>Ga0310822_100915_pt1 | contig 12722 bp, 22 predicted proteins | sample P4_ome_2_FD_201313 | JGI IMG/M metagenome (GOLD analysis project Ga0310822, IMG submission 201313) | Sorghum-adapted microbial communities from Joint BioEnergy Institute, Emeryville, California, United States - P4_Day56_Rep2 | ecosystem: Engineered > Bioreactor > SSF (Solid state fermentation) >... | reverse complement strand
TGCCGCTCCAAGACCGCGCAAACTGGCGGATGCAAGCCCCACAGCAGGGCGCAAGGCTGCTAAGCCCGCCATGACGCCGCCAATGCCCTTTGACCCGCTAATCTCGGAGAGGGAGGCAGTAACCGATGAACCGATCGTTTTAAGATTTGTCCGCAATGATCCGAGGCCATTCCGGCCGCTAATCGAGGATATGGTCTTCTCGGTATTTTGTTTAAAACGGGTCAGTTCGCGGGTTGCTCCTTGCATGCCTTTTTGAGCTGCTGAGTAATCCGCGCCGATCCGGATCATTAGATTGCGCACGACTGCCATACATCCACCCCTCTCCGATTAGGATTTGTAAACCGTTTTGCCACCCATTGCCGCATGCATCACCTGTATCATGGCAAGCATCTGCTGTGGCGTCTGCGGCTCTTTGGGTTTATTCCGCTGCAGCACGCTTTGCAGAGGCGGCATCTTTTTCGCTCGCTGCCATGCGGCGGCTAGGTAAGCAGCAGTGATTGCTCGATCCTGCAACATTTCTTCTCGATGGTTGTACTCCTCAACCATCATGAAAAGTTCTCGGGGCGTCAGGTCGTTGTACTCGCCGACCGACACCCCGATTCGCAGAGCTACGCGGAGGCTTTCGTTCCAGTCGAATGGCTTTCGTTCTCCAGTTGCTCCCCCGCTTGTTCCTTTCCCTCCGGAGGCGCGCCGAACGCGGCACGGAATGCAGCCTGCACAGACTGGACGACATGTGCATATGTCGGTGCTGCATCCAGAAGGTCTTCCATGTGTGCAAGTTCGAGTGTCTCGCCGTTTTGTCTTGCATCGGACAGCAGTCCGCAATAGACCAGCTTTTCGACGAGCTCCAGATCGTCAAATCCGGCGAGTTCGATTTCTTCGAGCGTTTTGCCGGTCAAAGCAACCAGCGTTTTCAGAGCCTTGTGACCGTAACGCAGCTCGCGCGGCCGGTCCAGATTGATAATGACTACATCGTTATTCATGATTTTTTTCCTCCTTTATGTGATAGAAGTGGCCCGGGGCATGTCTCCGGGCCTTTGGTTGTTACGGAGTAGGCGTGATCGTCAGCGTCGGTTTACCCGATACTTTGATCGTGATTTCAAAGCCGACCGCTTCTTCGAGTTCTGCCGACGTTTGGAATGCCGTTACGACGCCCTTGAAATTCCAGCTTGCACCCATGGACGCAGGAAACTCAATCGTGAAATCTTCGACCGAGCTCGCCTCCAATGCGGCATAAACAGCGGCCTGCCCTTCATCCTGCGGGTCAAAGAAACCGGAAGCCGATACTTCTCCGCCGTCCTTGAACCCGCCAATAAATTCCCGATATTCGCCGTCGCTATCAAGAGTTGTCACATCGATTGTGTCTTGAGACATGGACGGCGAAGAAATCGACGTAAGCGATCCAATGGCTTTGGCATTTGCTCCTGTGCCAATTTTCAGTTTAGTCCCGAGAGCTCTTGTCTTTTTTCCCACTTTGGATCAATCCTCCTCAGCAAAATAAGCCGAAAACTCTACCACGCAGCGGTACAGATTCGGCTGGTTTTCGTATAATTCAACAGGGGCTTCGTAAGTAAGCTCCTGGATAAACGGTCCATCCATACCAATCTGGCGCCCTTCGAAGGACAACAAAATAGCGATCACCTGTTTCGTGATCGCCTTCATGTCCGCATATCGCGCGGCGATGATATTCAGTTCGGCGCGTACTTCCTTGCTGTCCAAATACCCGCCGAGCGTCTTATCTCGTAGCCCTTCGCTTGAGCCATAGATCAGATACGGCACGCCGTTTCCCGCTGTCGCCTCTGGAGCGTCGAGCGGGAAGATTCGATTCCCGAGTGTCGATATGGTTTTGAGCTCCTGGACGAGTGCTGGTTCAAAATCCACTCGCTCACCCCTTCTTCAATGCCTTGTCCACTTCTTTGCCGGCTATTTCGAGAATGGTTCTTTCAATCAGTTCCGCATTTTCGTCGATGGCTCGGCGCAGAAAACGATATCCAGGAACATACCCGCCGTCCCGCGTGAGAAATCCGTACTCCTGCGATGCCGGGTAGTAATACCGTTTGCCGTCCTTCGTCGTTTTCACGAACACATCATTTTTCGCGGGGTCCATCATGATGTCGTGGACAGCCTTCCCTTTTACCCTCGTCCGTTCCCGCCTCATAATGATGCCTTCTTCGAGTTCTCCCGTATCCTTGGGCGCAAGTGCCTTTGCCGCTCGAAGAGCGACCCGGCCACCAGCACGAGATGATTTTGTTGCCGCCGGTTGCGGAACCTTGCCCAACCGTTGGAACGCCCGTTCCAACTCTTTCATGCCGACAATTTCAGAACGACGAGCCATATTTAATCCTTCTTCGTGATGATTTGGATTCCGACGGTTTCATTAAGGACAATGACTTTAACGTTTTTATAGCCTTGTTGTTCGAAAACCTCCGACCAAGTTCGTCCAATAGCCTTTCTTTGTTCGTCAGACAATCCACCTTGAACGCGAATGATAACAACGTCATTGTCCTTCAGACCAAACGTTTCAATTTTCGCAATATCCATGTCATTGTCGCTCCTTACACATCAACTGGAGTTCTCTCCTTCTGAACTCCGGGTGAATGATGTGCAAAATTTCAAATTCGCGGAATTCGGGATCTCCCGGGTCTTTGTACCGGACGATCATGGTACGGTCGATATCCTCCCGGTACCGGATGCGGATGCGTGTCGTGACTTCGGCATGTTCGGCCAACGCCGCCGTGTATTCGCGTCCCCGTAGCGGCTCAATGGCAGCCCAAACCGTGCAAACTTCAACGGGATTGTCCAGCGGCTGGCCGTATTCATCCGTATCGTCGGGTCCTGGAAGACGCAGGATGGTGATGCGTTTATCCAACCGGTTTACAAGGGCGGTCATAGCGCATCCTCCTCATCCGGCGGTGAGTAGGCATGCTGCAGTTGTGCAAGCATGGATTGGATTGTAAACCGCACCTTATCGGATGGTTGAGAACCGATCAGGTCGCGGTTTTCGTACCAGTCAGCGCAGAGGACAAGGCAGTAAAGTTTGGCAAGCTGATTTGTGCCGTCAAACTCAACATCAACAGCGTTGTGTAGGTAGGTTTCAGCCGCACCAACCAACATCCCAATCAAAGCGTCTTCGTCGTCCCCATCAACTCGCAGCCATGTTTTGACTTCCTCAAGCGTCAGGATCGCCATCGTCGCTCACGCCCTTTTTGCGGCGTTTCGGCTTTTCCTCCGGTTCAGTCTCCGGCCCCGGTTCCTCCGGCTGCTTCGGCGACTCTTGTGATTCCAACTCCACCGACAAAAACCCTTGTTCCACCAAATACTGCACGCGATTTTTGTCGTCTTCTGGGTACTCATCGCCGATATTGTATAGCTTGAAGTTGTGGTATCGTTCACGGAACGCTTGAATGACTTTCGCCACAGTCTCACCCCCAATGGAAAGAGGCCGGTTTCCCGGCCCCTCAATGTGTGATTATTACGGCGTCGGCGTAATGTCCAATTGGCCATAGACGGCTGCTGCGGCATCCCATTTGACGTAATCGTCGCGCATAATGGTCCTGAGCTCCGTCGTATCCCGGCGCCATGCGTCGCCGCCCTCGCGAGTGGAAGCCAGTTCGAAGAATTCCCGGTTGAAGATCACCATGAATTGCTTCAGGTTGCCGATGAATACCGGCGCCTTGTTATTGACCGTATCACTTGCCAAGAGACGGTTCGGTGCAACAGCAATCCGGCGGCCTTTAAAGAGTTTGCGACCGGGTTGCGTGATGTCCTCCTGCAGGATCGGGCGGCCCATGCCATCAACTTGGTTGTCCAGCCAGTTGAAACCGTCTTGGTTCGTGAGCAACACGGACGACAGGCTGAGTGCCGGATCCAAGTCCACGTTCAGAACCGTATTGATTGCCTTCACGTCCGCCAACGCTTTCGGCGACAGGGTTTTCAACAGAGCGATGATGTGAGTGTTCCGCGTAAAAGCTGCCTTCCGCGCAATCCACGTTTTGACGTAGTTGAGCAGGTTGGCGTCGTTGTCCTTCAACAGTTCATTCGTCAGCGGCAAGTAGCCGGCGCGCTTTTTGACCGAATAGGAGATCGGCGTGAATTTCGGGTTGTCCGTTTCTTGGATGACGCCATACTCGTCAACATCTGCAAATGGCGTCATATCGGCGTCGGACTCCAGTACGCGAGTGCCGGACAGTGCAGTGACGTTTTCGACCGTCACAAATTCGGATAGATCTCCATACTCACGCATCAGCGTGTTAATTTGCGTCTGGATGTCCTGCGGGACCACCATACCAACATCGCCATCCGGAATGGCCGGGTTTGTGCCGCCTTCGTTCATCACGGCGCGACGCTCGTACTCCGCGATGATGGATCGCTGCTCGGCCGTAATCGGGCGCCGGCGGATACCGCGGAGGAAGATGCTCCGGTATTCGGCCTCCAGTTCCTGCATGTCGCGTTCTTCGACGTTTCCGTTGTCGTTCAGTTCCGTTCCACCAAGGCCTCGGGCTTCGGTTTCCTCAAGCTCGCGCTGCAGGTCGACTTTAGCCTGCAGCGACCGAACCTCGTCCATTTTATCCTTTGCTTCTTGCGTTTTGTCCTCGGCCAGCAGGCTCCGGACTTCCTGTTTCGCGTTCTCCAGTTTTTGAAGCAGTGCGCGGAGTTCTTTGGTCATTTCATCACCTCATTGGATATTTGGGAAAATAAAAAGCTCAACCATAAAGGTCAAGCTCGAGCAACATTTTTTCTTTTTCATACTGATCGGCAGCGCGTTTTTCGAAAGCTTTGTATTCTTCCAGCGACCGCGCCGCGACTTCGTTGGCCGGGTAGGCCGGGAATGCGACCGGACTAATTTCATGAAGCTCGGCATTCAGGATAGTACGCTTGTATATCCGCTTGCCGTCACGCTTCTCACTTGTCCACTTTGCGCCCCCGTCTACTACGCGCATCCCGAAAGAAACACCATCCACGTCACCACGCTTGATGAGTTCCCATGCATCATTGCCGACCGTGGTGTTCGGAATGTCCAGTTCGAACCGCAATTCCGTCTCCATGTTGGTGAGCCGAAGCGTGCCGGACTTCGTGTTGCCCAACACCTGGGATGTATCATGGCTCCACAAGGCGACCACGTTTCGCGAAACCAAGCTGTCCTTGAACGCCTCCTTGTCGATGACCTCGACAAACTCGTCACCCCAGAAGTCACGCATGACCGCACTCTCGGTGTTGTACTTGATGCTCCCGGTGATGGTGCGTTTGGTTTCTTCGCCTTCACCGGATTCACGTACTTCCAGCGTCACCGGCAACGCCCGAATCTCCTTCTGACCCGTCGTTTTCTTCTCCTTGTCCAGCTCCATCACCCCCTTTTCCGGAATATGCAGCTCCGGCTTGCGTAATTGGCGCATAGCTGCCATTTATAAGGAGCTGATCGCCGCCCTCAAGCGGCGGCAATTCTTCTTTCGCGCGGGCCTCGTTTGGCGTGAGAAAGCCGCCTTGGATACCAGTCCGGTATGCCTCATATCGGGTTTTGATGTCGGACCGCAAGATGGCATCAGCATTAAAGCGGAAAAAAAGGCCGGCTTCGATCTCATCGTCAAGCAGGAGTTTAAAGGACAGTTCCTGCTCATAACCAGTCAACTTCGGCTGCAGCGTGTCGGCATAAAATTCCCGCTGCTGCTCCGCGACGTTGGTATGTGTGGCTCGGTCAAGATCGTTGAGCTGGTGCATCTTAATTCCCCATGCAGCCGCAATCTGCCGAATCGTGAGCTGGTTATTCTCCAAGAACTGCGCGTCGTGCATGTTCAGGGCAATCGGAACAAACTGATAGCCGACAGGCATAAGCGCGATCCGGTGACTGTTGTTCAGTCCGGATGACATGGATTCGAACTTCTCGCGGAAGTTCCGCTTTGCCTTCTCGTCCAAGTCCCCGACATACTGGATGATGCCCTTGACTTGTAACCCCTGCTTATAGAAGTTGTTGACGAACTTGTTTGCCGATGCGCCGTTCTCAAGCGTCGCTTTTAAACAATCCAGCGGCGAAAGACCGACGATGCCGTCAAGCGTAACGCCACCTTTGAAATGCAGAACTTCCTCTGGCATGAGTTTCCGCTGCTCATACCCAAGGTTAACCTCGTACCAAATTTTCGATCGACTGGTGACGATGCCGCTTGCCGCCGTGTCATTATCTACGACGATCTTTACCCGGCTCGCATCCATCGGCCACAATCCGACGATCCGACCGCGGCGGTCGAATTCGATGGAGGCGTAGGCATTTCCATACATACTGTTCTGTGCCTCAATGCACTTCCAAAAGTCGAAAGCGCTCATATATGGATTAGGCCGCAACCGGAGAAGTTGATAAACCGGATGCCGTGTTTGCTTCTGAACGCCGTTTTCGTCCTCTTGGTAGACTTTAAGAGGCAGTTTGGCGACCGATTCCGAGAGGATACGGACGCAGGCATATACGGTGTCGATCTTGAGCGCATTTTTGCCTTTGACGTTGATCATGTCCATATCGATGCCGAGGACTTCGAGCAATCGTTTGTCATCGATGTTCAATTCAAGCGTTTCTCGCTTTTCGATCAGATTTTGCGACTTCATTGCTTGTCTAAATAGCATTCAGGTTGATCACTCCTTTCTCGGAGGATGGCGGGCGATAGTGAAGCCAACAAGCATCATGGTCGCCCCTAAACAATACATCCCGGCCAAATAGTGCAGTTGAAAAGTCGCATAGTTAATGACCACCAGGCCGGCAATAATCAAAAAATCCTCCGCAAAGTCGCGCAGGACATAGATTAGGTTTTTCACCGTTTCACCCCCACAATTTGTTCAAGAACGCTTCATCCGCAAATTCGGAAACGTCCAAGCTAATTTCCTCGAACAGCATCGCTGTTGCCATAGCATCTATCAGGGCGACCGTTAGGTCAATGCGGTCCGCAGATTTATTCTTCATCGGCTTGATGTTTTCGTTCCCATCTACGGCGACTACAACATTCCCCCAGCACCAACGGGCAACCGGGTTTTCTTCATGCGTCATCAGCCCGCGTTTCATGAGTTGTTCGATGAGTTTCATGGCCGGACTCAAGTGTTGCATGTTTTGCGGAATCTCCACTGTATCAATGCCCTGCCGGATCAACCGTTGCGTCAGCATCCGGCTGTTCCATGGGTCAGCGCCAACGGTGTGCAGGTCGTATTGCTTGCTCGCAGCGACCAGACGCGCCTCAACAAAGTCGTAATCGACTACGTTCCCAGGTGTGGCATGCAAATATTTCGCACTAACCCAGCGGTCATACGGCACTTTGTCCCGAAGTACACGCTCACGCATGTTTTCCTCCGGAATCCATGCGTCGTGGATGAACCGCCAATCCGGGATACCTTCCTGCGGCGGGAACAAGTAAACCGCCCCGGTGAGATCGATCGTACTGGACAAATCCAACCCGACATAGCAACGCTTGCCTACCAACTCCGACAGCGACCATTCGCCTTTCGTTTGGTCCCACAGCGTCAGCGGCATCCAACCGGTACGCTTCAGGCTCACCCATTGATTTAACCGGAGCCAACGAAAAAGACGCTCTGCAGCTTCGCTATTGCGGGCTGCAAGCGCCTCTTGTCTGACACTCTCTATGCTGATCGTATGTCCCAGGCTTGGGTTGGCCTGGAACCACGTTTTTTCATCGAAAATATCTGCATCCTCGGGAGCGCTGTATATTTTGACGTACCAGTATGGATCGTCAAGCTCCCCGGCGGCGATCTTAGTCGCCTGCTCATGGATTTCCCAGCCGATAGACTTCCGGTCCGGGTCGTCGCCAGCCGTCGTAATAACCCACCAAATCGGCTCTTTCCGGGCAGCACCAGCACCGAATGTCATGACATCCCACAGATCGCGGTTCGGCTGCGCATGCAACTCATCGAAGATAACGACGGTTGGGTTGATGCCGTGCTTTGTATACGCCTCAGCCGAGAGGACTTTCAGTGTTGTACCGGTGTGCTTGTTTTTTATTTCCTTGCGGCTATCGAGCACCTTTAGCACGCCGTCAAATTCCGGCTCCTGCTCAATCATGCCGATCGCCGCCTTATAGACGAGCTCCGCTTGTCCTCGATCCGCGGCGCAACAGTAAATCTGCCCGCCGGGGCCGTCACAGACCAGATGATACAGCGCAATCGCCGCGATCAAGGACGTTTTGCCGTTTTTCTTCGGGATCTCCAGGTACGCATATCGGTACTGTCGATAGCCATCGTCCTTTACAGTGCCGTAGACATCCCAAAGGACTTGATACTGCCAATCAAGCAGTTTAAACGGCTGGCCGTAAAAATCATCGACCGCGTGGAGCATCTGCACAAACTCAATCGGCTCAAGCGCACGTTGCTTATCATGTCGCATGTCCGCCACCCGCTCGGCGTTTCATGAATTGAGCCATCGGAGACTCCTGCTTCTCCTCGGTTTTCGCCATCCCTGCTCGTGCGCGGGACACTGGATCCAGCAGCAACACTTCCCCATACTTCTTCATCTGCATCGCGGCCTCGTTCGCGACGGTCAGCCATGGATTCTTCCTCGGCCGGTTGTCCCCTTTGGCGACATAAACCTCAGACGTCTCCCTCACTTTCTCCATAGCCTTTCTGTATGTCACTAGCGCTTCGCAATAGATCTCCAACGCGTTCACGTCTAGGTCGTTTACAATCGTCTTGTCCAACTGCCGGTACAATTTCACAATCCGGCGCCATTCTTTCTTCGCTTCATCGCTCAGATGTGCCGGAACCCTGAGTTTTGCCGAATCGAGCTTCGGCTCGTTTTGTTTCCGCTTCTCGAGTTCGCTTTTGGTCAGCCGGTTTTTATCGTTCGTCAGCAACATTAACTCAACCGGATAAGCCTTGCGACCAGCCATTCTCACCACCCCGATTCAATCTCACAGCTTGTTTCCCGGTATATTGCTCCCATCGTTTCACGATGACGTCGCAATACCTCTCGTCCAATTCCAACGCGTAACACTTCCGGCCCAACTGCTCGCAAGCGATCAAAGTCGATCCGCTCCCGCCGAACAAGTCCAGGACGATATCCCCCTCCTTCGAGGAATTCTGGATCGCCCTCGCGCATAACTTGATCGGTTTCATCGTAGGATGCTCGCCGTTTTTAAGCGGCTTTTCTATCCGCCACGTTGTCGTCATTTCATCCGACAGCGCCTCAATAACCGTGTACTCTGGAACCTTGAGCACGACCTTCTTCGTACCGTTGTTGAACGTGAGCTGATACCCGTCATTGGTTCTGTTCACGAACACCCCGTCTTCACTATCAATCACGGTAGATTGCTTTCTGCCGCCGTACCAATTGTGTTTCGAGCCAGGTTTCCACCCGTACAGAATCGGTTCATGTTGCCAGTGATGGTCTTGCCGACCCATGACGATTGTGTTTTTTACCCATATGATTGTTTGCTTCAGGAGCCAGCCGGAATCCTTCAAAGCCTTCCTAAAGTTCAGACCCTCGCTATCTGCATGGCAAACATAGATAGGAGCGCCGGGCTTGGCCGCTTGATACATTGAGACAAATGAGTCGTACAAGAATGCATAAAATTTACCTTCCGCCATTTTGTCGTTCTTGATTTTCAACGCATCTTTTGTTTTCCCCTCATAGTCCACGTTGTACGGAGGGTCAGTAAACACCATGTCCGCTTGGGCGCCTTCCATCAGAACGCTCATGTCTTCTTCGAGCGTAGCGTCGCCGCACATGAGACGATGCTCTCCAAGAAGATAGATGTCCCCTCGTTTTGTATCGGGGACATCCGGCATGGCTTCATCGATATCGAAGTCGTCCTCCTCCGGCCCCAACTTTGGAGGTTCGAAGCCAAAGGGTTGCATATCAAAATCGGCATTGTAGAGGTCATCAAGTTCTTGCCCAAGCATCTCAGCATCCCATTCTGCGAACTCCGCTGTTTTATTGTCGGCCAACCTATAAGCCTTCACTTGCTCAGGCGTTAAATCATTCGCGTAAACAACAGGAACCTCGGTCATACCTAACTTTTTCGCAGCCTTCCAACGTGTGTGTCCAGCGACGATCACTCCGTTCACATCAACTACGATTGGTTGCTTGAATCCAAACTCTTTTATGCTGTTTGCTACTTTTTCAATAGCTGATTCATTTTTCCGTGGGTTCCTTTCATACGGCTTGATGCCATCAATAGATACATTCTGAACCTTCATAGTTCTTCTTCACCGCCAAAAAATCATTTCAAAAATCGAAAAAAATTTGCGCATGGGTGGGGGCGCGGTCTTTAAAAAGGCCTCTCAAAAATTTTTGACCTCCCCCTACCCATTAAAGCTCAGCAATGGCATACTTACCCTCTGCGGCATCTTACGTTTCATGTCGCTTACTCATTCTTCCACCTCTCGCTCTCTGTTCTTTCTAAAGCTCGCGCAATGGCGATTACATAGGCAGTCTCGTAATGACGCATCCATCAAAACGCACAATCATCTCCGGCATTTTCACCTTAACCGCTCGAGTGTAAGCGAGCTTCGCGACTTGCTCCGCAATCTCTTGCGCAACATGCGGAGGCATGCCTGCTTCCAAACCCTTCTCGATAGCGCCCATCATGCCCGAAACCACAGAAGTCGCCCATGGTTCAATTGATATGTTTACTTTCAGTTCTCCTATTTTCATCTTTTGTTTCGCTCCCTTGAATACAATGTGCTTATGTCATTTTCCCTCTGCCTGTCTCTTTTGTTCCTTGTACTCTTCGTCGAGCATGATTACAGTCGTCACCTGGTCACGTGTCAGGTTTATATTCCTCTCGTCTGCAGCACGCCTGATAATGTAACCGAGTCTTTCGTCAAAACGATTGATATCTTGTCTGGGCAACATATTCTAATCTCCTCCGTATTTTCTTTTATCATTTGCCGTCTTGATTGCATGATGCTGATTGCACAACGACCGCAAGTTACTCAGCACTAACCGCAAATGCCAGAACAGTCGCAACGGCTTGATATGGTCGACGACATCGGCCGGCGTAATCCGTTGCTCAAGTAAGCAGTCCTGACATAACCCATGATCGCGGATCAATGCCTGCTGCCTCACGCGATTCCACTCGACCGAGTGATAGAATGCTGCTGCCTGCTTATCCCTCTGTTGCTCGTCGTAACGCTTATGCCTGTCTTTGCGCTGCTGCTCGGCTAAGTGCGCATGCTCTGCGCAATAGCGCTCTTGCGTTAGGTTGCGGCATCCGATCTTGTTGCAAGGCTTTAACGGCTTAGTCGGCATATGATCCCAACCTCAGCCTGTCTCTATATCGCTTGGCCCACTTTACAGCCTGCGGTATATCGATGTGCGTCCGTCCGTAGCACGTATGGATAATGACCTCGTCGTCGGTCACCTCTGCTCGCCACCAGATGTCGCCTGTGCGCAAGTAGCCGTCTTGGATGTTGATGCCATCTGCCAATTGTTGCTGCAGCATGTGCTCGAGCTCTTGCCAGCCGATGGGCTCGACTCGCTCACAATACCGAACATAGGCATGTCGGTCTATCCGGATTTGCTTTTCAATCGCCATATCTCCTTTCTCCTTTTTACAATTTGTGCTAAAATAAAAACGCACCGCTCGGAAAGCATCCGGCGGTGTTTTACTTTTCTTTTGTTTCCACATTCACTTTGCCATCTTTTACATAAATCCTTTGAACGGTCCCGTTAGCTCCATTCTCACGCAGAATCATTTGAGCGATTTCTTCCCATGTTGCCGTGTAAACCATGGTCACCCTCCCCCAAAATACAAATAGGCCATCACCCGGCGCCCTTATGGATGACGGCCCGCCAAGAACCACGCACAGCCATCAAATGGGAGACCTCCTAACTCCCGTGCGTGGTGTATGTGATGCGTCACCAATCGTCCGGCTTGATAGACGCAGCGACGCTGATCACCGTATATAAAGCAAAACAGCCGCCTTATAGCGACTGTCTCATTGCATATGATGCGGTTTAACCATCCCACCGCAAAGGTGAATGCGGGCAAGGATTTGCACCTTGCATGGAACCTTTTCAACCGTCATGCGCAATTCCGCCATCTTTCGGTATGTTCCTTATGCCTTCCAAAGCGTCTACCTATTCCGCCACCGCATTCAATGTTTCGCCCCCGGGAGCAACCTTAGACAGCGCAAGAGAACCGAGTAAGCCCAGTCCCCTATCCGCTGCCATCCTACGACGACGTTGCTTTGATCCCGCGCATGGCGATTGTTTTGATGTATCCGCAACTAGAGGGTGTTGCCATACGCTGCTGCGGATACGTATGTGATGCGCAACATTGGCGCTGATCACCTTGGTTTTCGGGGAACCTGCCTTTTAGTCTCCAATTGGTTTGGACACCACCAAGCTTCCAGTCTCCGTATTCACCTTTTTCGCGGGCCATGGGCCATTCTCCCATGGACGCCAGCTAGCTACCTAGGAGGACTACGCCTCGACTGGAGAATGCGGCATGCCTCTCATCGCGTCTCTCTTCCGCCACCCGCGATATGAGGATTTGCACCCTCTTTCCCGAGTCGGATAATATCCGGCACAGAAAAGAAGGGGCAAAGCCCTTCATGGGGTCTCGAACCCCGCCCCATCTCCACACGTTCGCGACTAGCGCTAAGGTCCAACTGCTGAGCAGTTCACCCACCGCATGGCCGGGTGCCGCAAACGATAAGGGGTACAGCGGCAATCACCCGAGCATTAAGCTCTATGTGATTCCACTGTACCCCTGTTTAACTCGCATATTTGACGC
>Ga0310822_100913_pt1 | contig 12738 bp, 13 predicted proteins | sample P4_ome_2_FD_201313 | JGI IMG/M metagenome (GOLD analysis project Ga0310822, IMG submission 201313) | Sorghum-adapted microbial communities from Joint BioEnergy Institute, Emeryville, California, United States - P4_Day56_Rep2 | ecosystem: Engineered > Bioreactor > SSF (Solid state fermentation) >... | reverse complement strand
GCCGTGATGCAGGTAAATGAATACATTCTCCCACAGGACCGCTTTGGATAAGCCGCTCCGGAACGAGACAGCTTCCAGCAGTGGGCGCAGGTGGTCTTCGATTGTCCTGTCCAGCCACTGGTCGCGGGCGGCGCAGCGTTCATCCGGACGGGCGGGCAGCGGCTGCGGATCGGCCTGCGGAAGCAGGATGGCGGCGGAATCCGCGGTTTCCGGCCAAATGAATGTTGTTTGCGAAAGCGGCAGGTTGACGCGCGCATTATACACGCTGAGCAGCTTCCAGGCTCCTGTCAAAATGCGCGCGTACATTTTCACAAAGAGCGACCCGGCTACCGCGGCGTTCGGGGCTTGCAGGCGGCGGCTGACCTGCTTCAGCAGCGTATCCATGCCGAGCGGAGAGAGCAGTGGGGCCATCCGCCATGCATGTTGGTCCTGCTGCGAAACCGAATCAAAACTGGCATCGGAAGACCTCGTCATAGGGAACAGGGATGCGGCGGCTCTGGCTTTTCCGGCCAGATAAAGCCGATATTGTGCGGCAATTTCTTCGGAGCAGGGGAAATCAGACATGGGCAATCTCCATCCCCTTCTTTGAATTCAGCCTACGTCCTTTGCCCGAAGGAAGGCAGAACGGAGTTCCGTAAATCGGGTCGTTCATGATATGGGCTTCCAGTTGGAACACGTTGCGAATCATTTCGGCTGTCACGATCCGTTCGGGCTCACCTTGAGCGTAGATGCCGCGATCTTTCACCGCGACAAGGTGATGCGCATAACGGCAGGCGAGATTAATATCGTGCAGCACCATAACGATCGTTCGGCCCTCGCGCTCGTTCAGTTCGAACAGCAGATCAAGAATTTCAATTTGATGGGTCAGATCCAGGTAGGTCGTAGGTTCGTCCAGGAGCACCGTTTTCGTGCCTTGTGCGAGCGTCATCGCGATCCACGCCCGCTGGCGCTGGCCGCCGGAGAGCGCATCGACCGCCCGTTCCGCGAACGGCGTCATCCGGGTTGCCTCCAGTGCTTCCCGGACATATCGTTCATCTTCCGCAGACCATTGCTGCATCCAGCTTTGATAGGGGTACCGTCCCTGCTTGACGAGCTGCAAAACGGTAATACCTTCAGGGGCAGCCGGACCCTGCGGCAAAATGGCCAGTTTGCGCGCCGTTTCTTTGGTCGGCGAGCGAAAGATGTCTTTCCCGTCAAGCAGAACGGAACCCGACAGCGGCTTCAGCAGCCGGGCCATCGAGCGCAGCAGCGTTGATTTGCCGCTGCCGTTGGCGCCGATCAGCACGGTAATCCGCCCTTCCGGTACCGTGAAATCGAGATTGTCGATGATGCGCTGATCACCGTACGCCAGCGTTAAAGACCGGGTTTCAAGCTTGGTCATGAGGCGGTCCTCCTTTTATGCAGCAAATAGAGAAAGAACGGGGCGCCGATCGCCGCCGTAAACACACCGGCCGGCACTTCATTCGGCGCGAACACGGTCCGGCCCGCCAAGTCGGCGAGCAGCACGAGTACGCCGCCGATCAGCGCGGAGGCAGGCAATACTCCGCCGAAAGCGGGGCCGACAAGCTTGCGGGCAAGATGCGGGGCCATGAGGCCAATGAAGGCGATGCCGCCAGCCATGGCGACCGCTGAGCCGGCCAGGGCTACGCAAAGCGCAAGCAGCAGGAAGCGATTGTGCTGGATGCGGGTTCCAAGCCCGGCGGCGACTTCGTCGCCGAGCTCCTGAACATTCACCTGCCGGGCCAGAATGAAGGCGGCGGCCAGGCCGGCGATCGTCCAGGGGAGCAGGATTCGGACACTGCTCCAGGAGGCGCCGTACACGCTGCCGGTAAGCCATGTCAACGCCTGATTCGCGATGACTAGCGGGCTGGCGATCAGCATGACCGACGTCAGGGCGCTCAGCGCCGACGACAGACCGATCCCGACGAGGACGAGGCGAAGCGGCGTCACACCGCGTTTCCATGCCAGCCCATAAATCAGAAAGGCGGCCAAAGCTCCTCCGACAATGGCCCACAGCGGCAGCCAGCGAATGCCGTATTTGCCTGCGGTCATGGCAATAAACGTCACAGCGGCGAGGGATGCGCCATTCGTTATGCCGATAATATCCGGGGAAGCGAGCGGGTTGCGGATCATGCTCTGCAGGATCGCCCCGGCAACGGCAAGCGAAGCTCCGACCAGCAAGCCGACTACCATGCGCGGCAAGCGGAATTGGGTAATGACCGTGGCGTGAAGTTCCTGGCCGGATCCGAACAGCACTTTCAGGACGTCGACCGGAGAAATCCGCATGGTGCCGATGCCGGCGCTCACGATGAAGGCGACGGCGGTTACGGCAAGCAATATCAATACGACGGCGGCGGTACGTTTCTCAGCCATGAACGAAAACGGAAGGTTCGAACTCCGTACCGCTACATAATTGGAGCGGGCGCCACGAGCGCCGAACTTTTGATTCCGGTCAGGCATATCGATTCCTCCTTGCCATTGTGACGAAGAACGGGACGCCGATCATGGCGGTCAGGGCACCCACCGGTACTTCGCTGGGCATCAACACGAACCGGGAGCCGATATCGGCCGCCACAAGCAGCATGGCACCCAGCAAAGCGCAGTAGGGAAGCAGCCAGCGATGGTCGGTACCGACAAGATGCCGGCCGATATGCGGGATCACAATACCGATAAAGCCGATTGGCCCGGCGATGGAGACGGCTCCCCCGGCGAGTACGACAACAGCTGCCGCGGCAACGAGCTTGACAAGCCCCGTTCGCTGTCCCAAGCCCAGCGCGATGTCTTCGCCCATGGCGAGAATGTTCAGCGAACCGCCCAAGGCGAAGGCGGCGGCAAAACCTGCCGCCATATAAGGAAGCACGGATGTCAGCATGGAAAGCTCGCGATTCGCAACGGAACCGACCAGCCAGAACAACACTTGATCGAACGCTTTGCCGTTGCCCAGCAAAATTCCCGACGTGAGCGAAGAGGCGAAGGCGGCAACGGCCGCTCCGGCCAGAGTTAAATTGACAGGGGAGGATCCGTTCCGTCCCGAATGGCCGAGAAGAAAGACCGCGAAGGCGGTAACGGCCGCACCCGCGAAGCCGACCCACATCAATTGGCTCATCGTCGCGGTTCCGAGCCAGGCTACGGCGGCGACGATCGCCAGCCCGGCTCCCGCATTGATGCCGAATAGGCTCGGCGATGCGAGCGGATTGCGGGTCAACGCCTGCATCAGGACGCCCGCGACGGACAGCGCCGCCCCGACAGCGGCGGCGATTAAAGCGCGCGGTACGCGCGATGTGCGGAGAATCAGGTGTTCGTTGCCGCCGTCGAAGCTCGTATAAGCCTCCACCAATGTATGCCAGTTGTACAGCCTGGCCCCGGCCAGGATGCTGACCGCCATCAGAATCGTCAGTACGAGCAGACCGAGCAGCAGGCAGGAAATTTTAGAAGCAGGGCGCTCCAGCACGGCAATCATTCTACGATCCTCCGTTTCCGTAACAAATATACCGTTTATCATTGTAGGGGATGGGGGAGAGAGGTGTCAACGATTTTGATAATCATTATCAATAAATTTCGGTTTGAAAATCGTTTTTTATAAATATCCGGATTTACCGTTGACAACTGATTGAGCCTCTGATAAATTGATATGCGACGAAAATGATAATCATTATCATCAAAAGCTTTTTACATACCGAAGGGAGGCTCTTTCATGTCTATGCAATTACCAATTATCTTCCGCCGCGCAGCACGATACGCAATATTGTACTTGCTGGCAATGCTGATCTCGGGACTCTTGTCCGCATGCGGCAATAACGGCGGGACAAGCAACGCTTCCGACAATCACGCCGCTGCCGATCATGCCAAGGAGACCGCCGCCGAGACCGGAACGGCTGCAGCTGTCCGCACCATCCAGCACGCTATGGGGGAGACGCAAGTACCGGCTGAACCGAAGCGCGTTGTCATTCTCACAAACGAAGGCACGGAAGCGCTGCTGGCTCTGGGGGTCAAACCTGTTGGGGCGGTACAATCGTGGACGGGCGATCCGTGGTATCCGCATCTGAAGACATCCATGGAAGGGGTAACCGTTGTCGGCAAGGAAGGGGAGCCAAATCTGGAAGCGATCGCGGCATTAAAACCGGATCTCATCATCGGCAACAAAATGCGGCATGAAAAGATCTACGAGCAGTTGAAGGCGATAGCGCCTGCCGTTTACTCCGAAACACTTCGCGGACAGTGGAAAGAAAATTTCAAGTTTTATGCCGACGTGTTGAACAAGAAAGCCGAAGGCGACAAGGTCATTGCGGATTTTGACAAACGGGTGGAGACGATCCGCCAAAAGCTCGGCGACAAGATCAACACAAAGGTGTCAGTGGTGCGTTTTATGGCAGGCGATACACGGATTTATTACAAGGACACATTCTCGGGCATCATTCTCGATCAGATCGGCCTGAAGCGTCCCGATTCCCAGAACAAGAATGAATTTGCCGCGACGAAAGTATCGAAGGAACGCATTCCGGAGATGGACGGCGATATCATCTTCTACTTTACGTACGAAACAGGTAATGGCGAAGCAAGCAAACTGGAGCAGCAATGGACGAATGATCCGCTCTGGAAAAACTTAAGTGCCGTCAAGGCCGGCAAAGCATATCGCGTCGACGATGCCATTTGGAATACGGCGGGTGGCGTAATAGCGGCCAATCTGATGCTTGACGATCTGCAGAAAAAGTTCGGCATTTAGCGCCGCGCCGTGCTGCAGTGCAATTGTACGAGTTTTTATGCGGACGAACGGAGCCGGTGCCGGGAAATCCCGGTCGGCCCGTTCCCACATTTCTCACATTACACATATTCACAAAATCCGTATTTTGTACATATGAATAGAGATCGACCGACCGAATCCCCTATCAGCAGCAACCCAGCTGTCCAGTAACATATAAATACGAACTTCTATAACATTCATCTCAAACTAACTCAGATAGTTCGTATTTATATGTTACAATACTTAAAATTAGTTCGGAATCAATGTTAAACTCTTATTTAAAATCCTTTGCAATTACTACATAATATTTCCTTTGCTTGTTTCGCTAAAACTTTATCTAACACCCCAACTGGCATTTTACTATCAGAAGGTAAAGTTAGAGTGACTGAAAATAGTTCATTTTCTTTAATTTGGTTTCCACAATTAGAACACTTTAGATTTGCTTCTTTATAGAAGTTTTTGGCTTTTTCAAAGATTTTCATTTATATTCCTCCTGTCTTTAAGCCTTTTAACCAATGTGCAGATTTATTATTGAACTTTCGAACTATCTGTTTATCATAATGCTCAATTGCACTGTAAACAATCATGGTGGTAGGATAATATGTGTTTCACTTCATTTTTCGATTGTAAACAACTTTAGACCAGAAAAAAATAGCATTACCAATTAATAAAATTGTAAATTGCCATCCCGTTTCTCCTTTAGCAAAAAAATCATAAAGTGACCAAATTAATAATGCTGTGGTATAAAACATAAAAGCATATTTTGCGGATTTCTCATTTTGATGTTTCTCCATTTCATCTGCTTTTCGTATTTTCAATTTTATCCTCCTCGAAAACAAATATTTTATCAACTGTTGTATCAAGATTAACAGATAATTTGAATGCTAACGATAAAGTGGGATCGTATTTGTCATTTTCAATGGCATTGATGGTTTGTCTAGTAACCCCACATTTAACTGCAAGTTGTTCTTGTGAAATATTCATACTTTTTCTTATTTCCCTAATATTGTTCTTCAATAAGCAATCACCCAACTCTTATGATGTAAAAAACATTTTACATTTAGGATTATAAAATAGCACAGATAAAATGTCAAATTCTCTTTACATTTTATCTGTGCTTCGGCAGATCAGTTTTTCGTATTGAACGTTTTGTTTACTATTCATCCAGTAATGAAACTCGATTACCTTCTCCCCTACCTTTTCATTAGGTATTTTAATCAAGAAAAAGGGAAGATGATTATACTGAAATGGCTGATACGATGTATCCATACACAGTTGGTTATAGATATCTCTTGTATTTCTCACCCTTGTTTCATGATCCGCAATTCGAATCCAGTTTCTAAAATGATTTAATGAGATGTGCATGACAACCTTGTTAATGATCCACTTTGTGGCTGCCAAATGTTTGTATTTCCTAAATTGGGCTCTTCCATTCCATCGTTCGATGATCTGCCGTAACTCCTCTTGATCTATGTCTGAACAAAATTTAGGAAAAAGATTATCTGTTGATCGGCGCGGGCGGTATCCGTTATCAATTTCCCAGTAACTCTTATAGTTCTCACTAAATTTTCTCCAGAAGATATAGGCATATGCAAAAGGACAGTACGGTTCATCCTTGTACCTGAATTCTTTTATGCACTGCCGGTGATCTTTCATTACTGTTTTTCTCAAGCGATTTGCGATTCCTTTGATTGTTGCCACCGTGCTCCAATATATCTCGTCGTGAATTTTGTATTGAAATCGATCGTATAATTTTTCATTCCGTAAAGAGTAATTTTCATTCATGGCAGACTCTAATTCCAAGTATTTGTTCAGGTGGTTCCCATACCGTAATACATTTTTTGTAGATCGCAATATCACATGATTATTATGAGAATCGTCTTCATTCAAAATCGCGGATAAAATATTGTTTAGCATATCAGGGTATTGTTCAGCATCAAGGGCTTCAAATAGAATTAAATCCCACAAAATCGATTTCTGGGCAGGGCTCAAATGTAACCACTTTTGCACGTCACGATTAACAATATCAAGGTTCTTATGAACCCATTGCTCAAAAGGCAGACTTGTATTTATAAAATCATAGCCGCATATACACTGGAAAGGACTCGCAAAATGCTCATCGCTAAGTTCGTAATTAAATATATGATCGCAACCTGGGCATCTTTGAAGTAACGGTTCATTATGAAAAGGGCAGCTATGAATTAATTTAAATTGATGAAGGATGCTGTGATATCCGAATTTCATACACTGGTTGCAAAAACATAAATGGTCCCTTAGATACTTCTCCGTTCTGCCTGGCAGGATATGAACTATGTTTTTTATGTTTTCTTCGTTTGACTGTTTGAAATCTTGGCCAAACACTGTTGCCAAACGTGAATTGACAAAGCCGGACAATGAATATAAGTTGGAGTTATTTTTTGTGCGTCTAAGCACCTTTTTATTTTTTACTTCCTTGGTTCCAAAAACTTCAAGGACATCCCTGTCTTTAGCCATGTTTGCGTATTTAAATTTTTCAAATATACTCCACGGCGATTCAAATTCGTGAACCCAATTGTCGTTCCAACAAAAGTTATTTTTTGTCACTTCATGAAATGTAGGAAGAACGAAGATCTTGCCCATTCTGCCAACTCCCTATTTTTTTACGACAGACTCATGCAAAAGTTCAGCCGTTATGTAGCCGGAGGATTCAATTGCCCTCCTCCATTGTTCAATTGTTGGCCAGTAATTACCGGCAATTGTGCCAAACCGTTTACAGACATATTCTATCGTTAGCATAAGGTATTGCATCGGAATGTCGATTTTACGTATACCCGCAGAGGATGTGCACTCTTTAAGCAATTCAAACAAATTCGTCGCTTCATTCTCAAGTCGATGTCCATCATTAAAGGCTTCCGGATAATAATAGCGAGTAAAACTCCAGCCTGAGCCAATAGGATATTCCGACTCCTGATCGAAACCGGTTAAACAATATTTGAGGTCATCGAGATTTTGTATGCCCGTAAACTCATGATCCTGTGACATGAATCGTCCTACAATTTGCGTCTTCTTTGTTCGGATAAAAGCTGACCTTTGATGGAGCAGTTCTGGCTGACCTACCAATATAACCGTCAGTTGAATCCCTGCTTTGTCCAAATCATTGTAAATATCCATCAGACAATTATATTGAAGCTCGCTCAATCGTTGAGCATCATCCATGAAAAAAACAATCCGTCGATTTTCTAGCCGAATCCCTTGCTCAATTAAAAATCGGACAAGACGCGCTCTCTTTTCGGAAGTCGAGCCTCTAAATGCTAAATCATGGCCGACTCCGGATAGAAGGTCCTCATAAAAAGATCGCTCGGTCGGAGATTTACTTTGATAGCTGCTCAAGTCGTATATACTCAGACGATTATTATAATCGGCCGGCAAGATATGCATCAAAAATGAAATAGCGCGACTCTTGCCAAGTCTAGGGCGGCCATAAATGATTCCACCTGGAGAACGGTTTTCTATCCATTGGGTCACAACTTCATATAGCCGGTTTATCTCTTCAGTGCCAATTAGGTATCGACCTGTTTCGATTGGATGGGTGCCCGCAGGTACAAAGGGGCGGATGAACTCATCATCGGGATTTTTTGATTTTTCGAGAGCTTTCATTCTACACCCCGTTAATAAATTATTGTTTTCCTCAATTTACTTGGTGTTTCTTTTCTGTCTATTGGTTCGCCGCTTCTCTTTTCTATTTTTCCGATCTGCTGAGCCTTCACACTGTTATGATCCGGTTTAGGAGTTGGAGATTCCGGTTCAGATGTATTTTGCTGTAGTTTTTCTTCAAAGTCTTTTTGGTGCTTCTGCGCTGCTGCCAACTTATTTCGGTCTTTTTTATTTGTTGTTGCTTTTTCCGACAAATAATTTAAATAAATTTGAACCGGGTCATCGTTATAACCAAATTCTAGAATCCGGTCATTTTTCAATTTATTAATTTGTTTTCGCATTTGGAGTGTATGTGGGGTTAAGCCCCATTTTCCTGATGCCGTAAGAATACCAAATTCGCTTCCGTCTTCGAAGAACGCTTTGACATAACGTAAATCGTTAATGTTGACAACTAAATGCAGCTGTTCACCAGTTAAATCAAACATTCGAGCAAGGATCTCATTCGTATACTCAGCGCCCTCATAATTGATATAGGGTCGCCTGCCATGTTTAATACTACCGTTTACTTTTCGTGTTATTTTTAAAGAGACAAAAGTATATACATCACGGAATTCTTCTTTTAAATACCGAACCGGCACCCCTTTTTCCATGCGTTGTCTCATGGCTTCCAATGGTGTTAAACCGTATAACGACTGATGAGGCGTGTTGTTATAATCAGCAATAATAACTTCTGTGATCTCCTCAAGATCTTTTACAGTTATGTCAAACCGACGGGCATTTTTTTCAGGTTCCTGCCGCCGCGGATCATCGGGATTGCTTCCTGTGGTATTAGGAAAACGGTGGTATCCATTTTCCTCTAATTTTCTAAAGAATCGTTCGATAATTCCCCGTCTTTCCGGCATTTCTACCGGACCGGGATTCATGTGGGCACCAACTTTTTCGGTAATCGTTTTTTTGACAATAGTAGCAAGGTTGGCTTGTCCGTTATCAACTAAAAATTCGTCCCAAACTGCCCATTTTGCCTGTTCAATAAGACCGGATGGGAACCCGGCCCCTTTAGGATAAGAAATAGCTGGAATCGAAAATTGAATCGGTTTCCAAGGAATTATCGCATTTTCTATGCATTTTAATACGTCATAACTGCTATATTCGGCTCCGTAACTTATGTGGTAGCCTAGGATAGCTCGTGTTGGCTCATCAATGATGGCCAGAAGCCATAAACGATCCAAAACTTCGGTAATCTGATCTCCAATGGGCGTAGTGAAATGTATGGTGAACATTGCATCAATACGGTGCCCGTCAAACTGCACTCTCTGGTAGGGACGATATATCTGAGGCATAGCCGTGTTTCTTTTTGAGGGAGCGGATTTAATTTTTCTTGCACCCTCATCGCCATAACGTTTAGAGGATTGATAAAAATTTTTTACTTCAAGAGATTTCAAATATCGATACAACGACTGCCGCGCAACCGTTTTCGTGTTCATTGGATATTCGGAGTTAGAGATGTTTGATTCCCTGCAAATCCTAACAAAATCAGCGTGGATTTCTTTTAATCCTTTTATGGGCTGCAGATTTTTTCTTTTACGATTCAGGAACCATTCATCGATATGTTCTTTTATAGATGGATTCTTGGCTAAAAACAGCTGGAATAAGCCTAATTCCCCCTCTTCTTCGACTCTCTTACGAGGAATTAATGCACGGTAACCCCATTCTTGGCCGTTAGGGTCTAAAGTGAAACAACGCTCAAGAAAGCGGTAAAGTTCCGATCGTACTATTCCTGTTTCACTATTTATTACATCCAAACTTTCTTCAGCGAAGTAAAGGTCTATAGCCCGTTTTCTTTTTATAAATAATTCTTTCTTATCAGGAGTCAAGGCATCTTCCAAGACCGACGCCCAATTTTTGGGGTTAATTTCATGAGTATTACTAAACTCTTCAATTTTCCTTCTGCTCATTACTTTCAACCTCCGTAAGATCTGTAAGAGGTGCACTCTTTAGTTCGGCACGCCATAAACCAGCGAAAATCAAATGATAAATTGCAACAGCGACCCATGGTTGGTTATCTATTTCGTTCTTAATATTACGAATTGATGTCTTTCTATGACCCAGTACGTTTAGTAGGCGCTTCAACTTTAATTCATCAGGGAATGGGCTATCTCTCACATTTGTAAGAATAATCTTCATATTTTCAATAAAATAGGGACTCTCGTATAAGAACTTTTCAGTCTGTACGATATGCTCGAATCCATTTTCCGCGCACCATTGCTTTTGGCATAATATCTGTTTAAGCGTTTTATCATTCTTAGGATTGTTTGGATCTATATCACTTTCATATTTGACTTCAATAAACGCTTCAGTACCATCAATCCGCTGAATCCACATATCAATAATCGAGGTTTTTAATTTGCCATCCACGATTGAATGCATCTCCGCCGGTTGCTCGCAAAAAGTTTTGATTTGCGGGTTAGTCTCTACATATACCCAATTTGCGTACTCTAAATTGCTATAAAGATTGACATCTCTTTGTAGTTTTGGGCTAAAGCCAAACCAATGATTACTACCATACCGGGTTTGCTTGAATTTAATTATAGGGGTGTACTTGTTGTCCATAATTTACACTCCGTTCTCTATGACTCTCTCAATATATTCCAATTGTACGACTTCTCGTAAAAGTTTGCAATTACGTGTTATAAAACTTAAAAGTTCGTATTTTCTGGTTATACACCGTAACTCGAAAATACGAACCTGAAATTAAAAAAGTGCCACTATGACTGAGTTGTCACACGGCACAAAGTTCGGAGCTTTATGTTACTGCACACCAGCAACCTCCTGATGATCAAAAACGTACGGGCAGACAACGATCCATCCGTTTTTGGAAATCCCGTAAAAACAGCTCTCGCCACCTGCTGACGGTTGCGGCGCCCTTATGCGGTCCGACGGCCTGGTCCGGTGTCAACAGGTCTGACCACCAGTTCGGCAAGACCAGGGGGTCGTGTCCCAGATGATCCTCCGACTCCTCTACACAGGTAAATTCGCCCTTCTGGTTATTGAGCTCTGCTATCGCGCTGGTGGTAGCATAAGACCAAACCCCGGTCGTTTTGGGCATAATGCGCACTTTATACTCACCGTTTCCGCAATAAAAGCCTTCAAACTGCTGATTTTGCACATGAAGGGCAAAAACGGGCCGGTCGTCGGGCGCCCCCAAGTCGGGTCCGTGGAACACCAGCTCCAGCACGCCGAAGACTTCGATCCGATCCTCGATAACGGTATTGCGGTCGAACACGAATTTCGGTCTGCTCTTCACTCTTGTAAAGCATCCGCCCCATCCGGGATTTTCCGGAGCCTCCGGTGTCCCCTGAAGCAGGTAAGCAACCGAGGGGTGTCCCCCATTTTAATCGTACCTCCAAGCAAATCCGAAAAATAACTTCCAAGCGAGCCGTGGCCTTTGATGTGCTGTGAAACAAAGCTTTGATTGCCCAAGTCGCCGCTTTGATTTCCGCCGACGAACCATCCGCGGTAAGTCGAATTGTTCTCGATGATCCACAGCTTGGGAAAGTGAGTGCGGATATACTCGTAGGCATTCAAGCCCCATTTCTTGTTTGGTCCGCCGATGTAATAGACACGAAGCTTCTCTTGAATATCCGGCGCATCATGAAGCGCCTGGGCCAAATCCTCCAGCAGTCCCCATATTAAAATGAAAAGTGGCCGGGAATCCCGCTTCCGCGCGCAGCGGATAATCCAGTCCGAGCCTTCCGTGGCACTGCTGTACCCTTTGAACGGGGCAAAGCCAACAGCTCCCTGCTTCGTCATGGCTCGCAGCGTATCGGGATGCGGATAACGGTCGGAGTAAACAAGGAGGCTGGGATAATCCTGTTCATAATGCGCAATGACTTCGAATATATGCTCTTTGCGGCCATCGCCCCAGGGAGAGGAAATCAGCCCCTCCGTATCAAACAAATCCGAATACAACAGGTAATGAACCATCGACTGAAAGTCGTCCGGATCGCTGCCGCCAATATCCGTCGATACAATAACCCGGTACCGGTTCCCATTCAAGGCGCCGCCAGGCGAATTCTGCATGCAAAACATCCTTTCATTTAAAATATTTGAGGTCGGATTGACAACCGGCCGGTCAAAGAATGGCGAGCAATTCCGGGAAAATATCCGCTTAATGTTTCAGCAGCCCGGCCACGTTATGTGTCCGGGCTGCTTCTTGCCGGTGTTTGGCTTATGCTTTTTTCGCTCTCGGTGCGCTTTCAAAGCCGATCGTCTTGTGCGTTCCGTCGCAGAACGGTTTGTTTGCCGATCCGCCGCACCGGCACAGGGAAAAGGATTCTTTGTGTTCGAACGGGTTGCCCTCGGCA
>Ga0310822_100910_pt1 | contig 12755 bp, 14 predicted proteins | sample P4_ome_2_FD_201313 | JGI IMG/M metagenome (GOLD analysis project Ga0310822, IMG submission 201313) | Sorghum-adapted microbial communities from Joint BioEnergy Institute, Emeryville, California, United States - P4_Day56_Rep2 | ecosystem: Engineered > Bioreactor > SSF (Solid state fermentation) >... | reverse complement strand
TATGAAGCAAATCGAAATTCATCGGTTGGCTTCAGGCGCGACAACATGCCGGCGCTCCTCTGGCGATACTTCACAGACATGCGGGCGAACCTCCAAAACATGGAAGCACTCCTAAAGCCGGGAGGCATAGCATATTATGTGGTCGGAGATAGCAGGACGAATGCCGGCGGCACTTGGGTTAAGATCAAAACCTGCGCGCACCTTTGCCAAATTGCTGAAAGTGTGGGGCTAAAAGTTCGCTCGTCCCTAGACATTGACGTTACCAAGGAAAATTACAAACACATCAAGAACGCTATTACGGAAAATCAAATACTTGTCTTCCAAAAACCATACTAGAACCATCCAAATTTCCGTGGTGTCTTGCCGCCACCGGGCATCGATTGATTGCAGGCCGCCAGCCATGCTGAATACTCGGGGCTATCAGGTCGGTGAATAACAATTTCATAGTCGATTGCCGGTTCATTTCCTTTGTACATAATCATCACGGAATAATCTGGTACAATCCCAACTAATGGTGACGCCGTAATTCGTATTTCGCTCTTGGTGCTGTAATAAACCGTGTTGAGTGCATAATCAGTGAGCGTCAATACCGGTGCGGGTGCTGCCCCATAGACAGTGATGTTTACCCTGGGATCGGGATCCAATTGCGGATAGGACGGGTTAGATGGCTTCTTCGGCGTCGTGCGCCCCGTAAAGGGCCACTTGAAGAAGGCTGGGTTTTGAAGTGCAGCAGTTACGCTGAGAATTATTTCTCCATTATGGTGGGGTTTGATCTGGATAGCAAATCCCTCTGCTGTAGCTGCGATTGTTGATGCTTCGGATGGGGTCGCTGGTGTGGTAGTAGGCTCAAGGGCCGGGGTTGGTTTGATTTTCTTTGAAACACCCCTTAACATAAGCTGGCGCGGAAGAGCAGTAGGCGGCTTTACAGACAATCCGGAGCGTACGTTTTTCGGCGGTGCGGTTGTGGCGGCTGTTGTTCGTGTGCTAATTCCTAGCGAGGCGGCCGTGCGCATTGCGCTTTCGTCAGGCACCACACCGTCAACGACCAGTTGATCAAGGGCGGCCGAGTTAAGTTCCTTGGTTGCAGGACAGTTCACTGGCAACAAGCTCGACCATATTGTTTCCATTGACGTCCACACCGCTGCATCAGCTGCGAGGGCGATGTCTATTCGAACAGATGTTTCAAAGTTTGTTTCAGTGCCTCCGACGGTAAGATTGTTGGAGCCGATGAAGCAGCGCGCAGCTGCTGGACCATCAAAAAGGTATATCTTCGGATGGAAGGTTATTCCTGGCTCTCGCGTGACGTATACTGCGTCGAATAATTCGATAGCCAGCTCAAGAGCCTGTCGGCTTGTGCCGTGATGATCTACCCCGATGATAGCTTCGATCCGCCGGCCAGCTGTGTTCCACGCGTCGATCAATGACTTAAGCCGAAGTAATGGCCCGGACTTGGCGAAGGCCACAATCAGACGAAACCGCTCGAAGGCGGGGTCAGCAAGCGCCGCCTTTAGTTCGTCCAATAGGCGCCGCGTCCCTAGTGGCTGATCGAGGGGGCCGATTAGAGAAATCTGTGCCATTTGGATTGAGCGTCACGTCAAACCGCGCTCTGATCTGATCAATCCGATGGCCCGGACAGTAAGGATCAACATGAAGCCCCCTCCATCTACTTCGAGGGGACTCCTAACACGCGTGGCTCTAGAGGTACACCCAAGTCCTGCCTCTCTCACCGCCTTTTGAGGGTTCCACCTACAGGAAGGGCGCCCTTTGCGCTCACATGCTCCCTGCACAGAGTGGCGCTAAATGCGTCTTGCCTTCCGCTTCGCAGGGACCGTGTTCCCTTGGCTACGACAGCCCACACCCGTAGCCATTGGACGAGCGGTGTGTTGAGGTGGCGTTGAGGTGAAACTTTTGAAGCTCCGAGCGGTCGCTTGGCGTTTCGTTGTAAGTGCCTGATGTGTCAGGGAAAGTTTTGGTTGCGGGGGCAGGATTTGAACCTGCGACCTTCAGGTTATGAGCCTGACGAGCTACCGGGCTGCTCCACCCCGCGTCACCAAAGCTTGGACCCGACAACGGGTCTGATGTGAAAAGCCGCCCGAGGGCGGCTTGGATGGCGGGTTATATAGCACGCTTTTCGCGGATGTGAAGAGGCCAGAGCCCTGATGGGGAAAAGTTTTTGGAGAGGTTCCGAAGCCCGCCCAATCTAGCCTCATGCTGACGGCGCGTTGGGTGCAAGAGCGGTAGAAGCGGCTAGCCGTTTGGCGCAACATTGGGGAACTGCCGGCCCAAGGTCGGCACGCTTTGCTTGAGCTCAAGGTACGGCGCTGAGGGGAAGCCCCCAAACCTCGTATCGCACCACGCACGCGAGATGGTATGAGAGGGCGAATGCCGGCTCATGGATCTGCAGCTGGATCAGCAGGGTTTCGCCGACGATCACGCATCACCAAGAGGAGGCGCCATGCAACTCAAGGGTAAAGCCGCCATCGTCACCGGATCGACCTCCGGCATCGGGCTCGCCATCGCACACGCCTTCGCCAAGGCGGGGGCCGATGTCATGATGAACGGCCTGGGCGACGAGAACGAGAACGCGGAGCAGATCCGGGCCGTGGCGGCGCATGGCACACGCGTGGTTTTCCACGGCGCCAACATGCTGCGTCACAACCAGATCGCGGACATGGTGGCGGAGGCCGAGCGGACGTTTGGCCGCGTCGATATCCTCGTCAACAACGCAGGCATCCAGCACGTGGCGCCCATCGAGGAGTTTCCCATCGAGAAATGGGACGCCATCATCGCCATCAACCTTTCGGCGGCGTTCCACGCCATTCGGGCCGTCGTACCGGGCATGAAGCAGCGGCGCTGGGGACGAATTATCAACATCTGCTCGGCCCATTCGCTGCGCGCATCCGTGAACAAGTGCGCTTACATCGCGGCGAAGCATGGCCTCGCCGGCTTGACCAAAGCGGTTGCGTTGGAGCTGGCGCAGCACGGCGTGACCTCGAATGCGATCTCTCCGGGGTTCGTGTGGACGCCGCTCGTGGAACGGCAGATTCCCGATCTCGCGCGGACACAGGGGATCACCGAGGAGGAGGCACGGAACCAGATCCTCTCCCGTCAACCCACGCGCGAGTTCGTGACCGTGGATCAGGTGGCCGCGCTTGCCACGTTCCTTGCCAGCGATGCCGCGGCCTCGATCACGGGCGCAAACTACTCGATTGATGGGGGGTGGACCGCACAGTGACCACTGTCCGGTCCTGCTTACGGTGCTACTTGCGCGGGGTCACCAGTGCCATGGGTTGAGCCGTTTGAGCGTCTTCCTCCTGGCCTGAGAGTGTCGCGATCACCGCTGCGATTGCAGCCAAGGTGATGGCGAGCGCGATGGCGACTTCGCGTGCTCGATGTCTCAGCCGGTTTATTGCCATTGCGAACCAATGTTTCTGTCGTTGGTTCGGCCAATGGAAACGCATCTTCGGGGACCACGCCAGCCCCAGTTGTGCCGCGCGACAGAAGAACACACGATATGAGCAATTCGGACAGAAGCGCGCATAGCTTGCAGTCAACTCACCAGACAGCAGAGGTGAACAACGTTTCGGCCAGCGTGGTCTGGGCGGCAGGTCAGTCGCGCTTTTGACCAGCGTCTTACCGTGCTTGGTGGGACCAAGGCTTCGCCCCGGCACCAAGGCACTCTCCGCATTCAAGTTAACGATGCTCGAAAACCCATTGCGTTCGAATGGGTGAGACGGTTTGTTGTGCGTCGGGACAGGCGCCCGCTGGTGCGGGCCTTAAACAACGAACGAGGTGGAAATGACTGGGGCGCAGCCGGCGAGCGGCGAGCAAGAAATTCTCTACGAGGTGCGGGACAGGATCGGTTTCGTGACGTTCAACCGGCCGCAGGCCCGCAATGCTCTCACCTTCGGCATGTACGACAGGCTTGCGGAGATCTGCTCCCGAGCGCCCGACGATGGCTCTCTCGCGGCTATCGTGATCACGGGGGCAGGGGAGCGCGCCTTCGCGGCAGGTACGGACATCTCTCTGTTCCGCGACTTCAAGACGCCGGAGCAGGGGATCGCCTATGAGAAGCACGCCGACGAGATCATGACGGCGATTGAAAGCTGCCCCGTGCCGACGATCGCCGCCATCGCAGGCGCGTGCACCGGAGGGGGCGCTGGCATTGCCGCGTGCTGCGATCTCCGTATTGCCACGCGAGACATGAAATTTGGCTTCCCCATCGCGCGGACGCTGGGCAACTGCCTTTCTGCGGCGACCCTCGATCGTTTGGTGCGATTGCTAGGTGAAGGGCGTGTGAAGGATCTGATTTTCACAGCACGTCTGATGGGTGCTGAGGAGGCGTATGCCGCGGGTCTCATTTCCGAGATCGTCGAGGACCACGCGGCCTTGATGAAACGGGCCGAGGAGCTGGCGCGGCAGATCGCTGGGCATGCGCCGCTGACAATGAGAGCGACCAAGGAGCTTCTGCGCCGGTTGCGTCGCCACGGCCCGGGCGTGGATGACAAGGATGTGGTGGCCAAGGTCTACACCAGCGCCGACTTCCGCGAGGGCCTCGACGCTTTCCTTTCAAAACGGCCGCCGCAGTGGACGGGTCGCTGAGGCGCGGGTGCCAGGCGCGCGAATGACGACTGACGGAGGAAACGTATGACGAAAGTTGGGTTCATTGGCCTCGGCAACATGGGCGTTCCGATGGCCGGCAATCTGGTCAAGGCCGGCTACGACGTGACCGGCTATGACCTCCTGCCCGCAAATCTCGAAAAGGCTGCCGCACGCGGCGTGAAGAGCGCCGAAAGTGCCGATGCAGCGGCCAAGGACGCGGATATCGTCATCACGATGCTGCCTGCCGGCAAGGACACCATCGCGGTTTACGAGAAGACAAGCGTGCTGAGCGTGGCAGCGCCTGGAGCCGTGTTTGTCGACTGCTCGACGATCGACGTGGCCTCGGCCCGCCGCGCCCACGAGCTTGCCGCGAAGGCCGGCAAGCTGTCGCTGGATTGTCCTGTCTCTGGAGGCGTTGGCGGGGCCGAGGCGGCGACGTTGACGATGATGGCCGGCGGTAGCCAGGAGGCCTTCGAAAAGGCGCGGCCGGTGCTGGAAAAGATGAGCCGCAAGGTCGTTCATTGCGGCGAGGCCGGAGCCGGGCAGGCCGCCAAGATCTGCAACAATATGATCCTCGGCATCAGCATGATCGGCGTTTGCGAGGCCTTCAATCTCGCCGAGAAGCTGGGGCTGTCCCACCAGGCGCTGTTCGATGTCGCCTCGACCTCCTCGGGGCAGTGCTGGTCGATTACCTCCTACTGTCCGGTGCCCGGCCCCGTGCCGAACTCGCCTGCCAATAACGGCTACAAGCCCGGCTTCGCCGCCGCGTTGATGCTGAAGGACCTGCTGCTCGCCCAGGAAGCCGCCCGTTCGGCTGGCGTAGCAACACCGATGGGGGCAGAAGCCGCGCAGCTCTATCAGTTGTTCGTGGCCACCGGGAACGGCGGTGTCGACTTCTCAGGCATTATCGAGTTCATGCGCGGCAAGACGAGCGCTGGCCAGTCGTAGGTGGAACGCCGTCCGATTTCGCCGGTTTTCGGAGGAGGTTGCTCGCCGCGCAGTGGAGCTGCATTCCGGCGGGCCTCAATCCGGAACTCATGCGATGACGGACACAACGGTGAAGAAGATCCACGCGCCCGATTCGCCCAAGGGCGAAATGGGGCAGACGTATCTCGTGTCGGGCAAGCGCGTTTCCATGCGCCTCTGGGAGCAGGAGGAGCCTGGAAGCTGGAAACCCGAGAGCGTGCGCGAGTACGAAACGGTCGGATATGTCATCAATGGCCGGGCGGAGCTCGAGCTGGAGGGGCAAACCGTACGACTTGAGCCCGGTGACTCGTGGCTGGTGCCTGCGGGTGCGCGACACAGCTACAAGATCCTCGAGCCATTCACCGCCATCGAGGCTACGGCGCCGCCTTCCCAGGTACACGGCCGCGATGAGCCTCGCTCGTATGCCGACTGGCCCGAGAGGATCTAACCGCTCCTCGCTTTTAGAAACGAAGGTGAGAGACCGCTTCCTCGGCACGGGTTGAACTCCGCGGCCATACATCGTCGAGCCGCTGCGGAAGTCGCGTGCCACGGCTGGTCGAAAGAATTTCCCGAAATTTCAGATCGATTGGGTCGTTCGCCCGGATATTTGGCGCGAATATCGACTCGGCTTCCTTGGATCCCACCAGCCAGGTAAGCGGTTGAATGAAATTGGCGGCAGCGGTGTTGATGCGCATCAAGGCCGTGTGCCGCGCGCGGGGCGAACTTTGATGACGGAGCGGGCGAAAGGAGCACGGCCATGTACAAGAACATTCTGGTGACCACGGACGGCTCGGAGTGTTCAGAGCGATCAATCGGCCACGCCGTGGAGCTGGCAAAGTTTCTCGGCGCAAAACTCACGGCTGTTACCGTCACGCCGCCGCTCCAATTTTTGACCGTCGAAGGCGTCGTCTATCCCGAGGACCCGGAGCGCTACCAGCAGATGACCGATGCCCAGGCCAAAGCGGCCCTCAACGTCGTGGCGAAGGCTGCAGAGGCTGCCGGCGTGCCTTGCGAGCTCGTCCAAATCGAAAGCCCGCAACCCTACGAAGGCATCATCAAGACGGCCGAGGACAAAGGCTGTGATCTGATCGTCATGGCGTCCCACGGCCGGCGGGGCATATCCGCGCTCCTGCTCGGCAGCGAGACGCAGAAGGTGCTGACCCACAGCAAAATTCCGGTTCTCGTTTTTCGCTGAAACAAACATACGACGGGAACGGCATCCATCTCCCGGCACATCGAATTGCCGCACTCGCGCGTTAGCGGTCACCGACTGTCTGACAGGAGGTGACTGATGACTGAAATCACCCTCTACCACGCCAGTCCGTCCCGGTCGTCGATCGTGCTCTGGATGCTGGAGGAGCTGGGGCAGCCCTACGACGCGCAGCTCATCAACTTGCAAAAGGGCGAGAACCTGTCGCCGCAATATCTGGCGATCAATCCGATGGGCAAAGTGCCGACGATCAAGCACCGCGGCGTCGTGATTTCCGAGGTTTCGGCGATTTGCACTTACCTTGCGGAAAGCGAAGCTGAACGTGCCCGTCGGCGATCCGAGGCGCGGTCCGTATCTCAGATGGATGTTCTTCGGCCCCAGCGTGATCGAGCCCGCGGCATAGATGGCAGGTACCCACGGAAGGAAGAGCCGCGCCGAGCGACGCTCGGGTATGGCGATTTCGATACGGTGATGAACGTGCTCGCGCAGGCGACCGGGGCTGCCAATCCTTACCTGTTGGGCGAGCAATTCACGGCGGCGGACGTCGTGATCGGCTCACAGCTCCGATGGGGCATGATGTTCGGGCTCATTCCCCAGCGCCCGGAATTCGTGGCCTATGTCGATCGCCTCAATGCGCGCCCGGCGGCGCAACGCGCCCGGGAGAAGGACGCTGATTATCAGAAGCAGCAGGAAGCCCAGTAAGCCGCAAAATTTCGATCACTCCGCTGATTTGAATTTCCGCTGAACCCTCTCAACGAAGCGGGCAACATTCACGACCACGCGCTGATGCGTGCCATCGCCGATCGGCTCGTGGTCGTCCCGCGCTTCGACGCGGAAAGTTACCAACCGTCCTTCGACGGCGATCACCTCTGCGGTCGCTGTCACATGCAACCCGACGGGCGTCGCCGCGAAATGGCGTACGTCGAGATGGGTGCCGAGACTCTGATAGCCTTCCGGCAGCAGATGTTCGACGGCATCGAGCGCGGCCGCCTCGATCACATTGATCATCACCGGCGTCGCGAGAACCGCCACGCGTCCGGAACCCACTCGCGGCGCCGTGTGCTCGGGGCCAACAATGAGTGTGGCTGTTCCTTTGAGGCCTGGTTTCAGCGCAGTCAGGTCGGTCATGGTTCGGCTCGCGAAGTTCTATCGCGTGCATTTAACCGGACACGCCAGGTCAACCAACTGCGTTTCGCGTTGCAGGACTTGGGAAGCGGGAGAATAGGCCGAACAGCCGCGGAGGGGAGGCTTACCTCATTTTTTCGGCTTCTTGAGCGAGGTGCTCCCACAGCGCTTGCAGAATGGGTAATTGCCCGCGCAAAATCTTCCGCTCGGCTTCTCCCTTGCCGAACCACCCGGCGCGGTCGACTTCCGGAAAATCCTGCATCCGGCCGGAGCGCGGGGGCCATTCCATGGTGAACGTGATGCTGCGTACAGCAGTGGCGTCCAGATCCCCTTCCATCGCGAATGCTGTCACGAGCTTGCCGCCCGGCTGGCGAACGGTGCCGAGAGGAATGACGTCACCTTCAAGGCGCGTGCCCGTTTCCTCTTCAAATTCGCGGCGGGCGGCGGCAAGCGGTTCCTCGTCGTCCGTGTACTCGCCTTTCGGAATGGACCAGGCGCCATCGTCCTTTTTCGCCCAATAGGGGCCGCCGGGGTGGACAAGGAGAACCTCGGGCTGGCCGTTTTTCAGCCGATAAAGAAGGAGGCCAGCGCTACGTTTTGCCATGAGTATGAATTGCCTTAAGTCGTTGTCTAAAACGTAATGCCCTTGTCCGCGAGCTCCTTCAACGGCTTGTCGCTCTTCTTGAGATCGAGGCCCATGGCGCTCAGGACCTGCGGGGCTTTGGTGAACTGAATATCACTGTACTCGACGACCTGCACGCGGTTCCCCCAGGGATCGAGAAAGTCGAGAAACCGCCCGGGCAGGACCTTCGCGCCGGCGGCTTCGGCGAGCTGCCGCACGGCCGCGCGGTCATCCACGACAAGGCCGAAGTGCCGCTCCCTGTCGCTCGAGGGCGCCGGAGTTTCCATAAGCGCGATGAACTGATCGCCCATGTCGATGAAGGCGCTTCCGTTCTCGCGTCCGCGGAGCTTGAAGGTGAAGATGCTGCCATAGAAGGCAAGCGCCTCGTCGATGCTGCCCACCTCGAGCGCGACATGATTGATGCCCACGAGGTTGGGTTTGGTCAGTTGGGGCGTCGTGGTGTTGGTCATGGGGTGGCTCCGTTCGTTCTCTCGTATCGTCCCGACTTCATAACGCGCTCAGGCTGGCTTCCGGTGCGCTGGAGCAACCGCACAGCGCGGGACGCTGTAGGTGTGTTTGCGGATGTGGAGCGGGAGTGTGGAGGGTTAAGCAGAATGCGAAAGTAGGTTAGTGGCGATTGGAATATGTGAAGCAGCCTGGAAATTGCATGACCAAACTGCTCGCAGCGAACAATCTAGATGCTAGCCTCTGCCGTTTTGCCTTCGCGACCTAACGGTGATGAGGTCGCCGTTATGAATTATCTTCCGAGAATTTTTTGCGCTTCGCCGAACCGTGACCTTGGTGCTCTGATAACGGATGAGTTATATCAATTATAATTTCCCCTGTTTCTTTATCGACAATCCGCTCAAAGTACCGGTCGCCAAACCGATCAATAACGCGGTGTAGAAATGTCCAGCGCCTCTCTTTGCGCCAATAACTATCCCCACTAATTATCTCCAATAACCACCGTCTTCGGGATCTCACTCTGTCATGCTTTGAATGGCGGCAATCGTGGCTTTCAGCCGAGACAAGGCTTTGTAAATGGACACTAAAGTTTCTCGAATAACTTCCGCAATTCGGGCATGGTGCACGTCCTTCCTCGTTGTGCGAGGCCGTCCCGCTGAGGTGCTGACCGCAATTCTTGCAATGCTCGAGAAATATTGTGTTTGCTATCCCTATGCCGGAGTGCACGTATACCTAATTTGGCGGCATATTATTGCGTCTGTTACGCGTACGCGTGCACGAATTATTGGTGCGCTCACCGCCCCCGCAGTCTCTCCGCCATCAGCCTAACCGCCGCCTCCCTCGCGGACGCACTTCCCTCCAGCACCGCATCCGCAAGCCTGTCGATCTCTTCCGTGTCAGCTTGCCGAATTTGTTCGGCGATGAGATCTGCGGCGGCGCGGGCGATAAGGTAGCGGGCGCGCATCTGGCGCCGGGTCTGCGGGCCGGCCGCGAGGCGACGTTCGCCAACCTTTTCGATCGCTTCGGCGAGGGCGGCCACCCCGTCTCCGGTCAGCGCGGTGGTCTTGAGCACCGGCGTCGTGGCGCGCTCTCCGGTCCGCATGCGCAGCGCGGCCTTGAGCTGATGGTAGGTGCGCTCGGCGCCCTCCCGGTCCGCCTTGTTAACCACGAGGATGTCACCGATCTCGAGCAGGCCGGACTTCATGGCCTGAATTTCGTCGCCGAGCCCCGGCGCGGAGATCACGACGCGCACATCCGTAACCTCGGCGATATCCATTTCGGACTGCCCCGTGCCCACGGTCTCGATGACGATGCGGTCGAAGCTGGCGGCGTCGAGCACGTCGATCATCCGCACCGCCGCTGGCGTCAGCCCGCCCAGGTGGCCGCGCGATGCCAGCGAGCGGACGAACACGCCTTCATTGTCGAGCGTCGAGGTCATGCGCAGGCGGTCGCCCAGGATCGCGCCGCCCGAGATGGGGCTCGTGGGGTCCACGGCGATGACGCCAGCGGTCTTGCCCTGCCGCCGAAGCTCCCGCAGGTAGGCGTCGACCAAGGTCGACTTGCCGGCGCCGGGCGGGCCTGTGAAGCCCACCACAAGGGCGCGTCCGAGACCTTTCTGCAGTGCGCGCAGCAGCGCGGCCGAGAGCGGGGATTGGCGCTCCGCTTCGGTCAACGCGCGAGCAATGGCCCGCCGCTCGCCGGCGCGGACGCGCGCCGCAAGCTCCTCGGCCTCACGGGCGAGATCGGCGGGCGAGCGTTCGTCGGAAGGGAGCCGCGCTTCGGTCATGGCTAGTACCAGACGCCGGGCCACCTGAGGCGCGGAACAAGCCGCATTGGGTCCCAAGGCGACAGGAAATCCATGGGCTCTTCCTCGTAGACAATGATCGGCGTCTCGGGCCGGGGCGCCAGCTCCCGCAGCCGGGCAATGCGATCCTCCGTGCGCGGGTGGGAGCGAAGGAGCGACGGTTGCGGGACACGCCGGCCGGGGATCGGGAACATGAGGTCTTCCCAGAAGCGGCCCGTGTAGCGCTCGAGCTTTGCCAGCGCCGAGATGAGGCCATCCGGATCGCCCGTCAGCATCGCGCCCTCGAGGTCGGCGTCATACTCGCGGGCGCGCGAGAGGCCGAGCTGGAGGAGGCTCGATACTAGGGGAGCCAGATACAACACGAGGATGGCCCACCAGGACACGAAGATCACGCCGGCCAGCATGCCCACGAAGTTGAACATGGCCAGCATCATCGCCAGCGTTGAAAGCGCCTGCGTAAAGCGGCTCATGGCATCGGCGAGGCCCATCACCCAGAGATCGTTGTTGCGGATGTGGCTCACCTCGTGGGCGAGGACGCCCGCAAGCTCCCGCAGGTTGAGCGTCCGTAGCAGACCCGCCGTCACGGCAATGCTGGCGTTGTCGGGCGTGCCAGTCGCGAAGGCATTGAGCGTGGCGCTGGGAATGACGTAAAGGCGCGGGCGCCTGGGGAGGCCGGCGCGTTCAGCCAGGATGTCGAGCACGCGGCCGACACGACCTGCATGCCGCGGATGGACCTCCTGCGCCCGATACATGCGCATGATGGCCTCGGGCGGCAGCCTGGGCGCAAAGAGGATGAGCAGCGCGACGGCGAGGAGCGCCCAGAACAAGCCTTCCCAACCCCAGATGAGCACGGCGGACAGGCCGAGGACACCGCCGATACCCAGTAGCAACAGGGCGGAATGAAGCCTGTTGCGCAGCTTGTGTTCGCGTCGGGCCCTTTCGTCGAGCAGGGGGTACAAGAGACTGCAGGTCCTTGTCAGCTACGGCGATTCGATCGCCTTCCAACGTAAGTCATTCCGCTCAACGGCGCACGGGCGACACGTGCTCGCAACAGACGCGCCACCCCGCTCACATGCGCGAGATCAAAGCGGCGTCGCTCTTGGTCTGAGTCCTGGAGCTCACTTCCTTGAGGATCGTCGGCACGACATCCTCGGCACGGTCGACCACGGTGCAGCGGACGTCGAGATTCTTCCGGATGAAAGCGTCCTTCCGCATGTGATCGAGAAGGTTCAAGAAGGGTGTCCAGAACCCGTCAATGTTGGCGATGATGACCGGCTTCTCGTGCTGGCCGAGCTGCGACCAGGTCAGTTGTTCGACGAGTTCCTCAAGCGTGCCGATGCCGCCCGGCAGTGCGACGAACGCATCCGACTTCTGGAACATGAGCATCTTGCGCTGGTGCATGTCCTCCGTGACGACCAGCTCGTCGACGTCGCGCAGCATATGCTCACGTTCCGTGAGGAAGGCGGGGATGATGCCAGTGACGCGCCCTCCGGCCGCAAGCGTGGCGCGGGCGATTTCGCCCATCAGACCCAGGCTGCCGCCGCCGTACACGAGGCCAATGCCGGCCTCCGCGAGCGAGCGTCCCAGAACGCGAGCGGCTTCGGCATAAGTGGGCTTGGCGCCCACGCCAGATCCACAATAGACGCAAATGTTCCGGATTCCGCCCGAAGGGCTCCGATCTGCAACTTTCTGCATTTGTTCTTGCCCGTTAGTTTTTATCGTTTCCTCACCCTCTGCTGTTCGCCGCACCCCGTTAGATATCGTGAACGGAATCCTGTTTGATAAGCCCAGAGCCGGTCCGAAATGAGGCGCGTCAATCGCGGTGAAAGGAAGGTGGATTGGCTCTCGCGCTCCGACGGCCGGTCGGCATGCGTCGGTGGCGGATTTGCCGGCGGACCTGAGCCGGGGTATGACAGCAACGCACTGACACAGGTGGTTCCGGGCGGCGCCCGGGGTCGCGC
>Ga0310822_100906_pt1 | contig 12808 bp, 14 predicted proteins | sample P4_ome_2_FD_201313 | JGI IMG/M metagenome (GOLD analysis project Ga0310822, IMG submission 201313) | Sorghum-adapted microbial communities from Joint BioEnergy Institute, Emeryville, California, United States - P4_Day56_Rep2 | ecosystem: Engineered > Bioreactor > SSF (Solid state fermentation) >... | reverse complement strand
GTCGGTCCCGACCGTGCTCCTGACCGCAAGACGGGACCTGGCCACAACGAGGGCACAGAGTGGTTGAGCGAGCCAGGAGCACGGTCATCAGCCTCGCGACTGACCCTCCCAGAGTCACACTGACTGGAGTGGTGGGGTTTGGGGAGTGGGTGTGGCTCCCTGACGTGAGGGGGTCATCGGCGAGATGCTCGGTGTGTACCGCCAAGCACTCACCAGAGGAGATCTCACCGATGACCCTTCCCCAGTCTGCCGTGTCCGACCTGCTGGATGCACTTCGCGCCGGTGATGGCGTGGATTTGGTGCGCGAGTCCGTGCGGATGGTCCTGCAGGAGCTGATCGAGGCCGAGGCCACCGAGGCCATTGGCGCCGCCCGCTACGAACGCACGCCTGGCAGGGTGACCGAGCGCAACGGCACCCGCCCGAAGCTGCTGACGACCAAGGGCGGTGATGTGACCGTCGCCCTGCCCAAGCTGCGTCAGGGCAGCTTCTTCCCGTCCATCCTGGAGCCGCGGCGGAGGATCGACCAGGCGCTGTACGCGGTGGTGATGGAGGCCTACGTCCACGGTGTGTCCACCCGCTCGGTCGACGACCTGGTGGTCGCCCTGGGCGGGACCGGGATCTCCAAGTCCGAGGTGTCGCGGATCTGCGCCGCTCTCGATGAGGCCGTCGGCGCGTTTCGCACCCGGCGGCTGGACCACGCCCGCTTCCCGTACGTGTTCCTGGACGCGACGTACCTGCATGTGCGCACCGAGGCCGCGATGGTCGTCTCCAAGGCGGTCGTGATCGCCACCGGCGTCACCGAGCACGGCCGGCGGGAGATCCTGGGCCTGGACGTCGGCGACAGCGAGGACGAGGTCTTCTGGCGCGCGTTCCTGACCGGCCTGAAGAAGCGCGGCCTATCCGGCGTGCAGCTGGTGATCTCCGACCAGCACGCCGGCCTGGTCGCCGCGCTGAGGCGGGTGTTCCAGGGCTCGGCCCACCAACGGTGCCGGGTCCACTTCATCCGCAACGTGCTCGCGCACGTCCCGAAGGGTGAGACCGAGATGGTCGCCGCGGTGTTCCGGACCATCTTCGCCCAGCCCGACCAGGCCTCCATGGCCCGGCAGTGGGACAAGATCCGAGACGACCTCGCCGCCCGCTACCCCAAGACCGGCCCGCTGATGGACGCCGCGAAGTCCGAGGTCCTCGCGTTCGCGGTCTTTCCCCGCGAGCACTGGCGCAAGATCTGGTCCACCAAACCCCTCGAGCGGCTGAACAAGGAGATCAAGCGCCGCGCCCGCGTCGTCGGCATCTTCCCCAACGAGGCCGCCGTCATCCGCCTCATCGGAGCCGTCCTGGCCGACACCCACGACGAATGGCAGGTCGACGACCGCCGCTACCTCTCCGAAGGCTCCATGGCCAAGCTCTACCCGACCAGCAATACTGAACCCGTCGCCCTCGAAAAGGCCGACCGGTAGGCAACGAGCATCACCTCAAAGCCCACCACTCCGCGGGGCTCTGTCTGAAACGGTCCCGGTCCCAGGGCTGGAGGACCTAGGAAGAACGGACTTTCGTCCCTCTACAAATCCTTCGCGATGCGGTCGACTGAGTCCAACTGGCTGACGGCCTTGGTGGAGATACGTCCCGCCGCAGAAAAGGGGCGTCACAGTATGAGCGAGGGAACAATGTCTGAGCAACCACCGTCCGCATATCCGCCTCCCCAACAGACCTACCCCGGGCAGTCATCAGATGCGCCTCAAGGCCAAGGGCCCGTCCCACCCTACGGCGGGACGCCTCTGACAGAAGGTGCCGCGACGCAGAAGCCGCGCAGACTGCCGTGGATCGTCGGGATTGTGGGGGCCGGTCTCCTCGGGGTCATCATCGGAGCTGCTGGCTCGAACTCCGGAGATCCGGCCCCGGCTGCAACGACCTACACGGTGACCGAGACGGTCACAGCCGAGGATCAGGGGGCCAGCAGCACCGAGACTGTCACGACGACGACCACTCAGACGGTCACGGAGACGGTCACCGCAACAGCCACTGCTGAACCGGCTGAGGAGACGGAGCGGTCGTCTCAGGACGGAACGTACTCCGCGGGTGACTTCACATTCACGGACGTGCAAGTGAGTGAAGACTTTGGCGGATCGTTCGAACTGCGTACAAGGGCGACCAACAACGGCCAGGACTACTCCATGGTTTCCATTACTGCCACGCTCTTCAGTGGAGGAAGCGTGGTTGGGACGCTGACCGGGGTTGTCTCCGACTGGAAGGCTGGTCAGACTCGCACCGTCGAGTTCTTCTCGACGGACGATTACACGGAATGGGACGACATCGAGTTCCAGATCGACATGGCCTTCTAGGTCGCCGAACAGCCAACCCCCGGGGTATCCCGTGATTGAGCACGGCCCAGCCACTCGACGAGTGGCCGCAGCTCCCGCCAGCAGGTCCGAACCTCGTCCACCAGTCGTGGGCTGGTGACGACGTCCGCGTCCTCGATCCACCGTAGGGCGGTCAGCGACCTGTGACGCAGGAGCTCGATGCGGGGGTGGTCCCTGGACCACCCCCGCGGGGCCGTGCGGAGCGTGTTCCCGCCCAGCTCCCAGCCCGCGCGGCGCAGCTCGTCCACGATCCGCTCCAGGCCGGGGCCGGTCCGGTCGTGGGCCACCGCCTTCCGGAACGCGGCCAGCGCGGCCGCGTCCATCCGGTACGTCCCACCGCCCACCCGGAACCCGTCCGCCGACACCTGGGCGTACCAGCCGGTCGCCTCGGCGACCCTGACGAACGCCCCCTGGTGCGTCTTGTACGGGCTCTTGTCCGCCGAGAACCGCACGTCCCGGTGCGGCCGGTACACCTTCGCCGGCCCGAACTCGTCGGCGAGCTCCTCGACCAGCGCCTCCATCGGGCCGCGCACGTTCGACAGGTACTCCGCCTCGTGCGCCGCCCAGTACTCCCGGCTGTTGTCGAGCTCCAGCCCCTCGTAGAAGTCGACCGCGGCCATCGGGATGCCGGTGAACGCCATGGCCGCAGCGTATGACGCACCGCCGGCCGCCCCGGGCGTGCGGTAAACCCGTGGTGGCCCGCATAGGGCGTGGGTAGCGTCGAGGTGATGCCTGACGCGATCTTCGACCATCCCCGGGTGGCCAGGGTCTACGACCCGCTCGACCCCGACCGCAGTGACCTCGACGCCTACGTCGACCTCGCAGGCGAGCTCGGGGCGCACAGGGTCCTCGACGTCGGCTGCGGCACCGGCACCCTGGCCTGCCGCCTCGCGCTCCAAGGGATCGAGGTGCTCGGCGTCGACCCGGCCGCCGCCTCGGTCGACGTGGCGCGTGGCAAGCCGGGAGCGGACCGGGTCGAGTGGGTGGTCGGCACCGCGGCCGACGTCGCCGCCGACCCGAGCCAGCGCGACCGGTTCGACCTGGCCACGATGACCGCCAACGTCGCCCAGGTCTTCCTCACCGACGAGGACTGGCTGGAGAACCTCCGTGCCATCCACGCCTGCCTGCGCCCGGGAGGCCACCTCGCCTTCGAGACCCGCAAGCCGGAGGACCGGGCGTGGGAGCGGTGGACCAAGGAGCAGACCCGCCAGGCGGTCGTCATACCGGGGGAGGGACTCGTCGAGGAGTGGGTCCAGGTCACCAAGGTGGACGGACCGTTCGTCACCTTCGAGTCGCCGACGATCTTCCACTCGGACGGCGAGCGGATCGAGTCGACCTCGACGCTGCGGTTCCGCACCGAGGCCGAGCTGCTCGCGTCGCTCGATGACGCCGGGTTCGTCGACGTGGATGTCTGGGACCTGCCCCACGCCCCGCAGAAGGGCTGGCTGGTCGTGGCTGCAACCGCCGCGCAAGGTTTGGAGGATTCTTAGGCAAGGTCCTTGACAAGCCTTTTGACCTGCGAAAGTGTCCTGCGGGGACACATTCGAGGGAAAGGCCCGCCCGTGAGCGAGGAGCTGTTCAAGATCCTGACCGGAGTCGTCATCTTCGGCGTCGCGATCGGCGCGGGGCTGCTGCCCCTGCGCGTGGGTGCCAGCAAACGGGGTGAGGTCATCCTCATGCTCGGGCTGGCGTTCGCCGGCGGGGTCTTCCTTGCCGGTGGCCTGGTCCACCTGCTGGTCGACGGCATGGAGAACTTCGAGGCGGTAGGTGTGGGTGAAGGATTCCCCTTCGCCTTCGCCATCTGCGGTGCGGGCCTGCTCGCCGTCCTGCTCTTCGAGAAGGTCGCCGGCGCCAGTGCCGAGTAGGGCGCCGCGGACGGGCGTCAGCCCTACCTGCTGCTGGCCGTCCTGGCGGTCCACAGCGTCATCGCCGGCGCCTCGTTGGGCCTGCAGACCACGGGCAGCGCGTTCATGATGATCCTGCTGGCCATCCTGGCCCACAAGGGATTCGCCGCGTTCTCCCTCGGGGTGAGCTTCGTCCGTGGCGGCGTGTCCGCCCAGGCCTACCGCCGCCTGCTGCTCTTCTTCGCGTGCACGACCCCCTTCGGTCTGCTGCTCGGGACGATCGCCTCCAGCGCCCTCAGCGGCACGACCGCGCTGTGGTTCGAGGCGGTCTTCGACAGCCTCGCCGCGGGCACGTTCATCTACGTCGCCACCATGGACCTGATGCACGACGTCTTCGAGGAGGTCAGCATCCGGGCGCGCAAGTACGTCGCCGCGGTGGTGGGCTTCGGCCTGATGTCGTTGCTGGCGATCTGGGCCTGAGATGAGGAGGGCGGCGGCTGTCGTCGCCTGCCTCACCGGACTCGGGGGCGGCGTCCCCGCCGTCTTCGGGATCATCCACTTCGCCCGCTACGGCAGGGTCTGGACCTTCATGGGGCTGCCCACCTACGGGAACGGACCGCTGGACCGTGCGGGAGTCGAGACGTCGGTCCCGCTACTCCTCATCTTCCTGGCGATCTGTGTCGCCGAGGTCGCTCTCGGCTGGATGCTCTGGCGGAACCGCCGCGGGGCCGTCGCGCTGTCCTTCGTCCTGCTGCCGTTCGAACTGTTCTTCTGGTGGGGCTTCGCCCTGCCGTTCGCATTCCCCTTCGGCGCGGTGAGGACCGTGCTGGTCGTCGGTCACCTCGCCAGGCGTGGACGCCTGGCGTGACACCCAGAGGCCGTCAGTGTGCGACCGCAGCGCGCCGGCGCTCGGCGCTGACGAGGACATCGACGTTGTCGGTGTGCTGCTCGATGCTGCCGACACCGGCGGGCAGCGCCCTGACCTCCGGGCTGGCGATGGTGTCCAGGATCGCGGGGACGAGGGACTGGTCGACCTGCAGGTAGGGGCGGTCCCAGAACGGGACGAGGGGTCGGTCGAGCGAGGGCAGGCCCACCTCGTGCTGCAACGTCGCGAGCGCTTTCAGAGCGCTCTCGAGCGCGTCGTAGCGGGCCCGAGCATCGGCAGCGGTCAGCACCTTCTCGAGGTGGGGCTGGACCGTCCCGGACACCGGCGGCCGGGAGAAGAGCGTGCCGCGCCACTTCGAGTATGGCGGCCACCTCCGACCCAGCAGGAACGCCAGGTGCATCGCGATGTCCACGAGCCGGGCCGCGATGACCCGCGAGCCGAGCTCGTCGCCGCGGTCGGCGGCGCGACCCATGAGCGGTAGCTCCTGGTCCAGGCGCAGCCAGTCGCAGGCGACGACGTAGCGCCACAGGTCCTCGGGATACCAGGTCAGCGACTCGCGCACCCGGGACAGCTCACCGGTCGGGTCGGTGAAGACCGCTCCGCCGGTCACCTCGAGTGCCGCCTGCCCGGAGACCGAGAGCCAGTCCGTGGGCGACGGGGCCTGCGTCGGGTCGAACCCCAGCCGCTCGTGGACGAAGTCGGCAACCGTGGTGATGTCGATCCCCAGCCGTGGGGTGTCCTGACCGGTGAACGCGAACCGCGTCGGGTGACCTCGAAACGACGCGGGCAGGTGGGATCCGAGGGCTGCCTCGACCCGCTCGACCTCGTCAGGGGCCACGAACAGCTGCAGGCGCAGGCCCCAGTCGTGGTCCTGCGACAGGGCGTCGTCGAGTCCCAGCACCTCGGAGCCGTGGCCGGTGCGCGCCGCGGCATACACGGTGTCCGGGCAGCGCCGGGCAAGCGTCGGCGCCACGACTTCCTCGTAGTAGGCCTGTGCCAAGGCCAGTCCGGCACCCACGGTCAGAGCACGCGCCTGGCGACGATCTCGCCGTCCTCGATCTCGCCCGTCGGCTCGAAGCCGTTCTTGAGGTAGAACCCCTCCGGCCCGCCGTGGCCCGGCTCCCAGCTCACCGCGACCGCCTGGTGCCCCGCGGCCCGCATGTCGTCCAGCCAGATCCGGAGCGCCTGCCCGCCGATGCCCCGGCCCTGGTGGAGGCGGTCGACGAGGAACCGCCACAGGTAGGGCTCGGGCGTGCCCTCGTTGACGGCGTCGGCGTACATGAGGAACCCGACGGGCTCACCGTCGGCCTCGATCCCGAGGAGCACCGGGACGACCGGGTGGCCCTGCTCCGGCTCGGGGAACAGCGCGTCCCCGTAGGACTGCCACATCGGCGCGACGAACTGCTGCTGGGAGTGGTGGGTCCTGAGCTTCCCGTAGGTCCAGACGTTCTTGTGGGTGATCGGCACGAGCCGCACCTGCTCGGGCCGGTTCCGGGGCCGGTCGCGCCAGACCCGCCGCTCGTCTGCGGACATCGCGTAGGTGAGGTTGTCGTCATACGTCCCGCGCCACCAGTAGGACCTTGCGGTGAGTGACTCGAAGGTCATGCCGAGCCGTTCCAGCAACCGGGCCGAGGCGGCGTTGTCCTTGGACAGCTGGGCGAAGATCCGGTGCACCCCGATCCGGTCGACCAGGTCGTCCACGACCGCGGAGACCGCCTCGAGGGCGTACCCGTGCCCCTGGTGCTCCCGCGCGAGCGTGAAGCCGATCTCGGCGATGCCGCCGGGCTCGTCGATGCCGACGTAGATGTCGCCGATCATCCGCCCGTCGAGGGTGATCGCCAGCTGGGTGCCCCCGCCGCGGATGACGTCGGTGCGGTCCTCGTGCGAGGCGACCAGCTGCTCCGCGCGCTCCCGCGGGTAGGGCAGCTCCCAGTCCTGCAGGGCGCTGACCTCGGGGTCGTTCCGGTATGACGTGAGGACGTCGACGTCCTCGGCGCGCGGCAGGCGGATGACGAGGCGTTCGGTCTTCAGCGGGTAGGCGGTGTCGGGCACCGCCCCATCCTCAGGGCGCGCCGCCGGAGGCGGCAACGGGTTTGGTGTAGCGGTGCACGAGGACCGGCACCGGCTCGGGGGAGGCGGGGGCCTGGTAGGTCATCGGCCCCTCGTCCCGCCAACCGAGCCCCTCGTAGAACCGCCGCGCCCGGGTGTTGCCCGGCACGACGGCGAGCCACGCGGTCGCGTGCTGCTCGGCGATCCGGGCCTCGGCCGCCGCGAGCAGCGCCCCGCCGACACCGCGCCGGCGAGCGGAGGCGGCGACCGCGAGCTGGACGACCTCGTCGTCGTGCACGATGACCATGCCGAGCACCTCCCTGGCCTCGACGGCGACGAGTGTCGAGTCGGCCAGGGCTCGTGCCTGCCGGGCGAAGTAGGCGGGGTCGCGATGGGGGAGTAACGCCTCCGGCACGTGCCCGTCGTGGCCGTCGTGCCAGGCGTCGTGCCACATGCGCGCGACCGCCTCGCTCTCCTCCTCCGACGGCCGGCCGATGGGCGGTACCTCGCCCCGGCGCACGGTGTACCAGTGCTCGGCCGTGCCGGGGAGCCGGTCGAGCAGCACCGTGTGCCCGCCCGGGTGTTCGAACAGCCGCACCCCGTCGCCGAGCAGGACCGGGGCGACGAAGACCAGGACCTCGTCGAGCAGTCCGGCCTCCACGCAGCTGCGGGCCGCCCCGGCGCCGAGGACGTTGACGTAGCGGTCCCCGGCCAGCTCCTTGGCGCGGCGGACCGCCGCGTGCAGGTCGGTCTCGACCTCGACTCCCGCGACCGGCTCGGCCGGTGGGTGACGGGTGAGGAGAACGGCCGGCCCGTCATACTGCCCGCCGAACGCGCCCTCGGCCTCGGTGTCGCGGTTCGGGTCGTCGCCGAAGAAGGTCCGACGGCCGATGAGCAGGCAGCCGACCTGGTCGACGAGCGCGTCCGCCGTGGGGCTCGGCTCGAACGTCAGCCCGTTCGTCCACTGCATGTCGCCACCCGGCCCGGCGATGAAGCCGTCCAGGGACATCGTCGCGGAGTACAGCAGCTTGCTCATCGGCGCCTCGCTCGGTCGGTTCTACCCATCCTGACCACCTGGGCACGCGGACGTCATCTGCGACGGACCAGGAACCATCGATCGACCCCACCGGGCGTGCGAGGATGCGGTGATGGGTGATCACGACTTGTTGCTCCGGCACGCGCACCGGTGGGCGGAGTCCAAGGGCCAGGTCCTGGACGAGAAGATCCTCGAGACGGTGCTCGACCTGCGTGACCACCACGACGAGCAGCGTCCCCAGGCCTGGCCGGCCGGGAGTGTCGAGCACCTGATGCTGGTGCGCTGGCCATCGCACGGCCCATCGGAGGTGCCGGAGCCGCAGGAACTGGTCGCCACCCTGGAGACCTTCTGGCGGTTCCTGCGGAGCACGGGCCGTATGGCGACGGGCTCGGCCGACATCAAGTCCCTCACCAAGGAGGCGCGCCGCGCGGCGCCGCACATGGCAGAGGCCTGCGCCGACCCCGCGCGGCACGGCGCGACGAAGTCGATCCTCGAGTACGGCGAGTCCATCGGGATCTCCCTGGACGGGGCCACGACGGTCGAGGAGCTCCAGGAGCGGTTGGACCAGGTGGTCGAGGCGTGGAACGCGCTGCCCGTGGACGAGCGTCGCCGACGCTCGCCGGGGCCGACGGCCCACCAGGGCAGCGCGCCGGGCCAGCGGGCTACCGGGATCGCGCAGGCGCTGACGGCCGGCGCACCGTTCGACCCGTCGATGTTCGACCAGCCGAGCTGGGACGACGGCCTCGACGAGGTCGACGACGAGCCCATGCCGCGCAAGGACCCGGGCGACGTGGCCCGCTCGGTCCAGCGGTCGCCGTTCGTCCAGCAGGTACTGCGCCTGGCGAACTGGGTGGGGGAGGGACGGTCGGTCACCGCGACGGGGGTGCTCCGACTGAGCGAGGCGCGCGCGGCATACGAGGAGCTGGGGCTGCACACCTTCGACGAGCAGTACAGCCACGACCTGTGGGGATGGACGACGGTCGCCGGGGTGGCACCCGACCCGCGCGAGGCCCTCGCCCGGATGCGCAGCGCTGCGGACCTGCGGAGCCTGGACCGGCTGTGGTCCGCGGCGGTCGCTGCCGGCCTGGTGGAGGTCGGGCCGTCCCGGGCGCGGCAGGTGCCGGTCGGGCGGCGCGAGACGGACGACTGGGTGCAGCTGGGGATGCTCTGCCTGGTCCAGCTCTTCCTGACGCTGCCGGGAGCGCGGCACGAGCCCCTGTTCCTCACCCTGCTGCTGCTCCTGACGCAGCACCGGGTGGATCTCCCCGAGCTCCGGGACTGGTGGCACCGGAGCCCACAGAACACGCTGAGCGAGGAAGCGTTCCAGCCGTCCACGCCGCAGGTGGCCTCCCGCCTGCGGGCCGCCAACGACGCCCTGGTCGATGGTGCCCTGACCGAGTTCGCGGACACCGGTGTCTGGAGGCGCGAGGGGGAGACGCTCCACCAGACGGACCTCGGCTACGAGTTCGCGATCCTGCTGGCGGCCATGAAGGAGCAGGACCTCCTCGACGACTGACCGAGAGGCGCACCGTGTCCGGGGCGGTGTTGCCCGCTCCGGTGGCGGACCGGGCTGCCGTGGGGTTCCCTCGGGCGGGTGCCGGTTGCGGCACGACCCCTGCGAAAGGCGCATCCAGTGAGCCAGGTCATCGAGACCGTGGACGTGAACGTCCCCATCCGCACGGCCTACGACCAGTGGACCCAGTTCGAGTCGTTCCCGCAGTTCATGGAGGGTGTGGAGTCGGTGACCCAGGTGACCGACACCCGGAACCGCTGGAAGGTCAGCATCGGCGGCGTGGAGCGCGAGTTCGTCACCGAGATCACCGAGCAGCACCCGGAGGAGCGCATCGCGTGGACCACCGTCGACGGTGACGTCACCCAGGCCGGCGTGGTGACCTTCCACCAGCTCGCCGACAGCACCACCCGGGTCACCATCCAGCTGGACTGGGACCCGCAGGGCCTGGTGGAGAAGGCCGGCGCCGTCGCCGGCGTCGACGACCGCAGGGTCAAGGGCGACGCCCAGCGGTTCAAGGAGTTCATCGAGTCCCGCGGCGCCGCCACCGGCACCTGGCGCGGCGACGTCCCGCGCGACTAGTCCCGAACCACGCCGAACCGCTCGACCTGGGAGTCGTGGATCATCGTCGTCCACTCCCAGCCGGGCGCCGGTGAGGTGACCCGGGGGTCGTCGAAGGTGCCGCCGTCCCGGAGCGTGTGCACGTAGGCACGGTCCGCCTCGATGCGACGGCGGACCCCCTCACCCCTGCCTACCGAGCCGTGACCGGGCACCACGACCTCCACGTCGCCGGCCACCGACCCCAGGGCATCGAGCCCGCGGAGGTGGTCGGCGACGGGGTCGTTGTCGCCGCGCTGCTCGTCGAGCATCGGGACGAACACGTCGGAGAGCATGTCGCCGGCGACCAGGACCCCGCTGTCGACGACGACCAGAGCGGCGTGGCCGACCGCGTGGGCAGGGTGCTCGACGACGCGGACCGTCGGCCCGTCCCACTGGATCGTGCTGGCGCCGGCCGGCAGGGCCGTGATCAGCCCGAACGGGTCCATCGGTATGTCGTGGGCCGCCTCCTCCGGGAGCGCCCCGGCCACGCGCGCCCTCCACTCCGGGTCCGCGCGCAGGTCCCTCATCGACTGCGCGCACCGTGCGGTCCCGTAGCGCGGGGCGTCACCGAGATCGTCGTGCCAGAGCACGTGGTCCCAGTCCGGGTGGGTGGCGAAGCCGGCCACGACCGGCTGCCCCAGCTCGCGCAGGTCCGCAGCCAGGCAGGCCATCTCCGTCCCGGTGATCCCGGGATCGACGACCAGCGCGCCGCCTGACCCCAGGACGACCACGGTGTTGTTGGCGAGGAGCTCGCTGTGGTGGACCAGCACGCCCTGAGCGACCTGCGTCAGCATCCCGCGAGCCTAGGTGCGGATGCGTGGGTCGAGGAAGGCGTAGGCGATATCCGCTGCGAGGTTCATGAGCACGGCCGCGGTCCCGGTGACGACGTAGAAGGCCATGACCGGCCCGGGGTCGACGCGGTTGAGCCCCTCGATGAACAGCGCACCCATGCCCTTCCAGCCGAACACGGTCTCGGTGACCACCGCGCCGCCGATGAGGCCGGCGAAGTTGAACGCCACGATCGTGGTGATCGGGATGAGGGCGTTGCGCAGCGCGTGCTTGGTCACCACGACCCGCTCGGACAGTCCCTTGGAACGCGCGGTGCGGATGTAGTCCTGGCCGACGGCGTCAAGCATCGAGGCCCGGGTGAACCGGCTGTAGGTGGCGAGCGAGATCACCGTCACCACGACCGTCGGCAGGATCAGCTGGGTGCCCCAGTCCCACACGTTCGTCCAGAACGGGCCCTCGAAGTTCGGTGTCCCTGACCCGATCGTCTTGATCGGCCGGCCGAGCGGCACGGCCTCGAGGTAGAGACCCCAGTTGCGCAGCAGCTGGTCGCCCGCGGTCGCCATGGCGAACGTGAGTGCGCTGCCCGCCGCCACCCACGAGGCGACCCGCCGGTCCCAGCCACCCCACAGCCGGCCCATGAGGACCGCGACGGCGAGGGAGACCCCGAGCATCAGGAACAGCCGCGGGTAGGTCGGCTCGACGATCCAGCCGTGGAACGCGAACCAGGCGACGACCCCGAGGCCGACGGTGCTCAGCGCGGCATACAGGACCCGGCGGTTCTGCAGGCCGGTGGTGAGCGCGGTGAGCGGGACCGCACCGGCGACGCCGATGAGTATGACGAGGGGCAGCCCGAGCGCGGGCTTGCGCCACCAGCCGACCTGGTCGAAATAGAGCAGCGCGGCGAGGACGAACACCCCCGTCCCGCCACCGGTGACGAGACGGCGCTGGGCGTCGCCGCCCACGACCGAGCTCAGCGTGAACCCGGCCAGCGCGGCGATGCCGATCGCCGCCGACAGCGACACGGACGGCTCGGCGATCCACTCGTTGAACCGGATCGCGCCGTACTCCTTGAGCAGCACCGCCACCCAGAAGACCGGGAGCGAGAAGAACAGGAACGCGGTGAAGGTCATCGCGTAGTCGAAGCCCGAGTACTGCCGGATCGCCGCCAGGATCCCGAGCGCGACGCCGATGACGATGGCCGGCAGCGTGGCCAGCGTGACCAGGCGCAGCGTCGACCCGGCGGCGTTGGTCAGGGCGGTGCCGATCGCGGCGCCGCGGGAGTCGGTGCCCAGGTCGCAGTTGAGCGCGAAGCACCGCCCGACGCCGGTCAGCCACATCCAGTAGCGCTGGTACCACGGCAGGTCGAGGTGCATGGCGCGGACCCGCGCCGCCATCAGCTCGTCGCGGTTGCGGTCCCGGCTCTCCCGCAGGTCCTCCAGCGGGTCACCCGAGTACACCGTGAGCAGGTAGAGCAGGACCGAGCCGAGCAGCAGGATCAGTGCCGAGATCCCCACGCGGCGCAGGATGAATCGGAGCACGGGCCGTCCTTCCAGCTTCCCCGGTCCGGCGCACGGCGCATCGTCGCGGCGCCACAGCCGCCCCGGTTTCAGGGCTCTTCTAACTTCGGCGTGGTGCTGGGTGTTCACGCCGCTGTCTGGGTCGACGTGTAGGCCATGATGCGGCATCGGTAGTTGTCGTGGTTGCGGTGCCCCCGGCCGGCGCGCTTGAACGTCTTTG
>Ga0310822_100905_pt1 | contig 12810 bp, 7 predicted proteins | sample P4_ome_2_FD_201313 | JGI IMG/M metagenome (GOLD analysis project Ga0310822, IMG submission 201313) | Sorghum-adapted microbial communities from Joint BioEnergy Institute, Emeryville, California, United States - P4_Day56_Rep2 | ecosystem: Engineered > Bioreactor > SSF (Solid state fermentation) >... | reverse complement strand
AGTAGGCTTCTCAGTCGGGTTTAAAGAAATTTGCTTTAGTCAGGCTTTGAAGAAAAAGCGCTTGGATCGGGCTTTCGGGGAGGAGTGAAACGAAAGAGAAAACGCTCAGGGTACGGTGGGACACTTGCCGGGGAGTGGACTGGCCGGCTCCACTCCAAAAGCGGAACGCGTCCAAAAGCAGCGATTTCTGGGGGTGTCTCAGAGGTTGGACGCTAAGTGCGTGTTCCGCTTTTTCCATTCCGCCTGGGTAGGTGTCCCAAAGACCTTCGCTTATTTCTCTTTCGTTTCATCTCTACAACTGCAGGTCTTTCACGGGCTTATTTAAAGTCCTCTAGTCAGATTGCACCGATGGCCTCTTGTCTGTTTCCGTCGTCTGGCAGACGCTCGGCCTCGTCCAAAAATCGCGTGATCAAAAGGGGCAAAGAGACGAGAACGGGTGGGTCATACGCCTTTGGCGGCCGCAGGAAAATCCGGGTGTCGCCAAAGAACTGCCCTTCTTTCACGCGAATGGCTCCCGCCGCTTTTCCGCGCAGATTGTTGCGGGGAAGGAAATACTCCATCAGCGGTTCATCCCAAGTGAACGCCGCCGCCAGCAGGTAGTAGGTCCCATCGGCAACCGGTGGCAGCCAAAAGGAGCCGGATTGAAACACCATCGTGCAGGCTTTTGGCGTACCCATGGGAATGGGCTTGGCGAAAAGCCCGATACAGATCAAGCCGTCAAAGCTGTCAGGGGCCCATACACTGCCGCTGATTCCGACCGAAGGCGATGGCGGACAAACGGCTTCTCTTTCGTTCTCGTAGTGCTTTCGTACACGCTCCTTGCAGACGTCCATATGCTGGCGGAATTTTTGCGGCGAGATGCCGACCAGCTTGGCAAAACGGGTGGAAAACGTGCCAAAGCTGCTGTACCCCACCCGCTGTCCGATTTCCGTAATGGGCAAATCGCTCGTCGCAAGGTATTCCTTGGCCCGGTCAATCCGGAGGGCAGCCAAAAACTGACGGGGCGGGACGCCGGTGACCGATCTGAACATGCGGTCGAAATGGAACGGGCTGTACATCGCGATTTTCGCCAGCTTGTTCAGAGTCGTGGAGGAATCATCCATTTGATTTTGCATGGCGCCGATGACTTGTGTAACCGTTTCGGTGTGTGATTCATTGTGATGATCCGTCACTTGGTTTCCGCCTCCATTTTCCCATGTTCCAGTATAATCGTTTCTCTCCCATTTCTATCACACTCCGCAAAAATTGTCCAAATTGTCTTGCGTTTGAGGTAGTCGTTCATTGTGCCTTCTTTGACAGCAAAAAGGGTCCCCCTCCGTCTGCGCGAGACGTTGGGACACCCTCTGCGTTTCCCACTCTATTTCTTTTTCACACTGACCTGGACATCGACTGACTTGCCCCCGTAGGTAATCGTGATCACGGCCTTGTCCTTGTCCTTGGCCGAATCCGAGACCTGGATCAATCCTTCGTCGCTGACGGCGACGAGCTCGGGATGATCCGATACATACTCGATCTGGGCGTCTCTGGTCACATCGTGTTTCCCGCCATTGCCCAGATTGGCTGTGACCTGGAGCTGTGCTTCCTCGCCGGGCTTCAGCTTGTAGTTGCGATCCTTGACGATCAGGGCTCGCACCACCGGCGGCTTTTCCTGCTCTTTTTGCTCCTCTCCCAGCACCAGAAGTCCCGCCTTTTCCGTCGTAAATACGGCGACATCATGGGTCAGGGTTACTCTTGCCGGATTGCCTTTTTTGTCTGTGAGTGGTTTCCATTTTTCATTCTCATACAGAAACACCTTCACATTCCGCGAGACTTCCGTTTTCACGGGAATTCCCAGCATGGCGGCGCCTTCGTCAAGGCTTTTGACTGGCTCTCCGTTTACCTTAAGCTCCCACGTATATACTTCGCTTGCCGCCTTGAAAGCTGCAGGGGCCTCGGGAGAATCAGACGGCTCTACTGTAATGCCCAGACGCTCGCCCTCGAAGCTGTCGATCGCGTCTTTTGACAGCAGCACCCATGCTCCGCTGGCGTCCTCCAGACGGGCGGTCGCTTCGATCTCGGCCAATCGCTCCGTCACCTCTTTGCCGAGCGTGACCGCAGCTTCGGATTGGTCTTTTTCCTCATCCGCTTTCAGCACCTGTATGGACAAGGATGGCTCGAATCCGACTTTTTCGTCCCTGTCATTGAACGCCTTATCGAGGGCTTCCAGTACCAAGAGAACAAGCTTCACCTGTTCGTCCCCGGCATCCAGCTCCTCGCCCCGCTCCACAGCAATGACGCCGGCCTTTGCAAGCAAAGTATCGGCAACAGATTGCAGCTGCTCCAGCAGGTCGTCAGTCCGTTCATCCTCGTCAATGGACAGAACGACTGTCTCCAGGAGAGCCTGCAAGGCCCCAAGCGCCTGTTGGCCGGCGTCTGTCAGGGCTCCTGAGCGAATGGCAGGCTCAAAAGCCCGTTGCAGGAAGTCCGCTGTGAGTGCCGACAGCGTGCTCTCGTCGACGATCCCTCTTTTTGTTTGCTCGACGACTGCCTTCAGTACGGTCTGGATCGTATCCTCGATAGCTGCCCATTTGTCCTCAGCCTGTACGCTTTCCGCTCCAATCAGCTTTTGCAGGCTTTTTCCTGCAAGGTCTGCCTGGCTGAGGACGCTCTCCTCATCTGCAGCCGAGAGAATTTCCCTTGCCGCTTGCCTGTTCAACGCCTTTTGCTTCTCCAGCGTGACATCTCCGGGGTTCGTGTCAGAACCGGATACCTTGATTTGCACCAGCACCGGATCATGATCACTCACCCGTCCGTCCTCTTTCGTAAAGTCGGCATTGATGTGAACGATGTCGATCTTGGCTTTCTCGGCGAGATGGTTGCTTACGAGAATATGGTCCAGCACCTGTGCGTTGCCTTGATAGTTGTACGTGTACTGCTCGCTCAAAGGCAGCGTGGTTATCATGTTGGTCAGTTCGTCTCCTTGGAGCACCTGCAGCGGACGGGAGAATTGAAAATCGTTGAAATCGCCCAGCACGACTACGTTTGCCTCGGGATCTGCCTCGTAAATCTGTTTGACAAAGCCGTTGACGACCTTGGCGATCTCGACGCGCTGCTGTTCGCTGACCAGGACAGGCGGCTGCCTCACGCCAAACAGAGCATCGTCTCCGCCCTTTGAGTTAAAGTGGTTGGCAATGACAAACACCGGCTTGCCGTCAAAAATAAATTCAGCAGCGAGCGGCTTGCGGCTTTCATGAAAGGCCGGGTTGAGCGGGTCGATGCGTCCAGGATTGTGGGAAAGGCGGGTTGTCCCCTGTTCCGCTTCGACCTGTACCGCTGTCACCGCATCACCCGCCGGCCGGTCCGCCAGACTGACACGGTCTGGATTGTAGAGGAAGCCGACGCGAATATTGCCGCCCGGTTGTCCGCCGTCCTTTTTATTCTCCGGGGCAATATCGACGTAGCGGTATGCTGCTCCCCCTGCCCGCACGATGGCGTCGATCAGCGCCTGGCCCGACTGGCTGGCATCTGTCACGCCATTGTCTTCCGGTCCGTTGTTGTCCTGCATCTCTACTACACCTACGATGTCAGGCTGCTTCAGATTGTGAACGATAGATTCTGCGATACCGTTTATCTTGTCGGCTTTGTCCCGGGCGGAGAAGTTCTCGATATTGTAGGTCGCGATGCTCAAGCGGTCTTCGGCAGGCTCGAGCGTGGTCACCTCCCGCTCGTAGCCGCTATCTACGACGGCAGGCAGGGGCTCCGTGTTGTACAGCTTGAAGTTGGCAAAGCTGTAGTCGATCACCCCGACGATCGGCCCGGCGAACGCATCCCCCACCTTGACCTCGGGAGCTCCCGCAACGAACTTGTCGGCAATGGTAATTCGCTCGGGATTGTAATTGTCTGCCGCAATCGGGATACCTCCGGCAGGAGTGCGTTCTTTATCGGGATTCGCCTTGTCAGAGAGAATGACGAATTCCACACTCGGCGGATTGGCAAAGGTCTTGGTCGCCCCTACGACGCGCGGCTGATCGACCCGAACGAGCATTCCCTCCAGGCTTTCCCAGAAGTCGATGCCGTCTTCTTCGGGATCAAAAAGGGAGAAGCTGTCATTGTCGATCACCGTTTTCGGGTATGGATAATCGCCCTCGCCCAGAACGACCGGAGCAGGGAGCGGCAAGCCCCTCTCCTTGACTGCTACGGAAGCGGCGTCGATTTCCGTCAGCGTCAGGTCGGTCGCTTCCCGGCTCTTGCTGACGTATTCCTTGACCGCTCCGCTGACCTCTACTCTGTCGCCCGCCCGGACATTTGCACCCGGTTCGTAGACATAGATGCCTTCCGAAGTGCGAGGGTCGTTGTCCGGCTCAGGGTCCTGCATGTAGAACCCGACCGTTCCCGAATTGCCGTTTACCACTGCTGTCACTATGCCCTCCACGCGGGACACGTTTGCTCCCTCATACGGAGAACGGTGCCCTTTGCCCTGAATGTCGCGGATGCGCAGGGCGTCCGGCTGGCTTCCACCATCGCCGATCACGTCTTCGGCCAAGCGGGGGACCAGCTTATACTCGTTAAAATCGTAGGTGACGACCCCGGTCAAGCGTTCGTAAAACGCCCCCGGCTTGAGCAGAGCAGCATCGTACGGCTTGGCAATGAAGGCCCCATGCGGATCGGTCAAAGTGACATTCCCTTTGCTGTCCCTTGCGCCTGCGGTCACATTTTTGATTGTGACCAGCTCGGCCTCGAACTGTTCCCCGGCTGCAGCGCTAAAGTCTGTCGAGATGACCTCCTGCGGCTCGGGGACGCCCGCGTTCTCCTGTACGATCACGACATCGCTTGTGCTGGCCGGCTCGATCTGCGGCAGCCCGTAGTAATCATTCACTTTCCCGGTTGCCCGGACTTCATCGCCGATCCGAACGATATTGCCGAGACCCGCCGCACGCACCAGCATGCCCGCCGACTCGTCCTGCAGAAAGACGTTCGTCTTGCCGCCAGCTTCGAAAGCGGCAGTGACAATGCCCTGGACGGATGCAAGCGTTCCCGAAGACGACGTCCGCACCTCGCTGATCGGCTTGACCTCCGGCACCTCTCCTCCCGGCTCTCCGCCGCCTTCTCCCGGCTCTTCCGGGGAGCTCTGGCTGTTCTGCGGCTGCGGCTCCCAGGCGAGAAAGTCAGCGCCGTTATGATCCGTATCCCAGGCGCTGCCTTTCCCGGGCACGAATCCGGACTCGCTGCTTTTCCGGACAATGCTTTTCGCAGCCGAAGGAGCGGGGGCCGGGCTTTCTCCCTCGTGCGCATTTGCCGTTCCGTAGCCGACAAAATCGATCACGGCCAGATCAGTCACGGGATTGCCGGAAAGCGCTGTCGCATGACTGACCAGCGCTACTTTTCCTCGCGTGGCGGAAATGTTCGTGCCGCCGGTCGCATCAGCGCTGGGGAGGGCACTTCCATTGGCTCCGCCGCTCGCCAGCCGGACGAGGTAGTAGCTGTGGGCGGAAATACTGCCCGACAACGGCGTTACGAGCCAATTTTCCCTGTCTGCAGCGGCGTACTGAACGGACCAGTTGTTCAGCGAAACGGCTTGTCCGCTCGGATTGTACAGCTCGACGTAATCGTGCTGGTAAGTTGCCCCGCTGTTCCCGCCAGCGCCGTAAATCTCGCTGATCACTACGTGCCCGGCGACAGCGGCCTCGGCTTTTGGCGCAAGTCCGAACGGCAGCACTGTCGCAATCATGAGCACTGCGGCCAGCACCAGGTGACGCCAGCTCCGTTTTCCCTTCCTCATCAACGGATTCATCGTGTACTTCCCTCCTTGATTGTTTTTGCGGTTCTTATCCTGATTCTATAGAACTTGTCTAAATGTTATGTAAATTTTACGCAAAGATTTGTACACTCCTCCTGTTTCCAGCAAAAAACCGCCTAAAGCCATGTTCTGGCTTCAGACGGCTATGACTGTAGCACTATCGCACGATACCGCCAGCTCCGACTTTCTTCCGTTGCGGCTCTCCCACCAGCCCGTTTCGTCGTTGCATGGCCGTGGTCAAACCGTATGTGCTCCCCTGTTGCGAAGGCTCCTCCTCGGCTGGCCGCCTCAGACACGCCATCACTTGTTTTTGGCATACAGCCAGTTGTAGTAGCTGGCATGTTTTAACTCATCCGTCATGATTTCAAAAATCGTGTCCCGGTACTGCTGCGGTATATACCGGTAGATGGTGCGATATTTTTCAAAAGCCTTTAATTCGCCCAGCAACGCTTGTTCAATTCCCTCCAGATAGCTGGCAGGTCTCTGAAACGTCTCTCCCTCTTCGCTCATCCCGGGACGCTGCCCTGCCAATTGGGTATACAGCTGCCGGAAAAGCCTCCGATGCTTCCGCTCGTCATCGCGAATGCCGGTGATGACGTCCTTCTCCTGCTGGGTCGGCGCAACAGTGATCAGGTAGTCGTAAAAAAGCTCGTCGCTGCGCTCACCTGAGATGCCTTCCTGAATCATCCGCAACACAACAGCTGCCCGATCATCATGGCGGTCCATCGCCACAGGCCAAATCGGCGCATAAGTGGCATAGCCATACGGTCCCCACCAATATCCGTTCATATATCCTGACTCCTTCGCTTTTTCCCTGTCAGGATATTCGCCCGCTAGGCTGATGGAGCATGTTTGAAAACGAAAAAAAAATATCAAACCATTTTTTCCGGCCGCAGCGCCTCCTCAATGTCCGGCGACCAGAGCCCTGCTTCCCGGATGACCTGCACAAGTGTCTTGTTTTCCGAAAAAGCTTGCTTGGCCAGAGCAGCTGCCTTGTCGTAACCGATCAGCGGGTTGAGCGCCGTCACCAGAGAAAGACTCGCTTCCATCCACTTGGCGCATTGGACTTCGTTTGCTTCCAGCCCTTCCAGACATTTTTCCCGCAGCACATCCAGCATATTGCTCAGGATCGTGATGGATTGCAGCAGGTTGTAGCCGATCACCGGCATCATGACGTTGATCTCCAGCTGGCTTCCGCATCCCGCCACCGTCATCGTGGCGTCATTGCCGATGACTTGTGCCGCCACCATGTACGACATCTCCAGCATCACCGGGTTGACTTTGCCCGGCATGATCGACGAGCCGGGCTGCACCGCGGGCAATTGAACCTCAGCCAGGCCGGTGCGGGGACCGGAGCTCAGCAGACGCAGGTCGCTGGTCACCTTGATGACGTGCACGGCCAGCTCCTTTAACGCAGAATGAACCTCCAGAGCGGCAGCCGTATTTTGCATAAAGGCAAAGCGGTTGCGCGGCTGGGCAAAAGGCAGGCCGGTTCGTCTGGCAATTTCCTCGATGGCGAGCTCGGCATACTGCGGGTGGGCATTGATCCCGGTGCCGACAGCGTTTCCGCCGAGTCCGATCTCATACAGCCGCTCAGCCGTCTGCCGGATGCGTTCACGTGCATTTGCAAAGCTTTGCGCGTAGCCGGAAAATTCCTGTCCCATGCGAATCGGGACGGCATCCTGCAAATGTGTGCGCCCGGCCTTGATGATCCCCATAAACTGCTCGGACTTTGCCCACAGCACTTTTACCGTACGGTCCAACGCAGGCAAGAGCTCGTGCTGGACCAGCTCTGCACCGGCGATGTTGATCGCGACATGTATCGTGTCATTGGTAGATTGGGCCATATTGACGTCATCGTTCGGGTGCACAAGCATCTGATCGATTTGTCCGCCCAAAAGCTGGGTCGCGCGGTTGGCAATCACTTCGTTGGCGTTCATGTTTTGCGAGGTTCCCGCCCCCGCCTGAAAAGCGTCGACGACGAACTGGCCGTCCCACTTTCCCTCGATCACTTCCTCTGCCGCCTGGATGATGGCCCTGGCCTTCCGTTCATCTAGCTGGCCGCAGGTCATATTGGCATGAGCCGCGGAAGCCTTGATCAGTCCCTGCGCACGGATAAAAGCCCGCGGCAGCCTGAGTCCGCTGACAGGAAAATTTTCGACTGCACGCTGTGTCTGCGGGCCGTACAGGGCATCTGCAGGGATTCTCACCTCTCCCAGGGAGTCTCTTCCGATACGTACTGACATGCTGTCCACTGGTGTTGACCCTCCTTTGCGATCGCTCTATGATGCACACCCTATTCTTCCCAGCAGCATTTCATGATATGTTTGGCTTCTGGGAGCTTGCAGCTTATGGAGGGGCTTTTGGGATCGTTTTGGCAAAGCTTGAGGAGGAAAAGGACATAGAAAAACGCGGGTGTTCCCTGAACGGGCTCCCGCGCTGTTTTACGCTTTCTTGACCGCTTTTACATCGTAGACGCCGTGTGCGACGCTGATCACATGCTCCGGCTTGGGCTTGCCTCTGCTCTGTCTGTGGCCTTCCAGATGAGCTTCGCTCGTTTCCCACTTTTTCCACGCTTCTTCCGATTCCCAGCGGATCATGACGATTACTTCCTCGTCTCCTCTGCGCACCTTTTTAACCAGAACGCTCAAATCGATGAAGCCTTCGGACTTCTCAATCTCTCCCGCCTGGCTGAACCGGTTCACGACCAGATCGGAGGTCCCTTCCTTGACCGTAATCGTTTTCGTTTCTATAAACATGAAGCACACTCCTCTTCGCACAATTGAAAAAATATGGTGTGTCTTCATTTTAGTTGATAAAGATTATCATTGTCAACAAATAACCCGGGCAGCTTACACTTCTCGCCCGGGGCCTATCCTTTACGTTGAAAAGAAATAAAATGCGCCATATACAAACAAATTTGGCAATGCCGCAAGAAAGAAGAAAGATGTCCACCTGATCCTGCTCTTGTTGTCCTTGTGCTCTTGCTGGGGCTGTTGAAAATAGGCCGGTGGCTCGGCGGTTGACTGAAGCGAAGAGAAGCTGACTAGCGCACCTAGTGTAAACAGAATGGCAGCCGAATAGAACGTCCAGGTCATAATCCATTGGTAATCGTTTTTTAGAAGTCCGGCGAGAACAATCAAAAGCGCTATAGCGCAGCCTGTAGTTAAGGATTTTCTCATAGCTCTGCCACATCCCTGTTTTTATTTCAATCCCTTCTCTCTACCATAATCGTTTTTGTAAATAATGTAAATATTTAGAATTACAAAGAAAGCAAAAACGTCTCGCTTTCCACAGGAAGTCCGAGACGTTTTTAACAGCAGCCGTGCAGCAGCCTATCAAGTCAGCATCGGCAGTACCATATTGAGCAAAAACAACCCTGCAACGACGTACAAAAGCGCGGGCACTTCCTTGCTTTTCCCCAATGCTACCTTCAGCAGCGGATAAGCGACGAATCCGAAGGCAATCCCGTCAACGATGCTGTAAGACAGGGGAATCAGGGCAATGATGAGGAAAGCGGGAAATCCCTCGGAAAAATCGCGGAGATTGATGTTCTGCACGTTTTGCAGCATCAACGCCCCGATGATGATCAATACCGGAGCGATCGCGCTGTCCGGAATCAGCTTGATGGCCGGCAAGAACAGCAGCGACAGCAAGAAAAGCACTCCCGTGACGAGAGAAGCTAGTCCAGTACGAGCTCCCGCTGCGATTCCCGCAGCAGACTCCACGGTCGAAACCGTCGGACTGGTGCCCAGGATGCCGGACAAGGCGGACGAAATTGCGTTTGCCTGCAGACTGCGGCGAAACTTCTCGGGCTGTCCTGCCATTTGCGTATGTCCGTGAACCAGGCCGATGTTTTCAAACACGATCACCATCGCCAAGGAGAACGTCGCCACCCAGAACGGAAGCGTTGCGATGTGCGAGAACGAAAATGCGGCAAACACCTCACCGTAGGAATCAAAGGAAATCCCGGACATGCCTTGTCCCGGATGAACCAATCCGGCAAGCCAGCCGATTCCTGTACCTGCGGCGATCCCGATCAAAAAGTTTCCGGGGACGTTTCGGACAAACAAGACAAGCGTCAATAGCAGAGTCGCAAGCGTAACCCATACCTGTGGATGGGAAAGGTCACCGAGCGCTACAAAGGTGGAGGGATTGGTCACGACCAGGCCGCCTTTTTGCAGCCCGATAAAGGTGAGAAACAATCCGATTCCAACCGTAATCGCTTCCTTGAGCGAATCGGGAATGGCGTTGGACAGCACGGTTGCCGCTCCCGTAAAGGCAATGGCGGCAAAGATGACCCCCGACAGAAAAACAGCGGCCAGCGCTTCCTGCCATGGCAAGCCCATCGTATTGCACAGCGTGTACGTAAACAAGGCGTTGATCCCCATCCCAGGGACCAAAATCATCGGGGCATTGGCCCAAAAAGCCATCAGGATCGATCCGATAAAGGCGGTCAGCACAGTCGCCAGAATGCCGGCTTCGAGCGGGATGCCGGCATCCTCCAAAACGGAGGAATTGACTGCGACGATATACACGATCGTGACAAAGGCGATAAAACCGGCCATTATTTCTTTTTTTACAGTGGTTTGACTCGCTTGCAGATGAAATATCCTCTCCAACAAACTTCGCACATATGTCCCTTCTTTCTCTCTGTTGTTGCTCATGTAAGTTTCCGAAACATATGCTAACATAGCTCTATCGATATAAAAAATATTTGTTTTATCTCCGTATCATACGTTTTACATATGAAAGGCAGGCAGACTCATGGATATTCGTCAATTGCGCTATTTTATCGCGATCGCAGAAGAAGGCCAAATCACCGGAGCAGCCAGACGCTTGCGTATGGCCCAACCACCGCTCAGCCAGCAATTAAAGCAGATGGAAGAGGAGCTGGGTGTCGAGCTAATCGAGCGCTCTGGAAAAAAAATCGCGCTGACACAAGCGGGCGTCACCTTGTACAAGCAGGCATTAAATCTTGTCCACCAGATGGAGGAAGCCATATCCGAGGTGAAGGAAACGGGCGAAGGCGTTCGCGGGACTCTGTCTGTCGGCGTGAGCGCCCTTTCCTCCTACCGCTTGCCCGAGCAAATCCGCCAGTTTCGGGAGCGCTATCCGTTGATCACCTACAAGGTGTGGAAAGGAGACACACAGCTTCTCAGCCAATGGCTGGAGCAGCGAACGGTCGAAGTCGCCATCGTCAGGCTCCCCCATTCGCTGGCGCATTGTACGACAATCCCGCTTTTGGAGGAAACGTTTGTCCTGATCGTTCCCGTTTCTTCTCCGCTCTCCCAAAAAGATAGTATCCATATGCGGGAAATCGCTGACCACCCTTTGATCATGCCCAGTACGCCCGGACTCGGCATCTATGAGCTTTTGGTCAAGGAATTTGGCCGCCTGGGCGTGACTCCGCATGTGATCTGTGAATGTCCTGACCTCTCGCTGATCGTCAGTATGGTCGGGGCCGGGGTTGCCGCTGCGATCGTCCCCCGCTCTGCTTGGGAGACGCAGGGAAACGCCAATATCAGCCGTCTGGAGATCACTGGCACCTCGATCACCTCGTCGTCCGCCATCGTCTGGCAGACGGAACGCCATCTCTCCAAGGCAGCACGCCATTTCATCGAGATGTTTGCTCCGATTCCGGAGCAATAATCGGCCCGCATGTGAAAACGAGATGGTTCTTTTTAGCCACAGAGGATAAACAAGCCCGGTTCGTGGGATTCTATACCACTGATATCTTCCATTTTCGATTTCGGCTTCCTGACATTGCATTTCATCTCGCAAAGTCCGACAAAGGAGGGCTCCCATGACCTTTGCCATCTCATTGGCGGTGGTGCTGCTGTTTGTTCTCTGGGGCTTTTTTTCACCGTCTCAGCTTACAGAAACAGCGACCAATGTCCTGCATGCTACGACTTCCAATTTTGGCTGGTTTTATCTTCTGGTTACCTTCTTTTTCCTCGTCTTTTGCATTTTCCTGGCCTTCAGCAAATACGGCCAGATTCGGCTCGGGGACGATGATGACGAGCCGGAGTATTCGGCGGTTACCTGGTTTTCCATGCTGTTTAGCGCTGGTATGGGAATCGGGCTTGTCTTTTGGGGCGTCGCCGAGCCTGTGTCCCACTATTTTTCCCCGCCCGTCGGCGTTGAAGCCGAAACATCCGAGGCGGCCCGTACAGCCATGCGGTACGCTTTTTTTCACTGGGGGCTTCATCCCTGGGGGATTTATGCCGTCATCGCCCTTTCCCTGGCCTACTTCCAGTATCGCAAAGGCGCAAAAGGCTTGATCTCCTCGACGTTTTACCCCCTTCTGGGTGACAGGGTAAACGGTCCCATCGGCAAGCTGATCGATATTCTCGCCGTGATCGCAACCGCTTTTGGAGTCGCAACCTCCCTCGGATTGGGAACGCTGCAAATCAACGGCGGATTGAGCCATCTTTTCCAGATTCCGAGCAATATCACGGTCCAGATAACGATTATCGCCGTCATTACCGTCCTGTACCTGTGGTCTGCTACCTCCGGTCTGGACAGAGGGATCAAAATCTTGAGCAATACCAATCTGGTATTGGCCTTGGCCCTTTTGCTGCTCACTTTGATTTTTGGCCCGACCGCCTTTCTCTTCGACAACTTTACCAACACATTGGGAAGCTATTTGCAAAATCTCGTCTCCATGAGCATGCGGCTTATGCCTTTTACCGAAAGCAACTGGATCGCCAACTGGACGCTGTTCTACTGGGCCTGGTGGATTGCCTGGGCGCCTTTTGTCGGCACATTTATTGCCCGGGTATCCAAAGGCCGAACGATCAAGGAGTTTATTATCGGCGTCCTTCTGGTGCCGACTGTGCTCAGTTTTATTTGGTTTTCTGTCTTCGGAGGAACCGCTCTCCATCTGGAGATCTACGAGCACGCCCCCATCGGCGACGCGGTAAAGCAGGACGTCTCCAGCGCTCTTTTCATTACGCTGGAACAGCTCCCGATGGGGATGATCCTGTCGGTGGTCGCCACCCTTTTGATTATCATTTTCTTCATTACCTCGG
>Ga0310822_100904_pt1 | contig 12811 bp, 8 predicted proteins | sample P4_ome_2_FD_201313 | JGI IMG/M metagenome (GOLD analysis project Ga0310822, IMG submission 201313) | Sorghum-adapted microbial communities from Joint BioEnergy Institute, Emeryville, California, United States - P4_Day56_Rep2 | ecosystem: Engineered > Bioreactor > SSF (Solid state fermentation) >... | reverse complement strand
ACAACGCTTGCAATAACCGGAAAGCGACACGAATTTGCGCGATTACGCTCATTATTGCGTTTGCACTTACAGAATAAGGTACGATGGTTCGATCTGTCAACCCTTGATCAAGAGGTGTGTCGTTGTTCTGTGATATTGTCACTATGTAACTGTTCTGAGAAAATGTCACCATGGGACAGGAGACAATCACATTGAAAGAAGAGGAAATGAAAAAAGTACTTGTTGATGAAAAAGTCATTCATCATTATCTCACCGTGCGAGAGGCTGCTGAACTGCCGGAGATTTCTCCCCGGCAGGTACTGCGCCTGAAGAAATGTTATCTGAAGGAGGGAGCCCAAGGCATGGTCCACAAGAACCGAGGGCGCAAACCGGTTCATGCCATCTCGGACGCAGTAAAGGAGCAAATCAACACCCTGCCTATTCCTGTTCTTGCGGTGACGGGTTGTTTTCAACGTTGTTTTCAGGGTTCCATCGCCTAAAAAAAGCCGCGGCGATATACATTTTTGCATAAACATGCAAACAACATATATATCACAGCGGCGATTTTTAACAATTCTGCAGCCTAGGAAGAGCATGTTTCCATGATTTTTGACAATTACAAATGCAAAATCTGGGCAGCATGTAATCCCCGGCCGTCAAGAGCACTTGCTGTATCCGCAATTGGCGCAGTTTTTGCAGCCCTCGATACTCAAGAGCGATGCGGAGCCGCAGGACGGGCAGAGGTCCAGGGAAGACTGCACGGCTGCCTCATGATGATGGGCAGGGGCCGGAGTCGAATCGGTCTCCACCTCTTTGGCCGCGGAAATATACGTCTCCGGGCTGCCGCCGTCCACGTGCATTTCCAGCGCTTTGGCCACGGCGTCGGCGATCGATTCCACGCGGTTCGCGCCGAAGCCGATCGCCCCGGAACCGCCGATCCCCTTAAGATGCTTGATCAGCAGGCTGACCTTGTTGCCGTGGTCACCGTAGCGGAGGAACAGAGAGCAGACGCGGCCGAGTGCTTCGGACATCGCGAACACATCGGAACCGGCCTTGCCCACGTTGAGGAAAATTTCCCCGGGAGTACCGTTCATATCGTTGATTGTGATATACGCCATCCCGAAAGGCGTATTGATCTTGTAGGTTGCCCCGCGCAGAATTTGCGGGCGTCTCTTGTACTGTTTGTCGAAGACCTGTTCCGTCTTCTGGTCAATATTCACGGCCAGCGATCCGTTCAGCTGCTCCATCACGGCGGCTTCACTGTTGGCGGCCACTTCGGAGGCGGCTCCGGCAGCCTCCTTCTTTTCTTCTTTCTTTTCGGTGGAAAGCACCTGCACATCGCGGCTTCCGTCGCGGTAGATGGTTACGCCTTTGCAGCCCAGATCGAAGGCCAGCTCGTACAGCTTTTTCGTTTCCTCAATCGTGAAATCGGAAGGACAATTGGCCGTCTTGGAGATCGAGCTGTCCACCCAGCGCTGGATGGCCGCCTGGACACGGATATGATCCTCCGCGGACAAATCCATCGAGGTGACGAAATAATCCGGCAGTTCCTCGCCCGGATGTTCGTTCTTCCACTGCTGGGCGATCGGAACATACTGCTTGTCGAAGCCAAGCCGGCTCTGCCGGTAATATTCGAAGGCGAAGTAGGGCTCGATCCCGGTCGAGGTTCCGACCATCGTTCCCGTACTGCCGGTCGGAGCCTGGGTGATGACGGTCACGTTGCGCATACCTTTGCTGCGGATGGCTTCTCCAACCTCCGGAAAGACCTCAACCATGTTCTTCATAAAACCGCTCTGCAGGAACGGTTCCGCTTCGAATTTCAGGAAGGAGCCTTTCTCCGCGGCTATGTCCGCGGAAGCCAGGTACGCTTCCTTGGCGATAAATCCGTACAGCTTATCCAGAAATTCCAGCGATTCCGGCGAGCCGTAGCGAATCCGCAGCTTGATCATCAGCTCGGCGAGACCCATCGAACCGAGGCCGACACGCCGTTCGTTCTTCTGGTTTTGCTCGTTTTCCGGGAAATGATATGGCGTCTTGTCAATCACATTGTCCAGAAAACGCGTCGAATAGCGTACGACCCTGGCCAGTTCGTCCCAAGCCACGTCATGGTTTTCCGGGTCGTAGAACTTCGACAGGTTGATGGCGGACAGATTGCAGACGCCCCATGCCGGAAGCCCCTGTTCCCCGCACGGGTTTGTGCAGATAATCGGATTGAAGTACCAGCTGTTCGACATCTGGTTATAGTATTCCATGAAGACGACTCCCGGTTCGGCGGACTTCCAGGCCGACTCGATTATCGTGTGCCAGACATCGCGGGCACGAACCGTCCGGTAAACCTTGACGGCCTTGCCAAGCTCTTGCCACTTGGACAGATTGCCGTCCCAGATCTCGTTGTATTCCGGGTCTGTCGTATCCGGAAAGACGAGATCCCATTCCAGATCTTCCTTTACGGCTTTCATGAACGCGTTGCTTACGCAGACCGAAAGGTTGGCGTTGGTGATCTGGCCCATCGTTTGCTTGACGGTGATGAAATCGATCAGATCCGGATGCCAGTCGTTGATCATCAGCATAAGCGCTCCGCGGCGGCTTCCGCCCTGCTCAATCAGGCCGGTCGTATAGCTGAACAGCCCGCCCCATGAAACGGCGCCGCTCGAAGATCCGTTGACGCCCTTCACGACAGCCCGGCGCGGGCGAAGCGAAGACAGGTTAATGCCGACGCCGCCTCCACGTGACATAATCTCTGTCATTTCCGACAGGGTATTCATAATTCCGCCACGGCTGTCGTGGGGCGAGGGAATGACGTAGCAGTTGAACAGCGTCAGCTCGTCGCTGGCGTCCGCTCCGGCGGCAATCCGCCCGCCCGGTACAAGCTTCCAGTCCTCAAGAATGTAGCGGAATTTCCCCGCCCACTCCTCACGCTTTTCCGGCGCTTCGACAGAAGCCATCGCGTTGGCCAGCCGGTTCCACATATCCTCCGGCGTCTTCTCGATCGTCAGCGTCAGCTTCTCGATGGTGGATTCGATCTTCTCCCCGGAACGAAGCAAAACCGTCACGTTCCTGCCTTCGCGCGCAATGACCTCGCCTACTTCCTTGGCCGGGAATTTGGGATCATCCTTCGTGAGAACGAGAACGGTGTCGCCAACCTTCGTTTCGTTCGTATCGGCATTCTTCATGGCGTAGCGGTCCAGAAATATTTTTTCGCTCAGGCCTTCCAAACGGTTGATCTGCGTAGTATCCAAAAAATAGCCCCCCCAATAAAATGATCGCTGCCGGCCGCTTCGGGGCAACGAAGGCTTATGTAAAAAAACGTAACGATAATACCTCACAACATATTGTGTGCAAGCCCAATTATACTGTACTAGATATTGTGTTTCGAATGGCAAGAACACCAAATTTTCCGCAAAACTCGAACCGATTTGCTCTTTTCTATGATTTTCTCCGGAAACCTCTCTTTTTTGCGGGACAGGTCTCCCGCCCGCAAAAACCCCGGACGGAATCTGGGCCGCCGTCCGGATTCTTCCCGAAAAAAGTGCATCCCGGAAATTTCGTCATCCCTCTTATTATAAGCGGGAACAACAATGCCCGTTCGGGCGGACAGGATCCGGACGTCGCTCCAATCTGCGGGAGAACCCGGGCGCTTTGACATACAGGCCTTTGATTTGTTACGTTATTCCATATCAGTATACCACATTTTATGAAAAATCGGAACATTTGTTCGAATCCAATATTCTCCAAGAGAGGTGAATTCGCTTGATTCTCTATGGAAACCGGCTGCTGCCGAAGGAACAGGTGAGCATTTCCCCCGAGGACCGGGGGTACTACTTCGGCGACGGCATATACGAAGTATTCCGGGTATATGGAGGCAGGCTGTATGAAACCGAGGCCCATTTCCGCCGCCTGAGCCGAAGTCTCGAGGCGGTGCGCATTCCCCTGCCGTATCCGCTCCCGGAGCTTGAAACTCTTCTGGAAGAGCTCGTCCGGGAAAACCGCATCGGAACCGGCACGGTATATGTCCAGATTACCCGGGGGGAAGCTCCGCGCGCCCATGCCTTCCCGAAGCGGGGGCATCCGGTCGTATACGGCTATGCCAGCGAAATGCCGCGGCCTGTTGCCGCCCTGGAAAATGGCATTCGGGCGATTACCGTGGAAGACATCCGCTGGCTGCGCTGCGACGTGAAATCGCTGAATCTGCTGGGCAACGTACTGGCCAAGCAGGATGCGATCGAGCGCGGAGCCGACGACGCCATTCTGCATCGCGGCGGGACGGTCACCGAGGCCAGTGCGGCCAACGTGATGATCGTCAAAGACGGCAGACTCGCAACCCACCCGGCCAATCATTTGATTCTGCCCGGGATTACCCGCGAAGTCGTGCTGCGTCTGGCCCGGGAAATCGGCATCCCGGCGGATGAACGCCCGTTCACGCTGGAAGAGATGCGGCAGGCGGACGAGGTCTGCATCACCTCGACCACTATGGAAGTGGTCCCGGTCGTGGAAATAGACGGCCGGGCGGTCCGGGACGGCAAACCGGGGCCGGCCGTTCGCCGCCTGCAGGAAGCGTTCGCGGGAACAATCGGCGAATAGCATGGCTCCGCGGCCCGCGGAAAGAACCGGGTTGAACGATTCCCGGCAATATCCCGGCCCTGAGAAAATCAGCGTCTCAGGTTCCAGTTGTCCGCGGAGTATTTCCCTTCGGCCAGCTTCCGGGCCAGTTCCTGCTCGTATGGCGTCAATCCGTCTTCGACCAGCTCCACTCCAAGTCCATCGGCGATGCCCCGGCGAAACGCCTCTTCCGCTTCGGTCAGGGTAACGGCGGGCTTGTCCACGCCGCGGAGCAGCTCATTAATGGCCACAGCTTTGCCGTCGAAGCTTCGGCGCAGACGTTCCCGCACCCGTTCGCTCGGAAACAGCAAAAGCTCGAACAGAAGATCCGCATCCAGGTCAAGCAGGATCGAACCGTGCTGCAGAATTACGGATTTCTGCCGGGTCTGCGCGCTGCCGGCCACCTTGCGTCCCTCGACGACCAGCTCATACCACGACGGCGAATCGAAGCAGGCCGCGGAGCTGGCTGCCGCATATTTCAGCCTGTCTTCCTCCGAGCCAAGGTGCACCATCTCCGCCTGCAGGCCCAGATTCCGGAACCCGAGCACCAGGCCTCCGCTCAAGACCCGGTACGCCTCCGTCACACTGCGGGGCATGCCGGGATAATCTTCGGAAACGATCATGCTGTAGGTCAGCTCCCGGTCGTGAAGTACGGCCCGTCCGCCGGTCGGGCGCCGGACGAAGCCTATACCGTGCCTGTCCAGGGCCGCAAAATTGACTTCCTCCGATGCCTTCTGAAAATAACCGATGGACAAGGAGGCCGGCTCCCAACCGTAAAAGCGCACCGTGGGCGGCACCTTTCCTTCGCTGTGAGCCGTCAGAATCGCCTCGTCCACTGCCATGTTTACCGCTGGCGGACACTTGCCCGAACGGACAAAGCGCCAGCTTTCCGTATCCTTTTTCATTGCGTATCCTTCCCTTTGACCGCCATCCATTTGGCGTCCTCGAGCCCTTCGACCTGAAAGCTCCGTTCCACGGTACCCGGCTTGTTCGGATCGACAAGCGCCACCGCGCCGTCTTCTCCCAAAGCGACAAACCGGCCGTCCAGCACTCCGATCTGCACCGGACGATGATCCCAGGCCGCATACACCTGACGCCGGGTCTTCACATCCAGAACCGCCAGCGGCTGTTCGATCTCCGCATTTTCTCCGGTGACGTCGTAGCGGGCAATAAAGATTTTCCCCTGACTGGCCGTCAGATCATAAGAGTTCGGCCGGGTATTGGACAAAAATCCGTCAAAAAGCTCATAGGGCACCTGGGCGGGATTGTATCGGTAGATTTTGTTGGACCATTCCGAGCGGTCGCGCTGCGTGATGGCCAGGTACAGCTGGCCGTCAGGGTCCGGCATGACGCGGTCCAGCGGGTACCAGCGGGGCTTCTGGATCAGTGGAGCTTCTTCCCCCGTCCGGATATCGGCCTTGTAGACGTTGGAGGGCACGGTCTTGTTGTTGCCCGTCACCACATATACCTCGTCCCCCCGGCCCTTGACATCCTTGATTCCCCCCGGAATTTCCCATTGCCTGATCCAGCGGTGCTCGGCCAATTGGTAAACGGCGGCTTTGGAATATTTTCCGTCCGGATGCTCGGTCATATCCGCCTCCGCCGAACCCAGGAACAACAGATCCCCCCGCACATACGACCATTGGGGGGCAAAAGGAGCCGCCGTCCGGACAAAATGTCCGGAACCGGCGGGCATGTCATAAAAACCGCGAAACTCCCGGCCCTTCGCATCGGGGCCGGAAACAGTGACAATGGTATGCCTGGAATCCCTGCACATTCCCCTGATCGGCTCCGCAATCCGGTGAAAAGGCCGGGAAACCCCTTCGGAAACGAGTACGCTGTAGATCTGATGCTCATCTGCCACCAGCAGATCCGCAGACACTTCCGCCATTTTCTCCGCATCCGGGTCCACCTTCACCCGTTCCGATGGATCCTCCTCCGCTGCCGCCTTGCAGCCCGCGCAGGCCAGGACAAGCCCCAAAGCCGCCGCCAGCAGCATAGGCAGCCGGCGCCCGCTCTTCCCCATAACCCAAGCTCCCCCTTCTTTCCCATGAAAAAGAAAGCCCCGGCCAAAGCCATCCCGTTCGGGAGAATGCCAACGGCCGAAACATACAAGCAAAACCGTTATCTTCATCATATCACTGCGCCGCGGCAAAAGGAAGACGAACGGCTTTGCTGCACTGCGGGCCGCAGGGGGATCGCCTTTCCCAGGTATCCCTGCCGACGGCCCTGGTCGCTGCCGGCCTGCCGATCCCCTTCTTTTACGTCCGAACCTTCAATCCTCTCAGCCGATTGACCGCGGCGGCCAGTTCAAAAGGCCGCGGCAGAGCCAGGTCCCCCGGGTGTTGTCCGGCGAACGGAGAAATCGCATCCAGCCCTTCTTCGCAGATCAGCCTCGACAGTTGTTCCGCCAGCGCGGCGAGAGGGGTACGTCCGTCGGCTAAACGGGAGCCGAGCAGCCGCAGCCATTCGGCGATTGTCCGGGTCTGGGAAGCATCCACCAGCTGCTCGACCGCCGCAAGATTAATCTCATGATCTCCCAGGACGACGGTACGGATGCCTTTGGCCCCGGTCTTCGCCTTGCGGCCGCGCAGGACGTCGAAGCTTTGGGGAAGCACGGACCTTTGCGTTATCTCGCCAAATCGTTCGCCTCCTTCGGGTGCCCGCAAATTTTCCATTTCCCGGGAAATCGCTTTCGCCTCCTCCGTAACATCCCGGGGCCGGTATTCGTCCATCAGGATCACACGGTCCGCGACCGAAAAATAATCGCCGGAGCCTCCCAGCACGAGAATTGTCGAAACCCCGTACTCTTCGTACAGTTGTCTTGCTTTGTCGACAAAAGGGGTGATTGGTTCCTTCCCTTTGGCTACCAGCCGCTGCATGCGGGCGTCGCGGATCAGAAAGTTGGTGGCGCTTGTGTCCTCGTCCATCAGCAGGAGGCGCGTTCCCATCTCCAGCGCCTCCATGATGCCCGCCGCCTGCGAAGTGCTGCCGCTGGCATCCTCCGTGGAAAAGCTTCCCGTATCCTTGCCGAAGGGCAGGCCGGAGATAAAAGGCGCGAGATTGACCTGCGTGACACTGCGCCCTTCTTCCGCCCGGATTTTCACGGCCGTATCATCGGTGATGACATACTCTCGCCCGTCGCCTTCGATATGGTTGTACACGCCGCGCTCCAGCGCCTTGAGCAGCGTACTCTTGCCGTGATATCCCCCGCCGACGATCAGGGTGATGCCGCCCGGTATGCCCATCCCGCGAAGCGGTTCCCCATGCGGGACGGGTATCGCAATCTCCAGCGACGGCGGCGATTGAAACGGCAGCGCCTGTCCGCCCGGCAGCGGACGGTCGCTGTTTCCGCTTTCCCGCGGAAGGATCGCGCCGTTGGCGACGAAGGCCGCGTATCCGTGCCCGCGCAGGTACTCGCGGATCGCCTGCTGCCGGTCGGCCAGCCGCAGGTGCCGTTCGAGCCGCTCCCGCGGGAAGCGGCGGACGGCCGTTTCGGCAATGCGGGGCACTTCGCCGCACAGCAGCTCCGCCGCTTCCCGGCCGAGGATCGTACGGCCCGCCGCGGGCAGCCCGACCGACAGCCGCAGCTCGACGGCATCCCGGGCGATGCGCACCGCGGTGCGGGCGAGCACCTGCTGGCCCGGCGCGTCAACGGCGATCAGCCCGCTTTTGCCGGAGCCGCCCGGCCGGCCATCGCGGCCGCGGATCGCGCGGGCCGCTTCGCGCGCGAGGAAGTCTTCCGCCGCGATGCGGCGCCAGGGGGAGGAGGTGTACTCCTCCGGAATCTCCGCCTTCTGGCGGGGAAAGACCGCGCGGATCCGCGAAGGGCTCGCGAACGGGTCGCCCTGCACATAATCGATGTGCAGCTGAAATCCCGCGCCGCGATACACTCCGGCGATGTCTTTATAGGCCTTGTAGCCCCGGCCGTGCAGACGTTCCAGCTTCTTTTTCAGTGATTCCATCGTATCCATGATCATTCCCCCTGCGGTTTTCCATACGCTAATGGCTGCATCCGGAATCCGGCCTTGCCGACTGCCGGCCGTCCCTGATGCGTCAGCCCTGCCACTCTTCATTGTGCCCCGATTTCCCCGGGATTGTCCATCCTTTTCCATGCCGGCAAAAACAAAGCTCTCCATTCCCCATCCAGGGGAACGGAGAGTGTGATCAGTAAAGTTCATACCGGGCAATGCGGTCTTTGCCCGCTCCTTGCGCGGACTCGTGTGGCAGCAGGCTGCAGGCGGGTCGGGGCCGGCTTCCCGGGGCAAAAGCGCCAAACGCCGAAATTCCCCGCCCGGAGTTTATCGGGCGGTATCGGATGAACATCCGGGGCCCGGCCCGCTCCCGTTTGCCGGCAACGCCGGTCAGCCGCCGCAGCTGCAGTTCAGCACCGGCTTGCGGGCGGCCAGCGTCTCGTCGAGACGCTTGACGATCGTCGTATACGGCGCGTTTTTCACGTGCTCGGGATTTTCCTCGGCTTCCCCGGCAATCCGGATCATCACATCGATAAACCCGTCCAGCGTCTCCTTGCTTTCCGTTTCGGTCGGCTCGATCATCATGCACTCGTCAACGATCAGCGGAAAATAAATCGTCGGCGGGTGGTAGCCGAAATCCAGCAGCCGCTTTGCAATGTCCAGCGTGCGCACGCCCCGCTTCTTCTGGCGGCTGCCGGAGAGCACGAACTCGTGCTTGCACGGGCGGTTGAACGGCACCTCATAATAGGGGGCCAGCCGCTTCAGCATGTAGTTGGCGTTCAGCACCGCGTTCTCCGACACCCGCTTCAGGCCTTCCGGACCCAATGTGCGGATATAGGTGTAAGCGCGGACGAGTATGCCGAAATTGCCGTAAAACGCCTTGACCCTGCCGATTGATTCGGCACCGCCGAAATCCAGATAGAACGACCCGTCGTCCCGGCGGGCGACAGTCGGCCGGGGCAGGAACGGGGCCAAATGCTCCTTCACACCGACGGGGCCGGCCCCCGGACCGCCTCCGCCGTGCGGAGTGCTCATCGTTTTGTGCAGGTTCAGATGGACCACGTCGAAGCCCATATCTCCCGGCCGGGTAATGCCCATGATCGCGTTGGCGTTGGCTCCGTCATAGTACAGAAGGCCGCCCGCTTCGTGAACGATCCGGGCAATCTCCGTGATGTTTTCCTCAAACAGGCCGAGCGTATTCGGGTTCGTCAGCATCAGCGCCGCAGTCTCCGGCCCCGCGGCCGCCTCCAGGGCAGCCAGGTCCACCAGTCCCCTGCTGTCCGAAGGGATCGTCACGGTTTCAAAGCCTGCCGCCGCGGCGCTGGCCGGGTTGGTCCCATGTGCCGAGTCGGGCACGATCACCTTCGTGCGCTTCTCGCCGCGGCTTTCGTGATAAGCGCGGATCATCATCAGCCCGGTCCATTCCCCGTGGGCGCCGGCGGCCGGCTGCAGGGTGACCCGATCCATCCCGGTAATTTCCGCGAGATCCCGCTGCAGGTTGTAAAGAAGCTCGAGTGCCCCCTGCATCGATTCCTCCGGCTGGTACGGATGGATTTTAGCGAATCCGGGGAACCGGGCCACATCCTCGTTGATTTTCGGGTTATATTTCATCGTGCAGGAACCGAGCGGGTAAAATCCGTTGTCCACGCCGAAGTTTTTCCGCGAAAGGGCAGTGTAATGGCGGATGACGTCCACCTCATACACCTCCGGCAGCTCCGCCGGCCGCTTCCGCAAATACGCTGCCGGCACAAGCGAGTCGTCCTTCTCTTCCGGAACGTCGCATTCCGGCAGCGAATAGGCCGAGCGGCCGGGCCGGCTAAGCTCAAAAATCAGCGGCTGGACCACTGTGCCCGCCGGCCGGTTTTGCTGCGTCTGCTGCGCCGCTTCCTGCGCTGCGCCTGTTGTCTTGTTTCCCGTTACGGTTGTTTCCTTCACAACAATTCCTCCAGTCCGGCGGCGAAGCCGTCAATTTCCTCGCGCGTGCGTTGTTCGGTCACGGCAACGAGCAGGTGCCCCTTCAGCGCCGGATCGTCCCGGCCCAGATCGTAGCCCCCGATGAACCCCCGCTCCAGCAGCTTCCGGTTCAGCTCGGGAATCGAAACATGATCGGGCAGACGAAGCACGAACTCGTTGAAGAAAGGCGCCGGGTATGCCAGAGATACGCCCGGCACGGCTGACAGCCTTCTGGCCGCGTAATGCGCCTTCTGCAGGTTCAGCCGGGCCACCTCGCGGATTCCTTCCTTGCCCATCAGCGAAAGGTAAACGGAAGCGCAAAGCGCCAGCAGCGCCTGATTCGAGCAGATGTTCGACGTCGCCTTCTCGCGGCGGATATGCTGCTCGCGGGCCTGCAGCGTCAGCACAAAACCGCGCTTGCCCTCACGGTCCACCGTCTGGCCGACGATGCGCCCGGGCATGCGGCGCGTCCACTTCTCGGCGGCGGCGAAATAGCCGCAGGTAGGCCCGCCGAGCGACGCCGGAATGCCGAGCGGCTGGGCGTCGCCCACGACGATGTCGGCGCCGAGCCGCCCGGGCGCTTCGAGCAGCCCCAGCGACAGCGGGTTGCAGCTGGCGACAAGCAGCCCTCCGGCGGCGTGAATCCGCGGCTCGACCGCGGCGATGTCTTCGATGACGCCGAAGAAATTCGGCGACTGCACAAGCACCGCCGCGGTATCGCCGTCGATGGCCGCCGCCAGCGCGGCCGCCGGGGTGGCGCCGCCTTCGCAGCCGACCTCGACGACCTCGAGGCCGAGCCCTTTGGCCGTTGTGCGCACGATTTCGCGCGCCTCGGGATGAACGCCGGCGGAAAGGACAAGGCGCCTGCGTTTCGTCGCTCCGGCGGCCAGCGCGCCGGCTTCAGCCAGCGCAGTCGCGCCGTCGTACATGGATGCGTTGGCCACGGCCATGCCGGTCAGCTCGCAGATGTACGACTGAAATTCGAAGATGGCCTGCAGTTCCCCCTGGCTAATCTCCGGCTGATACGGCGTATAGGCGGTATAAAACTCCGAACGGGAAATGATATGGTTGACAACCACCGGAAGGTGATGATCATAGATTCCCGCCCCGAGAAAGCAGGCATAGCGGTCAAAATCAGCGTTTTTTCCGGCCAGCCCGCGCATGTAGCGCAGCAGCGCCGGTTCGCTGAGCGCCGGGGATACGTTGAGTTTCCCTTTGAACCGGACGCTTTCCGGGATATCCGCGAACAGATCTTCCAGGGAAGCGGCGCCGATCGCCTGGAGCATCCCGGCGCGATCCTGGTCGGTCAGGGGCAAATAGCGATGCTTGGTCATAACTGATCTCCTTTTCCCATCGTTCAGTTTTTTATCCTGGTCTGTTTGGCGGCGCGCGAATAGAACGGGGTTTTCACCACGCGGGCGCGCAGCCGCTTTCCGCGGATCTCCACTTCCACTTCCGTTCCGGGCGCGGTGTATTCGGCCTCGATCAGGGCCAGGCCGATGTTCGTTTTGAAGGTGGGCGATTGGGTTCCGGTTGTGACCTCGCCGATTTTCCGCCCTTGCGCGAAGACGGGATAATGCGGGCGCGGAATTCCCCGGTCGATCATCTCGATGCCGACCAGGCCCCGCGGGGCGCCGGACTGCTTCTGCTCCGCCAGCACCTCGCGGCCGATGAAATCGCCCTTCTCCGGCTTCACGAACCGGCCGAGTCCCGCCTCAATCGGCGTGATTCCGGCGTTCAGCTCCTGCCCGTAGAGCGGCAGCCGCGCTTCAAAACGCAAGGTGTCCCGGGCGCCGAGTCCGGCCGCGGTTAAGCCGTGCTCCCGTCCGGCTTCCATCAGGGCTTCCCACAAGCGCGGGGCGTCTTCGGCGGCGACATACAGCTCGAAGCCGTCTTCCCCGGTATAGCCTGTACGCGAAACGAGTGCGGAAACGCCGGCCACCTCCGCTTCCGGAACGAAGCGAAAGCTTTTCAATCCGGAGAGGCTGGTGTTGGTCAGCGGCTGGAGAATTGTCTCCGATCGCGGCCCCTGAAGCGCGAGCAGCGCTGTCCGGGAGGAGATGTCCTCGATCGCCACTTCCCCTTCCGCATGCTTGCGCAGCCAGTCCAGATCCTTGTCGGTATTGGCCGCGTTAAGCACGAGCATGAACTCCGCTTCCCCCAGACGGTAGACGAGAATATCGTCCACCACGCCGCCGTCGGGATAGCACATCAGGCTGTACTGCGCCTGACCGATTTCCAGGCCGGCCGCGTCGTTGGTGGTCAGCAGCTGCAGAAACACCAGGGCATCGCGGCCGGTTACGCGC
>Ga0310822_100902_pt1 | contig 12864 bp, 10 predicted proteins | sample P4_ome_2_FD_201313 | JGI IMG/M metagenome (GOLD analysis project Ga0310822, IMG submission 201313) | Sorghum-adapted microbial communities from Joint BioEnergy Institute, Emeryville, California, United States - P4_Day56_Rep2 | ecosystem: Engineered > Bioreactor > SSF (Solid state fermentation) >... | reverse complement strand
GAGTTGATTATTGTAAAAGAGATCAAACGCAATCGTTGTCATATTGTTCGAAAGTTTCACGCTTTGGAGCTGATTGTTGGCAAACGCAGAACTGCCTATCGTTGTCACGCTGTCCGGAATGGTCACACTGGTGAGTTGATTATGGTCAAAAGCATATGGGCCAATCTCCGTTACGCTGTCCGGGATGGTCACGCTGGTGAGTTGATTATCTTTAAAAGCATATGAGCCAATCTTCGTGACGCTGCCCGGAATCGTCACCTTTGTCAGCTTGTTTGGATTAAAGGAACGATCAAATGCCTTATCCCCGATTTTGGTCACGGTCAGTCTGCCAATCGTCCCGGGAATGTCCACTTCCGTGTCGTCTCCCACGTACTTCACAATTACCGCCTTGTTGTCCCCCAAATCCTCGTATTGAAAACCTTCAAACACCAGAACGTCGGCCTTCGCCCGTCCCGCGTGCGAGCCGACGGCCAGCAGCGTCACGAATGCAAGCATCCATGCGCACTTGGCGAGAAAACGCGATTCGACCTTCATGTTGCAAACGCCCCACCTTTCGAAACGTGTCGACAAATTATTTCATAAATTAATAATTTAACTAAAATATAGCAGAAATCGGGAAAGTTGTCACGGTACCCAACTTTGATGAACCCTCGAAGTTGCTCTTGCGCTCGAGGGTGAACCGGAACGGCTCGTTCGGCTGCCCCGCGAAACAATCGACGACGCTTCTCACCGCTTCCAGTTGAAACGGCTGCTGCTTGAATCGGATTTTCACCGGTCGCCCACCGCCTTACAGCACCCGAATGTCCGTGCCGGGAGAAATCATCCTGAACAACTCCTCCGCGTTGATGCGCGCGGCGTCGTCTTCGAAAGAGCCGTCGCGGAAGACGGCGCGCCGCGGCCGCATGGCGGCCATTTGCCGGATGACCGGCTCCGGCACGTCCGCGTCAAAACAGGCAACCAGCGCGTCCTCGCCAACAACATAAAAGGTCTTCCCGTCCAGCCGCTTCGTCTCCATCGGCAGCGACAATTCAAGGCCCAGCTCGAGCATGACCTGGATGAGCAGGTCTTCCCCGGTGCGGTCCTCCTTGATGCTTACGGCGAGATCGGACAGGTCGGCCTGCGCGAGCTTGTCCGGCGCGCACCAGACGTCCTTCATGTTCGACGAATCGACGCGGAAAACCCGGAAGCCGTAGTCGATGTCGGCCCCCGTCTCCTCCCGGATCTTCGCCGCGGCGCGGCGGATCCGCTCCTTGCCGATGTCGCAGATCGTGCGGAAGCCGGCCTTGCGCGCTTCGGACCGCCCGTCGGTCGGCTCGGGCAGCTGGACGAGGATGAACCGGCGATTTCCGCCGTCCCGCGCGTTCAGGTCCATCACCGCGTGGGCCGTGGTGGCGGACCCCGAGAAGAAGTCGAGCACGATGTGCTCCCCGTGCCTTTCCGTCGCGAGCGTCAACATTTTCCCGATCAGCTCCTTCGGCTTCGGGCTGTCGAAGAATCTCCCGTTCAGCAGACGTTTCAGCTCTTCCGCCGCGCCGTGGGTATGGCCGACTTCCCGGTGACGCCAGATCGTCTCCGGCGGCTTCGTCGCGCCCTCGTCGAGAAACTGCTTCGCGTATGCCTGCCAGCCCGCCCCGGTCTTCACCCACTCGACGAGCCCCCGCCGGACGTTCTCCTCGTACGTCTCCCGGCTCCATCGCCAGCAGCCTTCGGTCCCGTCCGGCTTGATCGGATACACCGGCGTGCCGTCCGGCGCCTCGAGCGGGAAGAACGAATTCGGCGCGTCCGAGCGAAGCGAGTTGCTGCCTTCCTTCCGGATGCTCCGTCTCCGGTACCGCCGCCCCGTCGCCTCGTCCACATAATTGAATTGCCGCTCGTTCTGTGCAAAAGGCTCCCGTTTCACCGCCCCGACATCCCCTTTCACATAGCAGAGGATGTAGTCGTGGGAAGTGGAGAAGCCGGTGACGTCCATGCGCGGGCTGTACACCTTCTCCCAGATGATCGTCGCGACGAAGTTGTCCGGCCCGAAGATCTCGTCACAGATCAGGCGCAGATTGGCCATCTCGTTGTCGTCGATACTGATGAAGATCACGCCGTCGTCCCGCAGCAGATTCCGCGCCACCTTCAGCCGGGCATACATCATCGTGAGCCAGTCGCTGTGGAACCGGCCGTTCGCCTCGGTGTTCAGAAAAAGCCGGTTGCCGAGCTCGTCGACCTGCCCGGTCTCCGCGAGATAGTCCCGGACCGTTCCCCGGAAGTTGTCCCGGTAGATGAAATCCCGTCCCGTGTTGTACGGCGGGTCGATGTAGATGCACTTGATCTTGTTCAGGTACGACTCCTGCAGCAGCTTCAGCACTTCCAGGTTGTCGCCCTCGATGTACAGATTCCGCGTGCGGTCCCAATCCGCGCTGTCTTCCTTCACCGGACGCAGCGTCTTGCCGGTCGGCGCGTTGGCGGCGAGGATGGCGTCTTTTTTCCTCGGCCACGTCAGTTGATACCGCTCCTTCTCCCCTTCGACCAGCGCGCCGGACAGTTCCTGCCTGAGCAGGTCAAAATCGACCGCCCGCACCGGACGGCTGCGTTCATCGACGGTTTCGGCGATGACGTGGGGGAACAGCGCCGCGATTTTGTCTATATTGGCCTCCGTCCTGTCGGACGATCTCATCGTCAGCTTCTTCATGGTCGGCTCCGTTTCGTCTGGATTCGATGGTCTATATCATTCGCTGCGTTGCTTGCGATTCCCTGTCCGGTCCGGCGCTCCGGCATGTGCTCCGGGCATTTACAGAGATGCGTCCGGGTATTATCATATTGTTATTGTTGGAAAAAAAGGAGCGAGCCTCCATGCATCCGTATCCCGATTACCGGATCGCCGTGGAAGCGATCATTGTGCATGATCGCAAGGTGTTGCTGACGAAGCGCGCGGATGACGGCTCATGGTATGTGCCGGCCGGCAAGGCCAGGTATGAGGAGACGCCGAAAGAGGCGATCTTCCGGGAAACCCGGGAAGAGACGAACCTTGAAGCGGAATCCGTTGAGGAGTTGCATGTGCGGGCGTTCAAGGGAACGAAAGCATCGGGGGAATTTTTTTACCGGGTGATGTACACGTATCTGGTTCGGCCGCGGAACGGCGACATCGGCGGCTTCCGGCTGAATGACGAGCACTCGGATTACGCCTGGGTGGACGCGCAGGGAATCCGGGATTTGCGGTACGATTCCCTGCAGCCCGATGTAAGGCGCATTATTGCGGATGTGCTGAGTTCGCTTTGACGCTGACCGGTTTCAGCTTCTTTTTGTTCCGCTCGGAGATGATCAGCATGATCACGAAACACGCGCCGAGCAAATAGGCGAACACGTCTCCGTACCGGGTGTAGAAAGTCGGGCTTTCCGTCACGAAGGTCGTTCCGACGATGGCTTGCCGCTCATTCACGCCGCTCATCGCCGTCATCTCGCCGTATGGCGTAATGACCTGGGCGATGCCCGACGTGGAGCCCGAACCGATGGCGAGGCGGTTCTCCACCGCCCGGAAGACGGCATCGCTGGCCGCGAAGTATGGGAAGCGGCTGTCGCCGTTGAAATCGTCGTCGGCGGGAATGAGGGCCAGCCGCGCCCCGTTCCTCGCATAGCCCCGCAGTATGGACGGATCATGCCGGTCCCAGCACACCGCCAGCGCGATGCGGCCAAGCTCGGTGTCATGGACCCGGTAATCCCTCGGACCCGGAGAGAAGCCGTGGGCTTCCTCCCCCCACAGCGTGAAAATTTTCGGCGTCCTGCCCGCTTCCTCGCCGGCCGGGGACATCAGATACGCCGTGTCGTGCATCGCGCCGCCGGTCTCCCACACGCCGTCCACCGCGATGTATGCGCCGGTCTCTTCCGCGAAGGCCGCCAGCCGGCGGATCATGTCCGCATCGTCCAGGCGGATGAACTCGTTCTCGCCCCACACGAGCACATCGACAGGACCGCTTCGGAGAAGCAGCTCCGCGGACAGTTCCGTGTTGATGTCGAAAATTTTGCGTTGCATCTCCGGCGTATCCGCGAGATAGCCGTCTCCCGCCTGATTTTGACCGCCCGACGCAATGACTTCGGCGTCCTGATTGACGAGATCGACATTCGCGCCGATGCGGATGGTTTGCCGCGGTTCCGCGTGATTTTTTACAAGGATGGCGCCGAACACGGCATTTGCGACGGGCACGAGCAGCAGGAGCGCCGGCAGCAGCGGCAGTTTGCGCCTTTCTCCGAGTGAAGCCAGAAGTTGTGCGAGCGCAACATTCGTGAGCATGATGATGAACGTCAGCCCGACAAAGCCGGTGACGGACAGCAGTTGCAGGTTCGAAGGCACGGTCCATTGGGACTTCGCGAGCAGCTCGATCCACCATGTTTTGGTGAAGGGGATGACGGTCTTGATCCACTCGAATACGCCGAACGTGACCGGGAGGGCGAAGATCCCGTACCACTTCCCGATGCGCCGGCTCATGTCATAGCCCGTCTTGACGGCGGCTCCATAGTAAAGGCCGCCCGCGACCATGATGAGATACCCGGACCAGCCGAAGATCGACGGGTACCACAGGTGGGTGCCGATCGACCAGACCGCGGTGCACACGTTGATCAGGAGGTACGAGTGGAGCGCGTTTTTTCCCTTGAGGGAGATGAGCAGCGGAACCAGTCCGAACCAGGCCAGATAAGGAAGGTCATAGCTCGGCATGCTGAGCATCATGAGGAAGCCGGACAACACGGCCAGCACATAAGAGGCGGGAAGTTTCACGGAAGTCGGATGCTCCTTTGGCCTGGTAAAATATTGCTGAAACCTGAAGTCTACCATCCGGTGATTCATTAATCATAGTATAGTCTTGTTAAAGTCTGCAATACGGAGGGGTCGGCATGCGCCATTACCGGGACATCAACCGGCTGAACTGGAACGACCGGACGGCGGTTCATGCGAAGTCGAAGTTCTATAACGTGGACGCCTTTCTGGCGGATGACGCCCCCCGCATCGGGTTGGATCAGGCGGAACTGGGGGATGTGACCGGCCGCACCATGCTGCATCTGCAGTGCCATTTCGGCCTGGATTCGCTGAATTGGGCCAGGCTGGGCGCCCGCGTGACCGGGATTGACTTCTCGGAGAACGCGATCGCGCTTGCCCGTTCGCTCAATGACCGGCTCGGGCTTGACGCGCGTTTTCTGTGCTCGGACATCTATGACGCCAAGGACGCGCTCAAGGGCGAGCAGTTCGACATCGTCTATACGTCGTACGGCGTGCTGTGCTGGCTGCCGGATCTGAACGGATGGGCGGATCTGATCAGCTCTTCCCTGAAATCCGGGGGCGTCTTCTACATGGCGGAGTTTCATCCGGTAGCGTATCTGTTCGAACCGGAGGGGGACCGGCTGCGGATCTGTGATTCTTATTTCAATGCCGAAGCGCGCCAATATGTCTCGGAAGTCACCTATACGGGCGACGAAGATCGGTTGGCGCACCCGGTGACCTATCAGTGGCAGCATACCCTGTCCGAGATTGTCGGCGCGCTGATCGGGGCGGGACTCCGGCTGGAGTTCCTGCACGAGTTCCCGTACACGATGTTCAATATGTACCCCGGGCTCATGACGCGGGACGAACAAGGACGATGGCGGCTGAAAGGGAACAACCATCCGCCGCTGCTCTTCTCGGTGAAAGCCTGGAAGGACTAGCCGGCGCTTCAACTTGACGGGGAACAGTTCATGGCCGGCAGTCTCAACGATCTCAAAGCGTTAATGGGGATTGTTTGGCTTTCAATTGGTTGAGCGAGTTTCGATGCCGTCTGCGGAATGCCATCGACTCCGCAGGCACGGCCCTGTCAATTCTCGGCTTCGGGGCGGATTTGCACTTCTTGCAAACTTGCAGTGGCTTGCCTTCAGAATTGGTTACGGTATACAGCAGCCTGATTCTTGTCGCCAGGCATACCGGGCATGTGCCTCGCCCCCTGAAATCCATGCCCCATAAAGCTTTACCCCTTTTTGTCTTCGGCAATCGGATACTTCCTTTCGCACGGTTGTTCTAATTCGGATGGTTCGCTCACATTCATTGTTCAGTCAGACCCAGGGAAACGTTATTTTTTCTTCACCGGGATCCAGATTTCACCCCGGGTGTGCCCCGGCATGCCGTAATACATCTCGAACAGGGGACCTTCCACCAGTTCGTATCCGGACGTCGGAAACCACTCCGTATGGATGCGATGCCACAGCTTCTGCAGTTCGCAGTTCGGCTCCGGGAAGATCGCCCATGTGTGCGCCGGGACGGAAAGCTTCGTGAACCGCTTCGGAATGTCCAGCCCTGGCGGCAAATGGCAGCACACCATGTACTTGAACGTTTCGCCCGTGAAATCAAACAGGGTGGCGTGCAGCAGACTGTTGCCGAAACGCCCCAGCAGCCCGTTGATTTCATCCACGCTGCCGTCTTCATCGCATTGTCTGCGGAACCGGGAGACGTCCTCGAAGGCCTCATGCAAATTTTGTCGGACCATGCCGCAGACGCCGAACATCTCGAACGGACCGCGCTGCTCAATCCGGTAATTCATTTCGACATCTCCCCTGATGGAGATTTGAAAGGACATGCGAGGATAAGCTTTCAGAGAAACGCCGTTGTCGCGCGCGGACATCGGCATGACGCCATGGAGAATTTTGAACGCCCGGGCGAACGCTTCCGGCGACTGGTACCCGTATTTCAGCGCAACATCGATCACCTTCGCGCCTTCCGTCTGCAGTTCGAACGCCGCCAATGTCAGCCGTCTGCGCCGGATGTACTCGGACAGCGTGATGCCGGTGATGAACGGGAACATCCGCTGAAAATGGTACGTCGAACAGCAGGCGATCCTTGCGGCTTCATCATACGAGATCTCATCCGCCAGATGCGCCTCGATATAATCCATGGCTTTGTTCATCCGCTCCAGCCAATCCATCGCGCGTCATCCCTTCGCATGAATATTACCGCAGGGCAAACGCAATTTCCTTGCATTTCATGCACGAAAATGTCAGTGTCCGGCGGCAGTCACAGCGAGAGCTCCCACGTCTCCCCGATCAACTCGGGGCCGAAGCTGCGGTGCGGTTCCTGTTTGACCAGCACGAAACCGGCCTTCTGATAGATGTTTCTCGCCTGCACAAGCACGTGGTTGGTCCACAGCACGAGTTTCCTGTATCCCTTGCGCCTTGCGAATCGGATGCACTCGTCCACGAGACGTTTGCCCAATCCCAATCCGCGGGCCCTCGGGTCGACGAGCAGCAGGCGAAGCTTGGCCGCTTCATCGCTCTCTTGCACGACCATCACGGAACCGACGATTTGCCCGTCCATTTCCGCGATCCAGCAGCGTTCCCGGTCGGGGTTGTACCGGTTGATGAAATCCGAGCAAATCTGCGCCACCAGCGCCTCGAAACGCTCGTCCCAGCCGTATTCCTCCGCATACAGCCGTCCGTGCATATGGACAATCCAACCCATATCGCCGGGCTCATGCTGGCGCAAGACATAAGGCTCCGAATATTTCAACCCTTCACCGAGCAGCTGTTCGATGGTATGCATCGCTTGCATGAGCCGGTTCTGATCCTGCTCGGAGAGATTGCCCAGCATCTCCCCGATCTCTTCCCTTGAGCGCCGGTCCAGCAGGGACGCGGCTTCTTCTCCGTCCGGCGTCAGGCGAAGAAGGCGCTGCCGCCCGTCCGACGGGGATTGGACCTTCTGAATCAATCCTTGCTGCTCGAGACGATCCAACATGCGGCTGAGATATCCGGGATCAAGCCCCAGCTCTTTCGACAAGTCGGCAGCAATGACGTGATCCCGGTTGGCAATTTCATAAAGGATGCGCGATTCGGTGAGGGAATACGGCGTGTGCAGCAAACCTTCCCTCAACACGCCGAGCCGTCTCGTGAAAAAACGGTTGAACCGGCGAACAGCGGCAATCCGGGTTTCGATATCCACATCCGACACAGCCATACCTCCCAATAATTGCTTTTTCAAAAATATATATGACAAAAGCAACTAACGTCAAGGGACGACCACTTGCACCTTGAGGAGCTGCCGACGGTGAAAACGGTGCAAGAGCCTCTGCCCCTGCACCGTTTTCTCATCAGATTCGCCGGTCGATATGGATCACATCAATGCCGACTTTCTCGAGTGACGGATCAGATGTTTTGCACCCTCCGAAGCGCTTCGTCAACGGTGAGCATCTGCTTCTCACCCGTCCCGCGTTCCACGTATTCGACCCGGCCGTGAACGGCGTCCTTGCCGATGATGATGCGGACGGGCAGTCCGATCAGATCGGCGTCCTTGAATTTCACGCCCGCCCGCTCCTGCCTGTCATCCAGCAGAACGTCGACCCCCGTCTTCCGCAAGGCGTCATACATGTCATGCGCAATCTTCCACTGGGTTTCATCCTGAATGGAAACGGGTACGAGATGTACGCTGAACGGGGCAACCGCGGCCGGCCATCTGATGCCGTGCTCGTCATGATGCTGTTCCACAATGGCCGACAGGATGCGCGACACGCCGATGCCGTAGCAGCCCATGATCATCGGCTGTTCCGTGCCGTTTCCGTCCAGATAGCGGGCGCCCAATGCTTCGCTGTATTTCGTCCCGAGCTTGAACACATGACCGACCTCAATGCCTTTCACGAAGCGCAGCGCTCCCGATTCGCAGCGGGAGCAGGCTTCGCCCTCCTTGACATAACGGAAGTCGCCGACACGATCCACCCTGAAATCCCTGCCCGGGACGACATGCCTTACATGAAAATCGCTCTCGTTCGCGCCGGCAACACCGCACGCCATCCGCATGACCGCTTCATCCGCGAGTACGGGAACCGGCAACCCGATCGGGCCCGCAAACCCGACGGCGGCATGCGTGACCGCCATCGTCGTCTCGGCATCCGCCAGCGCCGCCTCGGCCGCCCCCAGGGCGTTCTTCACCTTGATTTCGTTCACATCATGATCGCCGCGGACCAGAACGGCCACCGGCTTCCCGTCGGCCACGTAAATAAGCGTTTTGATGATCTCTGCGGGATGGATGTGCAAGTATCGGGCAAGATGCTCGATCGTTTTCACTCCGGGCGTGTGGATTTTTTCACAGGCGGGGACTTGAGACTTGCCGCTCCCGGATCGGTCTTCCCCGGCCGTGGCCTTCTCGATGTTCGCCGCATACCCGCACGCCGTACATACCGCGATTGTGTCTTCCCCGATGTCGGCAGGCGCGATGAATTCATGGGTGCCTTCTTCGCCGCCAATGGTTCCCGCATCGGCTTCCACCGCCCTGAAAGTCAGGCCGCAGCGTTCGAAAATGCGATGGTACGCATCGAACATGGCGCGGTAAGACCGATCCAACCCTTCCCATGAGGTGTCGAAGGAATACGCGTCTTTCATCAGAAATTCGCGTGCCCGCAGCAGGCCGGATCGCGGACGGCGTTCGTCGCGGAATTTCGTCTGGATCTGATACAGGATGACGGGCAGCCGGCGATAGGATGCGATTTCGTTCTTCACCAGCGTCGTCACGACTTCCTCATGCGTGGGGCCCAGCGCGAATTCCCGCTGATGCCGGTCGGCAAGCCGGATGAGCTCGGGACCGTACGTGTGGTAACGGCCCGATTCCATCCACAGTTCAGCCGGCTGAAGGGTCGGCATGAGCAGTTCTTGCGCGCCGGCGCCATCCATCTCTTCACGTATGATGCGTTCGATGTTCCGCAATACGCGCCAGCCCAGCGGCAAGTAAGTGTATATTCCTGCAGCAAGCTGACGGATGAAGCCTGCCCGCAGCAGCAGCTTGTGGCTGGCGACCTCCGCATCCGCGGGCGCTTCGCGAAGCGTGTTGACGAACAGTTGTGATTGACGCATGCGCCTGCCTCCCTTTATTCGTTCTTATGAGAATAAAAAAACACACTCGTCAGGGACGAATGTGTCGTGGTACCACCCTATCTTCAACCGCCGGAATCCGGCGATCCTCAATCCGAATAACGGCCGGCACCGGCAACGGTTACTCGCATTTCGCCGCTGCAGCTCGCAAGGCGGGTAATGCATCGTTCGGGGAGGACCTTGCAGCCGGGGGTCCCTCTCTGCGCCGCCGAATCCGATGGCATGCTCCTTGGTCAATGCCATTGTTTGCATGATTTTGGTATCGAGCATAGTGGAGGGAAGAAGGCTTGTCAAGATGCTTAAGCGTCTCCATCCTTCCTGTTGCCGGCAATCTATTGGCGAGAAAAGAGCTTCTTGTCGAAGAACAGCAATACCGCGAAGAGGATGATGGCCAGGAGCAGGACGGACGCCGTCACGATAAACAGCAGCGTGGTGAACGTGTTCTCGCTCTTGTAGTAGATCAACATGCTGAGCGGCATCAATCCGCCGCCAAGCAGACTGGACCAGGCTTGCAGTATGGCCGTTCGCTTCATGCCGATCTCCTTGAACACATGGTAGAAAATCCCATACGCAAAAAGACTCAGCCACCCGACCACCAGAATGTGGGCGTGGCCCGGCACCATCGTATAATCTTTCCTGCCGGCCAAGTCCGATCCGATCATTGCGCCGATCACCGCGTATACTGCCGCGATACGGATCAGCCACTTTCCATAATGCTGCATCTTCTCACTTCCTTTATCCGCGATCCGGAACATTTTCAGGCCATTCAAAACTCAAATGCCTGTCTCATTATTCAACACTTTGGTTTGGAAACCCTCTTTTTTCACGCCGGTTCGCGCAGCACGAACCATCTTCTTTCCCGACAAAAAAATTCCCGGACTCTTTACAGAACCGGGAAAACAGGCCGAAACGCCCCGCGTGCTCCATTCTTTACATCCCGACATGCGGCGGCTGCGATTTCAACATTCCTGCGGTCTCGAACGACTGGACGAAATCGAGGGCCAGCAGTTTGTCGCATACATGGAGCAGGTTTCGGGATCGCGGTTTGTGCAGTTTGATCCGGAGCGTCCGGAACTCATCGTGCTCTTCGTCATCGCCGGGCGTCTCCAGCGACACGCTCACGATAAGCAGTCCTTCCTTCTCGATCACATCCGTGACTTGCGCGACGCTGCCTTCCGCCCGGGCGATCCGCAGGGTGATTTCGTTCCGGCTGCGTTTGCTGTGGAAGCTCTTCTCGAGCCGGTTCAGCACGAACAGGATGAGGATGACGAGCACCGTAACGAGCACCGCTTCATAGAAGAAGCCCGCTCCCACACACAGGCCGATCGCCGCCACCACCCAGATGGAAGCGGCCGTCGTGAGCCCCGAAATGCTGACGCCGTTGCGGATGATCGCGCCCGCTCCCAGGAAACCGATGCCGGACACGACCTGCGCCGCAAGCCGCGCCGGGTCCATCCGGACATTGTACTCATTCGCGAATTCGCCGAATCCGTAAATGGACAGCAGCATGATGATCGTGGCGCCGACACAGACCAGAATGTGCGTGCGGAGACCGGCCGCGTGGTTGTTCCATTCGCGCTCCAGGCCGATCAGACCGCCGAGCACCAGCGAAATCAGAATCCGCAACGATGAATCCAGCCAGGAAATGTCCCACAGACCGGTTTCAATCACCTTCATGACAGAGCCATCTCCTCGCATTCATGAGCCGAAGGTTCTACGGTTTCGATACCTCGGCGACGACCGGATAATGATCGGACGGATACCGGCCCTCGTACAGCTCCCGGTCAATCACGACGGAATGGACCTGCCAATCGGGGGTCAGGAAAATGTAATCGATCGTATCGCCGGAATCGCCGCCGTTGAAATGATGGACCGTCCCGCCGACTTCCCGGTTCGCCTCAAGCAGGACGGAATATACGCTGCGATAGCCTTCCTGCTCCAATCCCGCCACCGCGGCGTGCTCCGGCGTCACATTGAAATCGCCCGTGAGTACGATCGGCATACCGCCCCGATCGCGAAGGGCGCGCATCCGCTCCCGGATCAGCCCCATGCCTTTCCGCTGCGCTTCCTCCCCGACATGATCGAGATGCGTGTTGAACATGGCGAACTCTTCGCCCGTGCGCGATTGGAACGCCGCCCAGGTGCACATGCGCGTATGGGAGGTGTCCCAGCTTTTCACGCCAAGCTGTTCCGGCTTCTCGGACAGGCTGAAATTTCCCGTTTCCGCGACATCCCACTTGCTCTTCTTGTAGAAGATCGCGGTAAATTCGCCATTGGCGCCTCCGTCCCGTCCTTCGCCGACCCAGGCGTATTCCGCAAGCAGCGGCTCCAGATCCGCCAGCATCGCGTAAAGCCCTTCCTGAACGCCGATGATGTCCGGATCATGTTTCCGGATCGTCCCGGCAACCGCCGTGACGCGGTTCGGCCAGGCATTGTCGCCGTCGGCTTCCACATGGACTCTCAGGTTGAACGTCATAATTTTCAATCGCATGCGTTGCCTCCACTCCGGGTGTGTCTGTAAGCGAATGATTTATCCGAACTCTGATCGATTTACTTGTCTTTGGAGCCTCTGCCGTACACGAAGTACATCGTGATGCCGGACATGATCATCAGCACGACCGAATAGACGAGCGTCATGGCGCGCGCGATGATGCCGGCTTCCGCGTCCGTGCTGTTCTTGATGACAACCCCCAGCGTCTGGTACACCGGGTGGTACAGGAAGACCGTCAGATCGTAGTCGTCCAGGATTTTGATGAAATTCAGCGCAAGGACCGCCAGCGTGGACGGCAGCACGATGGGCAGCAGCACCTTCCGGAACGTGTAGAACGCCCTCGCGCCCATGTTCCGCGCGGCATCCTCTGGACCTCTGTCAATAGATTGGACAGCAGAATCGAGAAAATTACGCAGCTTGATCGTACATTTGTTCGTATTCAACGGGTGTAAGATACCCAATTGCAGAATGAACGCGTTTGCGATTGTAGAAGAACTCGATGTATTCAAAAATCCGACTTT
>Ga0310822_100901_pt1 | contig 12882 bp, 14 predicted proteins | sample P4_ome_2_FD_201313 | JGI IMG/M metagenome (GOLD analysis project Ga0310822, IMG submission 201313) | Sorghum-adapted microbial communities from Joint BioEnergy Institute, Emeryville, California, United States - P4_Day56_Rep2 | ecosystem: Engineered > Bioreactor > SSF (Solid state fermentation) >... | reverse complement strand
GCAAATCCGCCGATATGATCGGAGTGGGGATGTGTATTGAGCGCGATGTTGATCTCGTTTACGCCCAGTTGGTTCAAGTAATTGACGACGGCCGGGCCAACCCCCGGATTCCCGGAGTCGATCAGCATATTTTTGCCGTCGGGCGACTGGATCAGAATGCAATCGCCCTGGGCCACGTCGCCGGGCAGATAAAAATAGCGGATCGCCAGCAGTCCTTTGGTTTTTGCCGGGTCGAAAATCTCTTTGGTGCGGGCCTGGTCTGCCTTGTCCGTATCATCGGGTGCGGCAGACGGCTTCGCAATGTTGAAATCCGCCTTGTACCAGGCTGCCGCGCCCAGTGCGAATAAAATACAGAGGACCAGTACCCACTTGGCCGCAATCTTCCATTTCGAAGGATTCATTTTTCACCCGCAGCCTCCATTTTCCGTTCGAATGTCTGCGCCCCGCATATTCCGGTATGCGCTTTCAATCGGTCTCTTTTCCGATTACATGCTCACCCATTTTCCAGGACGATGCCATTATATTAGCATGGCATTCAATTTTTGTGAATAACTTGTTCAAAATATGCCCGAATCTACGCTGATTGCGGAAAATATGGGCAGGAAGGCGGAACATTGTTCCGTTCCAGTGCTTGGATTTGTTTGTTTACGGAGGGGATGGGCATGCAAAAGCCCCCGGACGCCGGGAATGTCCGGGGGCGTGGGTCTTTGTCGAACCCGGTATTCTCATTCAAAACGATAGGTCCAGAAGCGTTCGGTGCCGAAGCGTTCTTCCTTTTCCTTGGCCGTCATGGAACCGGCCTGGAACTGGGAACGATGTGCTTCGACGGAAGCCAGCTTCGGCTTCAGAAAAGCCCGGACGTCATGGACGGTATCCGGCTTGCCGATTCCCTGCTCGAGATTTTTGGCGAAGGCCATGCAGAGCACGCGGGGCCTCCCGTTTCCCGGCAGCTTTCCGACCGCCCGGATAACGGCGGCTCCACAGGCATCGTGATCGGGATGCACGCTGTAGCCGGGGTAGAACGTATAAACGACCGAAGGGCGCAGTTCCCTGAGCAGGGCGTCGATATCGGCGTCCAGTTTCCCCGGTTCCTCGAATTCGATCGTTTTGTCGTGGTAGCCCAGCATTCGCAGATCCTGAATGCCGATCGCGCGGCAGGACGCCTGCAGCTCGCTTTTGCGGATTTGCGGAAGCGTAACCCGGTTGGCGAAGGGAGGAAAGCCCATATTCCGGCCCATCTCTCCCAGGGTCAGGCAGGCATAGGTGACCGGATCGCCGTTTTGCACGTGCCTGGCGAGCGTGCCCGAAAGACCGAAGGCCTCATCGTCCGGATGCGGCAGCACTACAAGTACAGTCTCTTTCATCGATTGCTTCCTCCTCCCGTTAAAAAGGCTGCCGGCTTAACTGCAAAGAGACGACCAGCTTGCCCTGGCTGTCATGCCCGGCCAGGATCAGCCGATCCGTCTCCCCTTCATCAAAATGGGTCAGCCCTTCCGAATAGATCCATCCCTGTTCCATCTTCAGGCCGACACGGTACGGCCCGCCGCCGGCGATCGCGCCGTGGAAAAAACGGATAACTGCGTTTGTAACGAAGGTGGCGGCAGGGTGCCTGGAGCTGTCCCAGTGGGCGGCGTAGGCGCCGGATGTCATCTCCAGATGCAGGTACAGATCCTGATTCTTCAACTGATCGATCCTTCGCTGAATTTCTTCCGGTTGAATTGGCTGCATGTGGTTCCCCCCTTGTCTAATCCGGTTCCGTCCGGAAAATTCCGTTTAGAAAAAAATCAGGCTTCCGCCTGCCGGTTGCGCGAGCGCCTGTCCTCCTGTCTGCGATAATTTCCGGAATGGACATTATTTTTATTATACTTCAAGCGCGCAAGTTGTTCTACTTCCGGCTGGAGGCGGGCCTAAAGAGGGGGGACCCGCAAATTAATTTTTTTGCATAACCGCAAAGTAATTGTTTTCGTTATCGGCGAAATTAAATACCCTTCCCGCAGGCAAATTCACGATTTCCCCGACCTTTACCTTTTTATTGGCCAGATCGCGGTGCAGTTCTTCGATATTTTCCGTGAAAAACATTAAAGAAGGCGTTCCGGTATTTAACTCGGGATGCATTTTGGCGACCAGTTCCTTGTTGTGCAGAATCATGGTTGTTTCGGCATCCCTGGACGGCGCGATTTCAATCCAGCGCATGCCCTGATCGTTATTTTCATCGGCAACGACCCAAAAACCCGCCTTCTCCGTCCAAAAATTGACGGCCTCATCCTGGTTGCTGACATACAGCATAATTTGTCCGACTTTGCTTATCATGGTCTTTGCCATTTTAAACCCTCCTGGCCAGAATTGTCTTCAACACTTGCTTATCGCATGATGTCGTGCATAGAAACGGCATTCCCGAAATCCATGTCGATGCTCGGGATTGCCGCGTCCGGATGGGCAGGTTATTTCCGTCAGGCCGGATGTTGCGCCTGGCCCTGGCCTTCGTAAGCTTTCGGATCCATGTACCCGATTTCCCAAACGTGGCCGTCCGGGTCCTGGAAGCCCCATTGATACATGAATCCGTGATCTTGCGGATCGCAGTAGATCTTCCCTCCCGCGGACACCGCCTTGTTGACGATTTCGTCGACTTTTTCCCGGCTTTCGGCGGACAACGCGATGGTGAACCCGGCATATTTTTCCGTATCGACGACTTTCTTTTTCGTAAATGACTTGAAGAAATCTTCCTTCAGCAGGTGAACAAACATGTTGTCGCCGACCACGAGGCAAGCAGCCTTTTCCACGTCTGTGAACTGCAAGTTGAATTCGAAGCCGAGCTCCGTAAAAAAAGCCATCGATGTTTTTATGTCCTTCACATGCAGATTCACAAAGATGCGGGTTGATGTCAATGCCATGCAATCACCTCAATACGGTTTTTTTAGGAAACACAATAGGTGCGGCGTGAGGGCGAAGGCTCGCCAAATACCTCGCGTCCGTCACCGTGCCGTCTCTTTCGAAGTCTCCTTGCAAAATCCCTTTTAGCATACATTCAAACCGGACCATCCGTATTGTACAAACCGGAAGTTCCATGTTCATGCGATTTTCGTTCGGGGACAGCCGCAAAGCAAACAGCTTCTGTTCAAATCGGGGGATATGTGATACATTGGCGTCAAAAAGAGAGCATTCTGCATACCGGAGGTGGGATCCCATGAAAACTCTTGCCATCAGGCGTTTGCCGCCAAGCCCTGTCTTGAACGAATGCATCAAGGATATCTGGGTGTTTGAAAGCAGAGAAAAGCTCGGGGAAGAGGAGCTGAGGATTATCGCACCCAACGGCTCGGTAAAGCTGCTCTTGTATTATGAGGGGCATCTCAAGGGACAGGTCGGCGGGCGCGTGTTCCGGGTTCCGGAACACCGGCTGTACGTCGCGGGGGTAACCGACTGCCCTGCGATCGCCGATTTCCATCGGGACGAGCCGTTCGGCTGCATCAGCATCGAGCTCAACCCCGTCGCCGCCTATCGCCTGCTGCCTGTTCCGCAGCATGAATTGCGCAATGCGATCGTGCCGTTTGTCGAGCTTTTCGGCACATCAGCTGTCCGCAACCTGGAAGAACAGATCCACCTGGCATCCAATCCGGCGCATAAGGCCGCTCTGCTTCAGGAATATCTGACCGGTGTGTTTTTCCGGACGGAGAGGGATGCGACGTTCGAATATGGCGCGGGCGCGATCCTGAACGCTCACGGCCCGATCCGGTTGGCGGCGCTATCGCGGGACATGGGACATAGCGAGCGATGGCTTCGCGCCAGGTTTACGGAGCGGCTGGGCGTAAGTCCCAAAACATTCGCTTCAATTGTCCGCTTCCAATCGTGCTTCCGGGCATTGCTCCGGGACAAGCGCGGCTTCCTGCAAGGCGGACATTACTACAATCGCTATTACGATCAGGCGCATTTCATAAAGGAGTTCAAACGGTTCATGGGCCACTCGCCATCCAGGTATACGGCCCTGCAAAACGAGGTGGGCGAGATCATCTACAAGGTTTGATGGGGTTCATGGTTTCCGGGACCAAACCGTTTCGTGATCCCCATTATCCGGTAAAATATGTTGACACTACACACTCCACATGTGCCGTCTGCGGGAACATGTCCACCGGCTGAAGCCACTTCAGGCGGTAGCCGCCGTCAAGCAGCACCCTGCAGTCCTTTGCCAGAGTGGCCGGATTGCAGGAGACGTAGACGAAGCGCCGCGGCCGCGCGTGCAGAATCGCCCGCAGAAGCTCGTCCCCGCAGCCGGTGCGCGGGGGATCGGCCACCACGACGTCGGGCCGGATTCCTGCGCGCACCCACTGCGGCAGGAGCTTCTCCGCGCGGCCGAGGTAAAAACGCGCATTCGCGATGCCGTTCTCCCGCGCGTTGCGGCGGGCGTCGTCGACCGCCTCGGGGACGAGCTCGATGCCCCGCACCTCGCGGGCCCGCGGGGCGAGCCACAGCCCGATCGTCCCTGTGCCGCAGTAGGCGTCGACGACGATTTCCCGCCCGCTCAGCGCGGCCGCTTCCGCCACCGCATCGTACAGCTTCACCGTCTGTGCCGGGTTCAGCTGGAAGAAGGCGCGCGGCGACAGGCCGAACCGCAGCGCCCCGAGCGTCTCGCGCAGCTGGGGCCGGCCCCAGAGGACCGTCGTCTTCTCGCCGAAGACGAGGGGGGAGGAGCCGGGATTCACATTTTGCGCGAGGGTGATAACCCGGGGCAGGCGTTCGCGGACGGCGGCCACAAGCTGCTCCTTTCGCGGCAGGCGGTCCGACGTCGTGATCAGTGTCACCTGCACTTCATCCGATGCCGTGGCGGTGCGCGCGACGATCGTTCGGACGGCGCCTTCGCCGGAAGCTATCGGAATGTTCAGCTCGTGCAGAATGTCCCGAACCTCCCGCACCGTCTCGTTGATAACGGGATGCTGCACCGGACAGCCGGTAATGTCCACAAGCTCGCGAGATCCTGCCCGGTAGAGCCCGGTCACCGGCTTTCCCCGCTGCAGACCGGCCTGCAGCTGCGCCTTGTTCCGGTAACCCCAGGGCTCATCCATGCCCAGAATGGGGCGCAGCGGAATGGCATCCCGTCCGCAATACCGCCGGAACGCTTCGCGCACCAGCTCCTCCTTGGCCTCCAGCTGGCCTTCGTAACGGATGTGCTGCAGCTGGCAGCCGCCGCATTCCTCATAGACGGGGCAGGGAGGAGTCTGCCTCAGGGGGGAACGCTTCTCCACTTCCGTAAGCTCCGCCTGCAGGTACGAAGGCTCCACCTTCGTCACCCGGGCTTTGACGACCTCTCCCGCAATCGCCCCGGGGATAAACACGGCCTTGCGTCGGTAGTACCCGACGCCTTCCCCGTTAATGCCGATGCGTTTGATGGTGACGACGATCCGGTCACCTTCCTTTGCCTCCTCGGCGCCGGATTTGGCCTGACTACGTCCGGACGGGACCGGTTTTCCCGCGGCCGTCCCGGGGCGGTTTCTCTTTGACGAATCCGCTGCGGCGCCGGAACGCCGATTGCCGGCCGTGCCGGCGGCAGCTCGGTTATGCTCGCTCATTGCTCTCTCTCCGTTTCCCTTAATCGATGACTTTACTATAGCATGCCGGGAGCGGGAACAAAAATCCGTGGAGGATTTTCCATACAGGGAATCCGGCTGCTTCTCTGCTCCCGCTTCTGATCGCGCCGTTTGGCGGCCGGCCTATAGGGTTATCGGCCTTATCATCGGGCCGGGAGCGGGAATCGCTTTTTTACGGCCGAGGCAGACGATCCCCCGCCATTTTCTTGCCCGCTTGTGCATAAGCTTGCGGGCAGAGTGGAAAGATGAGAACAGATGCGGCAGTAAGCGCTCTATTTGTCACCAATCTGTCACCGGAATTTCACGGTTCTATAACGTTTGCATCATTTTCCCTTCATATTTCCGTCGTACAATGAAAGCGAGAAAGGAAAGGAAAGGAGAATCTTCCCATGATTTTTTACCGGTTGGCCAAAGGCATGGAGGAACGCGCCCGGCTGCAGAGCTCGATCCGGCAGTCCGAAGGGGACGTCAGCTTTTTGCAGCAGAAGAAAGAGCGTCTGGAGGAGGAACTTTGGGTCGAGGCTTCCCGTTGGCTCCAGATGGCACCGTCTTTGCCCGCTGCCCAGGGAGATGTCCTGCCGGAACTGACTCCGATCGACGTGCTGACGGAACCCGGACAGCAGGCGAGCTTGTAACGAAATGAAGCAACAGCATGCTTATCCATGGATAGAGAGTGACGCGAACAAACGGACCGGAGTGAAGGTTCGTTTGTTTTTTGCAGACGGGAAATTACGCCAAACGGGCCTTGCCGCCTTGGTCTTTCGTTTGTTTTCGGGTATGATGTTAGGATTAGGGAAAATAAACAGGAAAGATTAGAGGGAGCCTGTCATGAAAATTGTCCTGTCCACCTTGAATGCGAAATATATTCATACCTCGCTGGCGCTTCGTTATTTAAAGGCTTTCTGTGCCAAAGATTTCGACGCGGAAATTGCCGAATATACGATCAAGGACCCGTACATGAACGTCGTTTCCGATCTGTTTCAGAAAAAACCGGATGTCATCGGGTTCTCCTGTTATATCTGGAATATCAGGGAGACCGTGGAGATTATCCGCATACTGAAGAAGGTCCTGCCGGAGCTGATTGTGGTCCTGGGAGGGCCGGAAGTCTCCTATGATACGGAGTATTGGATGAAAACCGTTCCCGAGGCCGATTTCATTGTGATGGGGGAGGGGGAGGAGACGTTTCACCATCTCCTCACGGAACTGAAGGGAGACCGGAAATTTCATTTCGTGTACGGTCTGGCTTACCGGAAGCAGGGGGAAATCCGCCTCAATCCGGGGCGCCCCAAGCTGAATCTGGAAGACATCCCTTCGCCGCATCGGCTGCCGGAAGATGTTCCTTCCCTGCCCAACCGCGTGGTATATTTTGAGACGAGCCGGGGCTGTCCCTTCAGCTGCCAATTTTGCCTGTCCAGCATCGAATCAGGGGTTCGTTATTTCGATATGGGCAGGGTAAAGGACGATCTCCTGTATCTGATCCGTTCCGGTGCGAAGCTGATCAAGTTCGTCGACCGGACGTTTAATCTCAGAAAAGAATATGCAATGGAGATTTTCCGCTTTCTGATCGAAAACCACGGCGGCTGCGTCTTCCAGTTCGAGATTACGGCCGATATCATGAAGCCGGAGGTGCTGGAATATTTGACCAGGGAAGCGCCGCCCGGCATTTTCCGCTTTGAAATCGGCGTGCAGTCCACGAACGACCTGACCAACGAGCTGATCAAGCGGCGGCAAAATTTCGCCAAGCTGTCGCGGACGGTCTCGATGATCCGGGACAGCGGCAAAATCGCCCAGCATTTGGATCTCATTGCCGGCCTCCCGGAGGAGGATTACCGCTCCTTCCGCAATACCTTCAATGATGTGTTCGCCCTGCGCCCCGAAGAGCTTCAGCTCGGGTTTCTGAAAATGCTCCGCGGCACCGGGCTGCGTCATTCCGCGGATCAATACGGATATGTGTTTACGGATCACGCTCCGTATGAAATCCTCGGCAATGACAAGCTGCCCTTCTCCGACCTGGTCCGCATCAAGCGGGTGGAGGACGTACTGGAGAAATACTGGAACGCCCACCGCATGGACCGGACGCTGAATTATCTGATCGGCGGCGAATTCGCCACCGCCTTCGATTTTTTTCAGGAATTCGGCGACTATTGGGAAGAACAGGGCTGGCAGAAGATCGGGCATCAGCTGGAGGATCTGTTTACGCGCCTGCACGCATTCCTCCGGCACAGGAATACGAAGCGGATGGACATTGTCGAAGGGCTGATGAAATTTGACTATTTCCTTAACCATAAATACAAGCCGCGCAAAATCTGGTGGACGTTCTCGCTGGACAAGTCGGCCCTGAGCCGTCTGTTCGCCTGGGCGGCTGCCCACCCGGAAGAGCTGTCCGGCGATTTCGCCCGGCTTGGGGTTACCGAGAAGGAATTGCACAAGCATGCCGCGATCGAGGTGCTGCCGTTCGATCTGGCGGCTTACCTGGAAGCGGGGGAGATCCGCGAACAGCCGACGCTGCTTGCGGTTTATTTCTCCCCGGACGAGGGGGCGGGCGCGCGCTGGTTTGCCGCGCCCCTGGAGAAGACCGGCGCCGTCTCCATTGCCTGACGCATCGGAAAGCAAAACCCGGTATCCGTGAATCGGGTCGCGGATACCGGGTTTTTGTTGCCGCAGTAGGGGGTTCAGCGCGGTTGCGGCGAGCGGGTTTACGGCAGATAGCTGCGGAGAACGGTCATTCGGCCGTCCAGGGCGTATTCGCCGAGAGCGGCAGGCAGAAGCCAGCATTCGCCGGGCCGCAGCCCTGTCTCGCCTCCGCCCCAGCGGAGCGAGCCGCTCCCTTCGCAAACGACGAGCATGGTGAAGGTTTCCGGGACGGTTTCCAGCGCCCATTCTCCATCCACCAGGCCTTTCTCTACGATAAAGTAGGGGGACTGCGCCAGTTTCAGCCATTCTCCCGGCCGGGCGCCGTCCGTCTTCATGCGGGCGGCCCCGGAGTTTTCATACGCGATGACATTGAGCGAATCGGCAATATGCAGATCGCGCGGTTTGCCGTCCAGGCCGGGCCGGTTGTAGTCGTACAGCCGGTAGACCGTATCGGAGTTCTGTTGAACCTCGGCGACGAGGACTCCGGCCCCGAGGGCATGAACGGTTCCCGCCGGAATGTAGAAGGAATCTCCCGCCCGGACCGGCACCTGCTCCAGACAGTCCATGATCGTACCGGCGGCAATCGCCTGCTCCAGCCGCTCGCGCGTTACGCCCGGCTTTAGGCCGTAGACGATTTTCGCTCCGGGCTTGGCATCGAGAATGTACCACATCTCGGTCTTGCCAAGCTCGCCTTCCGGAAGTCCTGCATAATCGTCGCTTGGGTGAACCTGCACCGACAGGTCGTCATTGCAGTCCAGAAGCTTCAGCAGCAGCGGAAAACGCCCGTTTTTCGCGGAGCATCCCTTCGTGCCCAGCACCTCGGCTCCGTACTTTTCACGGATCCGGTCGAGCCCCATTCCGGCGCATTCTCCGTTGGCCGCCGTCGTTACGCCGCTCGGATGATCCCCGATCATCCAGCCTTCGCCGACCGGCCCCTCCGGAAGCTTGTAGCCGAAGCGTTCCAGCGCCCGCCCGCCCCAGACGTTATTTTTCATGACCGGATTAAACTTTATCGGATAAGGCTGCATAGCTGATCTCTCCTTTAATCGCATGATTGCTTTTTTTCCGCCGCGATCAGATAAGGCGGATAGTTTTTCTGATTAAGGAAATCATAGCGAAGAACCTGATACCGCTCCGGGTCCAGGCTCCTCGCCCAATCCAGCACCGCCGCCGCTTCCTCGGCGCCGCCCGGATGCCCGCTGTACAGCACGGCGGTTACGATCCCTCCGCTGCGGAGCATGCCAAGTGCGGCATCCAGTGCCGGAAGGGTTGATTCGGCGCGGGTTATCACCTTTTGATCGGAACCGGGCAGGTATCCCAGGTTGAACATGACTGCCGCGGCGGTGCCGTGAAGCGGCCCGGGGACGATTTCGCCCAACCGGGCATGGCTGCTGAGGTGAAGCTTGACCCATTCCGCGCCCGGAAGCTCGCGGTCGAGCCGGCTGCGGGTTCGGGCGAGCGCCTCCTCCTGAACGTCTATACTGTAAACCCGGCCGCCGGCTCCTACGCATCGGGCAAGAAACAGCGTATCCACGCCGCTCCCGGCCGTCGCGTCAATAGCCAGGTCTCCCGGCCGGATCCTGGCTGCGGCCAATTGATGGGCAAAGCCCAGAACAGAAACAAATCCCATAAAAGCCTCCTGAACAGCGAAACCGGATATTTACCGGTTATAATCAGCCGCGGACAGGGAGGGCCGGTGCCGGATGCCTCCACCGTTTGCCCTGCCACGTATTGCGTCTTTCCAATTCCCGGTCAATCGCGTTGAGCACTTCCCATTTTTTCAGACTCCACATCGGCCCGATCAGCAGATCGCGGGGAGCGTCTCCCGTCAGCCGGTGGACGATCATGTCCGGCGGAAGGAGCTCCAGCGTATCGACGACAAGATTTACATATTCGTCCCGCTCCAGAAACCGGAGAAGTCCAGCCTCATACTGCTTGACCATCGGCGTTTTTTTCATCAGGTGGAGCAGGTGGATCTTGATGCCCTGCACATCCATGCCGGCGACGGCTTTTCCGGTTTCCATCATCATTTCACGGGTTTCCCCGGGCAGCCCGTAAATGATGTGGGCGCAGGTGCGGATCTTGTGCTTACGCAATTTTCCGACAGCGTCCAGGAAGCACTGGGTATCGTGGGCCCGGTTGATCAGGCGCGAGGTCGATTCATGCACCGTCTGCAGCCCCAGTTCAAGCCACAGGTAGGTTCTTTCGTTCAGCTCGGCCAGATAGTCGACTACATCGTCTGGCAGACAGTCCGGCCGGGTGGCGATGGACAATCCCACCACGTTGGGCTGCTCCAGAATGACTTCGTAGCATTCGCGCAACCGCTCCACTGGCGCGTAGGTATTGGTATAGGCCTGGAAATAACCGATATATTTCGCATCCGGCCATTTTCTATGCTGGCGGTCGCGGATTTGCGCAAATTGGATAACGAGATCGTCGCGGCGCCTGCCGGCAAAATCCCCGGAGCCTCTGGCGCTGCAGAAGGTGCATCCGCCAATGGCGATGCGCCCGTCCCGGTTGGGACAGGTAAACCCGGCGTCCAGCATCACTTTGAACACCTTCGTCTGAAACTGCCGGCGCATTTCGTAATTCCATGTATGAAATCGTTTGTCCGCCCACAAGAGCGGTTGTTCTTCCGGCGTCGTCATGGCGCAAAAACTCCTTCGAAATCGTTTGCGGACAAGGATCCGCCTGTTCTATTGTAACCGAGAACCGGCCGGAATGCGAATCGTCTGCCAAAAGTACCATCGACATTCCATTATAAAAAGGCGGGGCGGGAAGCAAGATAAGATTGCACCAATTCCTCAACATCATTTTTTTAAAAAGGAGAATAGCCCAATGAAAAAATGGTCCATCCCCGCAATCGCCTTGTTCGCCATGCTGGCCGGCGCCACCGGAGCGGACGCTATGGGGACTGCTGCGGGTGCAACGACGACGACCACCGGCACGACGACGGGAACCACCGGTACGACGACCGGGACCTACACCGCTCCCGGAACAACCACCACAACGACCGGAACTTACACCGCTCCGGGCACGACCGGCGCTTATGGAACCACCGGCACGACGACCTACGGAACTCGTACGGGGTATGGGGTCACGGATCAATTCCGGGGTTACGGCAATACGGCAGACGGCATGACCACCCGTTACGGCAACTACCGGACCTACGCTGCGACCAATACCAACAATGGCAGCTGGGGGTGGCTGGGGCTGATCGGTCTCGCCGGCCTGTTCGGTCTTCGCAGCAACGACCGCAAGCACGCCAACGATTAGCGCGCTCCCCACAAAGAAAAAGGCAGGCGGGTCGTGATATATGCTCCCCTTTTGGCAGACAGGTGAAATAACAAAACCCGCTGCTGAAGGGGGGTTTTTCTGTCCAAAGTCTGGCCGCTGACGTATTACAATTCGGTTATATCGGTGGCCCATTTCTCATTCGGCGCATTGCGGCGCGGGAGAGCAGCCTTGGAGGAAACTCCAAAAAGCCGCGGATGAATTCCGTTTTGATCATTACGAGCGATTGCGGGCTAAGCTAAACGGCCTCAGCCCCTTGGAATTCGGAACCGAGACCGCTTAACTGTTATTTTTAGTCCTGTCTGCTTGACGGGGTGCCGCTCCAGGCCTGCCGGGCCCTTTCCCCGGATGCGGAAGTCGGGCTATCCGATCAGCCCGGCGAAACGTTCCAATAATACGATCAGAGCGCCGCGATCTTCCGCAGACAGCTCGCTTAAATGCCGGTTAATCAGTTCGCGCCAGGATTCTTCGGCGGACTCGGTAATCTGCCGGCCTTTCTCGGTAAGACTGATCCGCACCATTCGGCGGTCTTTATCATCCTTCAGGCGGATCACAAGTCCGCTGTCTTCCAAACGGTTGATCATGGGCGTCAAAGTCGGCTGACGGACATTCATCCAGGCCGACAGATCCGATATGGTCATCCGGCCTTGCCGGGACAGCTGGCGGAGCAGATAGAACTGGCTTCGCGTCAGGGCAGGGGAAGAAGCGGTCAGCTGGGTCTGAAGCTCTCCGCGCAATCGGTTCTGAATCTGCTGGAACGCAGAATAGAAGCGGTCCGCTGGCCTCTGGATGCCGGTTTCCAAAAATAATGCCCCCATTTCCTCTGGTATTGCAGCGGCTAAACCTTACTCTTGAATATAGGACAGGGCAGACGGGAAAGCAACGGTTTTTTTTGCGGAAAATGGCCGCTCCCCCCTTGAAAAACCTTACATATTGTGTTAAATTAAAAGTGAGCAAAATCAATAATTTCCACCAAAATTCTTCCCGGCTTTTGTTTTGCTTCTTGCTCGCGGGGACATACTGAAGACAAATCCATTGTGAGGTGAGTCTCATGCATTCCGGATTCCATTTTCCGCAAGGCGAACAGAAGGTTACGATCGAGCTGACTCTGAGGGAAGCAATGGCTCTGGGGGAAGGGGTTCAATTTTACGGAGACCGCGAGCTGGCTACGCGCGCGCGCAGAAAGATCCGCCGCGAACTGGCCAGGCAGCTGATCCCCGGATACGACCGAATCCATTATTCTTCCCTGGAAATGTAAACGCTGCCGCATCGTTTTCAAAATCCCGCATGGCCGATGGCCGGGCGGGTTTTTTGCATTTTTCCGGCCGATCGTCTATATTCATGATGATAATAAAGAGGGTGGAGGCAAGGCCGATTA
>Ga0310822_100897_pt1 | contig 12919 bp, 8 predicted proteins | sample P4_ome_2_FD_201313 | JGI IMG/M metagenome (GOLD analysis project Ga0310822, IMG submission 201313) | Sorghum-adapted microbial communities from Joint BioEnergy Institute, Emeryville, California, United States - P4_Day56_Rep2 | ecosystem: Engineered > Bioreactor > SSF (Solid state fermentation) >... | reverse complement strand
GCGGGTTGAAGCCCATCGTGCTGGAAGCCGGGCCTCATGCGGGCGAGGCGGTACGCCAGTGGAGTCACGTCCGCATGTTCTCCCCGTGGGAATACAACGTGGACCGAGCGGCGCGGAAGTTGCTTGAGGACGCGGGGTGGAACGCACCGGAGCCGTCGCACTATCCCACCGGCGGCGAACTCGTTGCGCAGTACCTGGCGCCCTTAGCCGAGCGCACGGCGCTCCGGGATTACGTACATACGTCCAGCCGCGTCGTCGCGATCAGCCGCGCGGGTTTCGACAAGGTCAAAACCAAGGGTCGCGAAAGCGCGCCATTTTCAATCCGATACCGGAACGGCGCAGGTACGCTTTCGCTTGAAGCGGATAGCGTCATCGATGCATCCGGAACATGGTTCAATCCCAATCCTGCCGGCGCCAACGGGCTCACCGCGATTGGCGAGGACGAGGCGCAGAACGCCATCGCGTATGCGATGCCTGACGTCCTGGGCAAGGACCGATCGCGCTATGCCGGAAAACGTGTGGCGGTGCTCGGCGCCGGGCACTCGGCCATTGGCACGCTCATCGATCTCGTTCGCCTTTCCGAAAGCGCTCCGGGAACGCAACCGATCTGGCTTCTGCGCGGCAATAACCCGGAGAAAGCCTTTGGCGGTCGTGCCAACGACAAGCTTTCTGCTCGGGGTGAGCTAGGCGCCACCTTTGCCCGACTGGTGAAGGAGGGCAAGCTCGTACTGGAAGCTGGGTTCCAGGTAACGCACATCACGAAGACCGAAGCCGGTCTTCGGATCGGCGCCGGATCAGCATGCCGCGGCCGCCATGTCATTGTCGATGAGCTCGTGGTCGCGACAGGGTTCCGGCCCGATTTCTCATTCGCACGCGAACTGCGACTCAGCATTGACCCCGCACTCGAATGCCCGCCAGCGCTGGCACCACTGATCGACCCGAACGTACACAGCTGCGGCACCGTAAGGCCGCACGGCGCCCGGGAGCTGGCTCAGCCAGAACCGGGTTTCTACATCGCCGGCATGAAGTCCTACGGCCGCGCGCCAACCTTCCTCATGCTGACGGGCTATGAGCAGGTCCGTTCCATTGTCGCCGACATTGCCGGCGACCGCGAGGCCGCAGAGCGGGTTGAACTGGAGCTGCCGGATACTGGTGTGTGTTCCGGGTCATCTCTCGACCCAGGTAGTGCCGCCAGTTGTTGTGGCTCCACACCAGAACAAGCGACAAATGTGAGTTGCTGCGCGCCTGCTCGAACCGCCAACGCCCCTGCTTCCTGCTGTGGCTAGTTCAGAACAGCGGCAGCGATTGAGCCTTATCGCTGCGCTTGGGACCAGCCAGACCCTGGCCTGGGCCTCGAGCTACTACCTCGTCGCGATCGTGGCCGACCCGATCGCGCGAGACCTTTCGACGAGCACCACGGTAATATTCGCTGCGTTTTCCGCGGCTCTCATGATCTCCGCTCTTTTGGGTCCTCGCGTGGGGCGTACCATCGACGTCTTTGGTGGGCGGGAAGTCCTTGGCCTGTCGAACCTGTTGTTCGCCGCTGGATTACTCACATTGGCCGCTTCTCCCTCCACATTTGTCATGTGGCTCGCCTGGCTAATCATCGGCGTGGCGATGGGTCTTGGACTGTACGATGCGGCGTTTGCCACACTGGGGCGCATCTACGGTGAGTCCGCCCGTTCAGCGATAACGGGGATCACTCTTATCGCAGGTTTCGCCAGCACTGTCGGCTGGCCACTGACGAGCTGGGGCGATGCGGCCGTCGGATGGCGCTACACTTGTGCGGCCTGGGCGGTGGCGCATCTTTGTCTTGGGCTACCGCTCAACCTCATCATTTTGCCTCGCCAGCGAGCGAGCGGCGGCCAAACCCATGGTGCAAACAATCCGCACGTGCCGATGGATCGTGCAATGTGGCTGCTCGGTTTCGCCTTCGCTGCGGGTTGGGTTGTTTCGACCGGAATGGCGGCGCATCTGCCACGTGTACTCGAAGCGGCTGGCGCAAGCACCAGGGAAGCTATTGCGGCCGCGGCCCTGGTCGGTCCGGCGCAAGTGGCTGCCCGGCTCTTGGAGGCACTCTTCATGAGCCGCTATCATCCACTCGTGTCGGCCCGTCTCTCTACCCTGGCCCATCCTGTGGGTGCGGGATTGCTTCTGGGTCTCGGTGGCTGGCTTGCAATGCCCTTCACGCTGCTGCATGGCGCGGGAAACGGCATACTTACGATCGCGAGGGGCACGGTGCCGCTCGCGGTGTTTGGCTCGGTGAATTACGGGTATCGCCTCGGGCTGCTCGGCGCACCGGCCCGCATTGCGCAAGCCGGCGCCCCTTTGGCATTCGGCGTCCTGATAGAGACCTACGGGTCCGGCGCATTGCTCTGGTCAAGCGCTATTTGCCTTTCGGCGTTACTGGCCTTTTGCGCAGTTCACGAGAAGCCAAGTCCCCCCGATGAAGCGCTGGGCTGAATGTTTCCGCGACGCCAATGTCGCCCGCTGCCCCCTCACCAACAACCCAATGGTGAAAGATCATGAGAGTTCGTGAGCTTCCTGCCCCTGATTTCCTGCCCGCGCTCGACAGGCGCTATGCTCTTCCTCGCCCGGCGCTCGGATTGCCTCACGGCGGTATGGACCACCCACTCCGTATCCTGTTGCTCTATGGCTCGCTCCGACAGCGATCATACTCTCGTCTGGTCGTAGAAGAAGCGGCGCGCCTCGTACGCTACTTTGGGGGCGAGCCGCGCATCTTCGATCCTTCCGATCTACCCCTTCCGGACCAGGTAAAGTCGGATGACCACCCTGCCGTGCATGAATTGCGCCAGCTTGCAATGTGGTCGGAAGGACAGATCTGGTGCAGCCCGGAGCGACATGGCCAGATCACGAGTGTCATGAAGGCGCAGATTGACCACCTGCCGCTCAACATGGGCGGCCTTCGGCCCACGCAGGGGCGGACACTGGCCGTCATGCAGGTTTGCGGCGGCTCGCAATCATTCAATGCGGTGAACACGCTCAGGCTCCTCGGGCGCTGGATGCGGATGTTCACCATTCCGAACCAGTCGAGCGTTCCCAAGGCATTCCAGGAGTTCGATGCCGCCGGCCGAATGCGGCCCTCAAGTTATTACGAGCGGATTGTCGATGTAGTCGAGGAACTGGTGCGCTTCACGGTTCTGGTACGGCCACATGTTGAAGTTCTGACCGACCGCTACTCCGAGCGAAAGGAAGCGGCTGGTAACCCCCGCGACGTCGCGAGCGACCTGTCCGCGATCGCCATTGCTCATCAGCGAAGGGCATAAAGCGGCGCACCAGTTCGTCTGCCTCAAACTGCCCGCGCGGCGATCGCGGTGCTACTGCCGCTAGTGACAGAGGTCTGGCACGTCTACGTTCTGATTTTTCGTGCTCGCCTATGACCTGGAAAGCGTCGTCAGTGCAATGTTGGCGGCGGCACTGCTTACCGTCGTCAACTTCCATGGCTTGTTGGTGGGGACGGTGATTGGCTTCCCATCGCAGGATCATACCTGTTCGCCGTGCTAACCATTCCCGGTTTATGGACATGCCCGGTAATTGACTGGAGGGCATATCCGTGACTGACACCTTGAAAGCAGAGATCGACACATCAAGGCTCCCACCACGCATCAAGCGCGCCGAAGCGTCTGCATACCTTAAGCAGCGCCACGGTCTCGAACGCACGCCCGGTACTCTTGCCAAACTTGCGTGCCTTGGTGGCGGGCCTGCCTTTCGTAAAGTAGGCGCGCGGTGTGTTCTCTACGACATCGAGGAACTCGATCGATGGGCTACAGAAATAATTGGGACGCCCCGCCGTTCGACCAGTGAAGCCACTGCGCAGACCTAGAGGTCGGGGCAACTCCAAAATGGAACGCCCCCGGCTCCAATTCTTGAAACCGGGGGTGGTTGAGGGGTGAGGTGTAGTTCGCAGCGTGGCGCTGCAATAATTACAGAATTCCTCGCCCGTCGCAAACTCACATATCTAAGCGAAAGGCGAAAAAAATGAATATCCACTTCAGTAGGAGTGAATTCCTCTCCGACGCCAACTCAGATGGTTTTTTGCACCTCATACGGCGTACTTATTGGTGTTTCGCGCCCCGTGGCTGGTGGACTGAGGAGAGCGGTAGTCACGTTGTCTTCGATCGGGCCTACCGCCCCATTTGCCGTGTGCGCGCGGGCCGGGTCGTGGAAATTGTCGAGCCAGACACCTGGATCGAGCACATTGCCGAGCACCTTCTCCACAAAGACACCCCGCGCTATTGTGCGGAGGCGCGCCGCATCGCGGCTGGGGTTATCGCCCGGCTGGGCATCCACGAGGAAATAAAACGGCGTCATAAGATTGGTCGTCTCCCGTTTGCCACGCCGCCAGTGGGGTGGCGTCCGCATCGGAAGAGCCGGTGACGACCGATGGACGTTGATCCACTCGACATACCGGTGCCTGGCCGTGGCGGGGCTGCTGGAGGTGCTCCCTGTCCTGCCAGATCTGCCCCAGCGCCAAGCTCGTCGCGGCCGGCCCCTGAAGCCTGCTCTGTGCTCGCTATACGGAGCGCGCCTGGGCCATTGGGCCGCGTAGGCCAAATCATGGGCGTGGACCGGTTTGACGTGGAGCTTGAGGCTTGGTTGGCCGATCGGCAGTGGTTCGTCAAGCGCAATCGGCTGTCCGACGAGCTGGAAATTCACGGCCCCAACGGCATCATCCCCATAACCGATGAACGGCTCGCGGAGATCCGCTTTACGGTGGCCTACGCCTCGAACAACAAAGAGCCGGCAAAGGACAAAATTGCTGATGCCGTGTCGCTCATCGGTGAGCGGCGAGCGTATCATCCGGTTTTGGATTACCTTGCCGGCCTGCGCTGGGACGGCGTTCACCGGCTTGACCATTGGCTGGTTGACTACTTCGGGGCGGAGGACACACCCTTGAATCGGGCGTTCGGACGGAAAATCTTGTGCGCAGCTGTCCGCCGCGTGATCCACCCCGGCTGCAAGTTCGACGCGATGCTAGTGCTGGAGGGCGCGCAGGATCTCGGAAAATCCTCCGGCATCCGCGCCCTGTGCCCCGACCAGGCCTGGTTCACGGACCAGCTTGAAATCGGTGCCGACCCTAAGATCACGATCGAAAGGACGGCCGGGGCATGGCTCGTTGAGATGCCCGAGCTCGATGGCCTGGGGCGACGCGACACCAATCGGGTGAAGTCCTTCATCTCGACCACACATGACAGGGCGCGGCTCGCATATGGCCGATTTGCGGTCACCCGACCGCGGCAATTCGTGCTCTTCGGAACAACGAACGAAAGCCGCTACTTGAGCGATCTCACGGGCAATCGCCGGTTCTGGATCGTTCGGGTTATCAAGGCTGATCCTACCGGAATCGCGGCAATTCGGGACCAGCTGTGGGCTGAAGCCGTGCAGGCGGAACCTGCTGAAAATCTGTGGCTCGACGATCCCGAGCTGAAAGCTGCCGCAGCAGAGGTGGTGCGCGAAGCGTCGGACTTCGGGCCATGGCTGGAACTGCTCGAAAGCCGCATCCCCGAGGGGCCCCTAAAGATCCCAGCCGTTGAGGTTTGGAAGCTGGTCGGGATCGAAGGTGCAGAAAGCATCAACAAGTTGACGAAGGCACATCACGCCCATATGCGGGCCGCAATGGCGGGGCTTGGCTTCGAGCGGAGGGACGCAGGCCTTCGAGACGAAGCCGGCAGGAAGGTTAAGGCGTACCTTCGCGGCGATCCGCATCGCGCTCGTTGGTGGAGACCAGGTGATCCCATACATGAGGGACCGCCTGACGAACCGCCATCGTTATACGACTGGTGAAGTTCGCTTCATCGCGAAACCCGGCAGGTGATCCTTGCCAGCTTTTTTTCATGCGACCAGTTCCGCGGGAACCGGTTTGTCGTGCTCGATGGCGGGACTGGAACAGGTTCTAAAGTTTCTGGCATCGGTTCGGCCTGAGCCGGTTCCAGGCTAGGTCGTTGATTCTAAGTCATTAGAACCAGTGGGACTGGTGGAACCGGTTATTTCTCTATAAGCGCTGGAACCGCCAGTTTGTTGCGAAACTAGCAATGCATCCGGAAGCTTTTTGAAATTGGATCGGAACCGGTGCCAACAAGTTCCAGGTGGCAGCAGCACGGAAGATGAGGTGGAAAGATTGCGCTCCAATTTGACGATAGCGTTGTGATTTGCTCAGCAATTCCGCCAATCCGCGATCGTCCCTGGAGTCAGGGAAACGCCGCTTGATCGCATCCTGGCGGCCTACTCGACCTATCTACTGGGGCCCGGGAGAATGTGAGCACCACGCAGCTGTCGCGCCACCTTCTCGCCGTTGCACCTAGGGGATTGTGGAAGGAGGCCGGCAGTGGGAGCATGGGGCGAGAGTTCCGCCCGCCGCCGACGACAGCCGGGTCGGTATTCTGCAGGTTTGCCGGAAAGTTCACCAGAGCTGGATGGAGTTTCCGGGACCATCGTCCCGGCCAACCGTGCTGAGCTACTCAGCGGCTGGCAGCGCTCCCGTTTAGTCGTCACCGGCTCGCTGTCGTTCGTACAACTGTCCGAGTGTAGACGTTGGTAAAAGTTGGTCGCCGTGAATTAGCAACATTGAACAAGCGCATGCTGACACCGAAACAAGCACGGTTCGTCGAGGAATATCTGATCGACATGAACGCTACTCGGGCAGCGATCCGTGCCGGCTACTCTGAAAAGACGGCAAATCAGCAAGGGCCGCGGCTCCTCGAACATCCCGAGATTGCCGCCGCAATCGACGCGGCAAAGAGTGCCCGCTCTGAGCGTGCGCAAATCGATGCATTATGGGTGCTCCAGCGTCTAGTTTCCGAAGCCGAAGCGGATCTTGCCGATCTCTTTGGTGACAATGGCGAACTCCTGCCGGTTGAAGCCTGGCCGCTGATCTGGAGGCAGGGGCTCGTGCAAGGCGTGGAGGTCGAGGAGCTGTTTGAGGGGCGCGGTGCTGATCGCGTCCACATCGGCCGGCTGCGTAAGATCAAGCTCGACAGCCGCATCAAGCGCATTGAGCTGATCGGCAAGCACATCGGCGTGAACGCGTTCCAGGAGAACGTGTATCACACCGGGCTCGATGCACTGGGCGATCGGCTGGAGCGAGCGCTTAAACGCAATGATTGAACGCTCGCAGTGCGCGTTGGTGTGTTGCGGCGAGTGCGTGCTTAATTTCGCTGGGTTAAGACAATTGCAAGCCGCTCACTTTTGCACCAGCCGCGCGTGTTGCCAGACGGCGTAGGGCATCCTGCCGATAGGTGTTCCGGTTCGATGAGCAAAGTCTAGAGTAGGCTCTGTGGCGCCATCCTGTCGGGCTATAACACCGCTCCTTTCGGTGGTGGGATATTGGGCCAGCGCTCAGCAATAGTGGCGCACGCAGCTTTCATGTTTAGGAACCTGCGGATCGCGTCGCTTGGTGCCGGATGTGTGATTCCTACGAAAGCGTCTATCGTCGGATGTGCCTGCCGTCACAATCGATCCGGTAAGTGCTGCCATCACCATCCCCGGTGGCGTTGTTCCACGCAGCGATCTTGAGTTCGTCGTCGGAATACTTGATGAGCCGATTAAGTAAGTGGTTCATAGTGGTCCTGTGCTTCTGTGAACCAATCGCAGAAGGAAGCGCCCGGACTTGATTTCTGGACGCAAAGGACGCAACAGTAACCGTCGAATCAACAGTGATAGTCTTACTCGGGGTGCTTCCCGGGGAGACTCAAGATGAGGGGCACGGTGGCCGAAACACCGCGCCCTTCGATGTGCATGATGTGTTCCAATGAGTCGAGCCCGAGCAATCGAGCGCAACGGCTAGTCAAGCCAGAAAAGAAGAAAAGGCTCGCGCTGCTGCAGCCGGGGCTGCCAAGGCCGTCAGCATCTTCTAGCGGGCATCAGATGTCGCGCGGGGGTAGTGCCAAGCTCGCTGCATCGCCACCGTCCGTGACCGCACCGCAGGCGTCGTCCGCAGCACCTTCGCAGCCGAATGCGCCAATTTCCTCTGCAGTGCGGAGTACGTTCCACCTAATCCTGAACGGCTCCAGTCAGCTCGCACCAACCCTCGTCGCAGTGGGGCGCCGAACTGATTCGGAGAAATGTCAAGCAGGTTGATCGATAGCCACTATCTTGAGGAGATTCGCCAGAGCGCCCTGGTTCTGCTCTATCGGCTGCTGTTCGTCGTCTATGCGGAAGACCGCGACCTGCTTCCCGACAACCAGGAGCCCTACAAGAGCTACTCTTTGACCACAATGCGGGGAGAAATCGCGGACCGTATCTCCAAACGCCAATCCTTCTCGCCAAGCCTTGCCACCTACTGGCCGAAGCTGAGGGCAGTGTTCAAGGCTATCTCCGAAGGCGACGATACCCTTGGCATTCCGCCCTATAATGGCGGCCTGTTTGCGAAGGACAGCGCACCAATACTGGATCGGGTGGACCTGCCCGATGCGGTGGTAGCCGAGTTGATCTACAAGCTTTCGCACCGTGAAGATGAAGACGGCAAGCCGCGGTACATCAACTACCGCGACCTAACCGTGCAGCAGCTTGGTACAATCTACGAGCGCACCCTTGAGTATGGGCTTCGCTACGACGCGGACAGCGATACGGTGCTGGTCGATGCGGATGATACCGCTCGGCACGAATCCGGAAGCTACTACACACCCGACAGCCTTGTTTCCCTGATCATAGAAAAAGCAGTAGGACCGTTCGTCGAGGAACGCTTGCAGGCCTTCCGCGAAGAAGCTGCGAAACTTGCCAAGGACAAGCGGCCGATCGAAACTCGCCTCGCCCTGCTGCAAGGTTTTGACCCTGCTCTTCGCATCCTTGAATTGCGCATCTGCGACCCATCCATGGGCTCTGGCCATTTCCTAGTGAACCTTGTGGATTGGCTGGCGGACAAAGTTCTTGCCGCCATCGCGGAAGCGGAACTGATCGTCGATTGGTCGGATAAGCCCTATCGCTCGCCAGTACTTGCCAGCATCGAGCAGACCCGCACTGACATCATTCGTCAGGCGACCGTCCACAAGTGGCCGTTCGTCATCGAGCATCTGGACGACAGGCACATTGTTCGACGCACGATCCTGAAACGATGCATCTACGGGGTGGATAAGAACCCCATGGCCGTTGAGCTGGCTAAGGTGGCGCTCTGGCTGCACACCTTCACGGTCGGCGCGCCGCTTTCATTTCTCGACCACCACCTGCGGTGCGGGAATTCCCTGTTTGGATTTTGGGTGCGTGAAGCCATGGATCGCCTCACCAAGTGGGGCGGCCAACTGCTCATAAATGAGCCGATGCAAAAAGCGATGGCCCAGGCGCTCGCCATGCAGAAACTGGAGCGCGTCAACGATATCGACATCGCCGAAGTGCATCATTCCAAGACCCTGTTCGACGGCATAGAGCAGGAGACACGTCCACTCAACAGCTTTATAAAAATTCTTTACGCCCTCGACTGGTTAAAGCTCGACAAGGAGGATCAGTCTTCCGTTCGGGCTTGGCTTGATGGCCAATATGGTGATCCGTTTGAAATCGCGCGCGGCCGCTTAACGTTAGGACCTGCCGACGTAGGCGACGGCCACCCCCAGGCCAAGGATGTACTCGACCAGTTGAGCAACGGCGTACGCGTCCTGGCGCAGCGGTTCGCCGGGATCCTTAGCCGTGCACGCGAGCTTATCCGCTCGGAGAAGTTCCAGAATTGGCAGGTTGCGTTCCCGGGTGTTTGGACGCGATGGGAGAGCGCAGAACTGCACGGCGGATTTGATGTTATCTTGGGCAATCCACCTTACGTCCGCCAAGAGTTGATCAAGGCCTACAAACCGCAACTCAAGCGCGCGTTTCCGGAGAGCTACGATGGAAGCGCCGACCTCTATGTCTACTTTTACGACCAGGGTCTCCGCCTTCTGAAACCAGGGGGGCGACTGTCGTATGTCGTAACCAACAAGTGGATGCGCGCTGGCTACGCGGAGGGCTTGCGCCAGCTTTTCGCGGACAAGGCCTGGATCGAGTTCGTTGCCGATTTCGGCCACGCAAAGAAGTTCTTCCCCGACGCAGACGTCTTCCCGTCCGTGATTGTTGTACGCAAGCCGTCCGGAGAGGACGCGCCGGAAGACACTCAGGTCTGCGTCATTCCGCGCGACGATGTCCCTGAAAAGGCGCTCGATGAAGCCGTGAGCAAGGCCACCTATCCGTTGCCTCGTGCGCACTTCACCAAGGTGAGCTGGGTGCTTGAACCTCCCGTTGTTGCCTCTTTGATGCGCAAGATTCGCGGCAGCGGCATTCCCCTAGCGGAATTCGCAGGAGCGAAGCCATATCGCGGCATCTTAACAGGCCTCAACGAGGCATTTCTTATCAACAGCGCGACCCGCGACTCCATTATCGCTCGCGACCCCGCCTCCCGTGCGCTTATCCAACCATACCTCAGAGGGCAAGACATTCGGCGCTGGTCCAGTCCCGAGACTGGCCTCTATATGATCTTGCTAAAATCATCAGCTGACCATCCATGGCCATGGGCGAAGGCCAACGATGAAAATGAGGCGGAGAGCATTTTTAGGCAGAACTATCCCGGTCTACACGCACACTTGAAGGCTTTCGAAAGCTTTACGGATGCAAGGGGAAGGCGGCGGGGTCTCCGCATAAGGGAAGACAAAGGCCGCTGGTGGTGGGAACTACGTCCTTGTGCTTACTATGATCTCTTCACCCAGCCGAGAATTGTCTATCAAGCGATTCAGTTTCATCCGCGCTATTCGTTTGAAACGGAACTTCGGTATGGAAACAACAAGACTTTTATGCTCGCCACCCGCAATTTGGCCCTCCTTGCTGCCCTCAACTCACCGCTTTGCTGGTGGTACTCCTGGCGTCATTTCATTCATCTTAAAGATGAGGCGCTCTCCAACGATCAAGTCAAGATGGCAGAAATCCCAATTCCTCCGTCTCTTTCCGACAACGAAGCTCTTGCGGATGGCGTCAAACGCATTCTCGAGCTGAAGAGAAATATCGATGCCCGAAATGCGGCCATTCTCGATTGGCTACACCACGAGATTGGCCCGGAGGCGACGGCAGCAGCATCAGCAATTGCTCGCGCATCAACTCCGGATCAGTTTGTCGCCGCTGTCCGTTCTTCTCTTCCACGAAACCAGAGGCTGTCTGCTTCTCAGATTGCTGCGCTCAAACGCGAGTACACCGAGTTTCTTGAACCAGCCGTCGAGCTCCGGTCCTGCCTCCAATCCGCAGAATGCTCAGTGGCTGACATGGTCAACGAGGCCTACGGACTGACCCCAGAAGAAGTCGACCTGATGTGGCGCACTGCGCCACCGCGCATGCCGTTCACCCCGGCAGGCCTGCCATCGGCAGGCGAAGGCATCGACGTGGAAGACGCCGATACAGACGAGTGACATCGCGGCATTAAAGCCGGTGCGCGAAATCGCTCGAGGTCTGCTGAGGTAAGCTGACAGACGAAGAAGTTATCCGTATTCACGCGAGTAATTCTCAACCGTTGAAGGTGCAGGACGAAAAAGGCCGGCAGACTAAAAATCCGCCGGCCTTTTTGATCAGAAGGGTTAATAGTCAGCTTCGAGTAGTGGCGTCCGTCATTTTCGGGAGCCGGAAGCCGGCCGCCACGAAAGTTTATCTGCAGCGCTGCCAGCATGCGGTCCGGAGGGCAAAAGCGGCGTCCCGCTTGTTGCGCCACTCGATCCACTCCTCGCGCCGGGTGCCGTCCTTGACGTGGGTGTTCGACACTTTTTGCTCGGCCACCGTGGTCTCCCACTGCGGCTCGTTGATCTCGGCCGTGCCGTAGTCCCGGCGGGTGATGCTAATCTATGGCGCGACGGCCGCTTCTTATTGGTGACTTTAGGTCCAAAGATGTTGGATAACACAAACACTGGCTGATTTCACTGCGGAACTTAGTTGCGTTGACGCAATCCTTCGCGAATTGCTGTGCTGCAGTGGGCGTTTCAAAATTTCAAGGTGCCAGAGTTTCAGCACTGCGAGCACCTCGCATCAGCCGCGACACCTCGGCGGATACCCGATCAGCAGCGGCGGTCAGCACTGCATCCACGCGAGCTACATAGCCGGCAGTAACCCCGCCGGCAGCGTGACCGAGCAGCGCCGAAACAGTCGGTAGGGTCAGTCCGAGGCCGTCTGCCGTGGTCGCAAGTCCGTGTCGCAGCCCGTGCAGGGTTAAATCGGCCAGCGCGGCTCGATCCTCGAGGGAAAGGTCGGAATGTCTCACAATCCGGTCATACGCTTTCGGAAGGCCGCCGAATGGCGCATCGTCCTTCCGCTCTGCCGGGAAAACATACGCACCGGCCACGCCGCGCTCTTGAATTGAGCGCAGCAGCTCCACGGCGCCACGACCAAGCGGTCTGACGCTTTCCCCTGTCTTGCTGACGTTCAGATGAAGGCATTGACGGTCCAGGTCTACTTCGCGCCACCGCAGGGCGATCACTTCGCCGCGCCGCATTCCGGTCAGAGCTGCCAGTCGGATTGCTTCGATCGCCTGCCATGGCTCGCGGCGATCCTCGGCAAGCGCCAACGCCCGGCCGAGCGCCGCGTACTTGCGTGGGAAATCCGAAAGCGTCCGTCTGCTATCAGCCGGCAGTCGTAGCCCGTGGGCTGGATTCTTATCGATCAACCCGATTTCCACGGCATGAGCCAAAATGCCCGAGAGCAGTCCGACCGTGCGTTTTGCCGTGCCTTGGCCACCCGTGACGATGGCGCGCCCCCGGAGGCCAGTTTTGACATTGGCAGCGGTCTTGCCTGCCTTCACCGATACAAAGAACGCGCGCACGTCAGCAGGCTTGAGGTCACGCACGACGCGATGGCCCAGCAGAGGGATGATGTGCCGGTTGATCCTACCTTCATCCGTTGCCAGCGTTGACGCCCTCTTGGCCGAGCGGCGACGGGTGATGATGTTACCGGCTTTGGCCGCTGCGAGGTATTC
>Ga0310822_100894_pt1 | contig 12967 bp, 12 predicted proteins | sample P4_ome_2_FD_201313 | JGI IMG/M metagenome (GOLD analysis project Ga0310822, IMG submission 201313) | Sorghum-adapted microbial communities from Joint BioEnergy Institute, Emeryville, California, United States - P4_Day56_Rep2 | ecosystem: Engineered > Bioreactor > SSF (Solid state fermentation) >... | reverse complement strand
TTCCCATCGAATCGAAGATCGGATTGTCAGTATCCATCAACCTCATATCTGTCCGATTGTGCGTGGAAAAGCAAACGCACGTGTAGAATTCGGCGCTAAAGTCGCGATCAGTCTAGTGAATGGATACGCTTTGATGGAAAAGCTGCAATGGGACAACTACAAAGAAGGAGTTACATTGAAAGACTCCGTTGAACGTATCACAAGCGCTTTGGCTATTATTCGAAAGCGGTGCTTGCGGACAAGCTCTATCGTACGCGCGACAATCTTCGCTATTGCAAGGAACACGGAATCCGCTTGAGTGGCCCCCACCTGGGACGCCCGTCAAAAAGGAGCAGACCGAGCAAAAGCAGCAAGCTCGGCAGGATGCCGCTGAATGCAATGCCATCGAAGTTAAATTTGGAGAAGACAAGCACCGTTATGAGCCAGGTCCTATTCGAGTGCGCCTTCAGCAAACCAGTGAAACGGTCATCGCCCCTCAACTGCTCGTGATGAACTTGGAGAAACGGTTACGGGTTCTCTTTTTCGCTTTTTCCATATGGTTATTTTCAGACGCTACGTTACGCGTTTCAACAAGATAACGAATTGTTCAGCAAGCTCTAACATAGCTTTTCGGTTAACTCAACAGTTCGTTTAAATCTTTTTCATTATTCATAATGATAATCTCGATTATAAAAACAATAGCCATCCGAACGTTAAGATGGCTGTTGTTCTTTCTTTATTTTTATAATTAGCTATGTTAAAGTTCGCTGTTGATATTTTTAACTATCGATTCCTGTTAGTGCAACAAACAAGTCTATCTAACCAAATTCATGTTTTATTTATTTAATTGTTCGTATGTCAATCTTTTTGGTGATTCATTCCAATATTTTATCTCTGGTTCTCTCGGGGGAGATGACGGGCAATTATACCTATCCCTAGCTAATAGATGACCGGAATATCGGCTTCGATTGCCATCCGGCGTGCGGTCATTCTTCGCTCCACAAACAAATGTCGATATATTTATCTCTTTAAAAAATAAATGATCTGATCTGTGAATTCCTTTGTTTTCTCAATTTGTGTCCAATGTCCACACTGCGAGAATACGTGAAGCTCTGCGTCCGGTAGGATCCGGGCCATTTTCCAGCTTGTTTCCTTCAACGGGATAACACGATCTTCCCGCCCGTGAATCAATAAAGTAGGAATGTTCATTTTACTTAGGGCGTCCTCATTTAAAGCGAGAGCATCGACATGCCGCTGACGCGGAGCCGGGAACATCGCTGAATAAGCTTCCTGGAATCCTTCCTGAATACTTGACTGATACCGCATCTCCACCAGATCATCGTTATCTGCCATTGACTGGTTATAAGAGAAGATGCTGATAAGATTCTTCATATTTTCAAAACTTGGAGTATATCCCCACACTTGATCCAATTCCTCAGTGATTGGAAAGGACAATCCAACGCTTCCCATCAGAATAAGTTTATGGATTAAATCGGGACGACGCCAGGCGATATGAAGCGCCAATGCTCCTCCCATAGAATTACCGACAATCGATACTTTGTCCAATTTCATCGTTTCTATAAAGGAAATCATATGATTTACCCACAAATCGACCGAATATTGAACACCTCTCGGTCTTTCAGTATAGCCGAATCCGACAACATCCGGAGCGTATAAATGAAAATGGCTGGATAGAATCGGAAATACCAGACGCCAGTTCGCCCATGCCGATACTCCTGGCCCGGATCCATGAATAAAAAGAAGGGGGTCCCCTTCTCCATCCTCATGATAATGAGTCTGTATTCCACCTGCTTCGATATATTTCCCTTTTTCGATCATAGTAAAAACACCCCGTATTTTTCATTTTGAAATCGTGTACATCATCATAAGCATAAACTCTTTCTGCGATTTGGTTATAAAGATATCTTCTTGGCTCATTTATATTGCGATTTTGCTATTCCGTCATGCAAAATGCTACTTGACCGATTTGATCGAGCGTAGCGGATACATAATCCCCCGGCTGTAAGAGGATCGCTTCCGTCACTCCTCCGGTCAGAATAATCTGCCCTGCTTTCAGTTTTTCCCCTTTTCGCGCCAGCATCCTAGCCAGCATCGCCACAGATTTGGCCGGATGCCCCAGAACGGCTGCTCCGGCACCCAGCGCTTTGATTTTTCCGTTAATGGAAAGCGTCACACCGACAAGATCGAGTTCTATATTCTCCGGTTTTATTAAGCGGCTTCCCAGCACGACTCTCGAAGAAGAGGCGTTATCGGCAATCACATCCGCCAGCGTAAATTGGAAATTTTCATAGCGACTATCAATGATCTCCAGTGCCGGAACGACGTACGCGGTAGCAGCCAGCACTTCCTCTTCGCCAACATCAGGCCCTTCGAGATCGCTGCCTAAAATAAAAGCGATTTCCGCTTCCACTTTCGGATGAATGACGTCTTGCATCGAAAGAACGTCGCCTTCTTCAATCATCATATAATCAAACACATATCCGTAAATCGGTTCCTCCACGTTCATTTGCTTCATTTTTGCCTGACTCGTCAATCCCATTTTCGGGCCGATAATACGGTGGCCTTCCTTTAGTTTTAATTTCACGATTTCCTCTTGAATACGGTACGCATCCTCTAATGACAGTTCAGGATACTCAAGCGTAATCCTCTTTACTTCTGTTCTTTCATATTCAGCTCGCTGTAAAAAAGCGGCAATCGATTGATGATTTACTTCTTTTGTTTTCATCGTTCTCCTCCTACCGGGTGGCTATCTCTGTCTTGCTGGCAATTTCGGCAGCAACATCGACGATCATATCTTCCTGGCCTCCGACCACTTTTCGCCTCCCGAGTTCAAGAAGAATATCCCGGGAATCGATCCCGAACCGTTCTGCCGCCCGTTTGGCATGCAGCAAAAAGCTGGAATAGATCCCTGCATACCCCATTGTCAGGCTATCTCTGGTAATTTCCTGCGGCGCTTGCAGAATCGGCGCTACTATGTCTTCGGCCAAATCCATCATTTGATATAAATCAATTCCCGTTTGTATTCCCATCCGCTCTAGTACGGCAATCAATACTTCCGTCTGTGTGTTTCCGGCTCCAGCCCCAAGACAGCGGATACTGCCATCAATGCGTGTCGCCCCCGCTTCGATGGCCGCCAACGTGTTCGCCATGGCCAGCGATAAATTGTTGTGGCCGTGGAAACCGATTTCGACACCAAGGTGCTGTTTTAAGGCATGAATGCGCTCTTTGACTTCATAAGGAAGCAGCGCTCCAGCTGAATCGACAACGTATACGATGTCTGCGCCATAGCTTTCCATTAACTTTGCCTGCTCGACCAATTTTTCCACCGGAGCCATATGGGCCATCATCAAAAAGCCGACCGTTTCCATTCCTAATTCTTTCGCCATGGAAATATGCTGAGGAGATACATCCGCTTCTGTCACATGGGTGGCAACCCGCGCCATTTTCGCCCCTAATGCAGCCGCTTCCTTCAGCTCCTTGAGCGTCCCGATGCCCGGCAGCAGAAGCACGGCGATCTTTGCCTGGCTGCACACCGATACCGCCGCTTCAATCAGCTTCATCTCGTCGGTCCGTGAGAACCCGTATTGTAGAGAAGAACCGGCCAGGCCGTCCCCATGAGCGACTTCAATATAAGGAACACCGGCTTCATCGAGGGCTTTCGCGACGCTCAGAACTTGATCCACTGTGTATTGATGCGCAATGGCATGACTTCCGTCTCTTAATGCTACTTCGGTAATATATAAGTCACGTGTTTTACTCATGATTCGTTGCTTCTCCCCTTTCCCATTATACCGTCAGCTCGGAAATGTGATGCTTGGCGAATTCCTCTGCGACTTTCACTCCGGCGGCTGTCATGATATCGAGGTTGCCAGAATACTTCGGCAAATAATCGCCTGCCCCTTCCACTTCGATAAAGATGGTAACCTTATTGCCATCAAAAATAGGTTCCGTCCGTAAACGATACCCCGGCACATACGACTGGACCGTCTTCTCCATCTCTTTAATGGAAACGGCGATCTCCGTTTCGTTCATGCGGCCTTCTTCGACAAGGCAGTACACTGTATCCCGCATGAGAATGGGCGGTTCGGCAGGATTTAAAATAATAATGGCTTTTCCTTTTTTCGCTCCGCCAATTTGTTCAATTCCTTTGGCTGTCGTTTCCGTAAACTCATCAATATTGGCCCGTGTTCCCGGTCCGGCGCTGCGGCTCGAAATCGTAGCGACAATTTCCGCATAGACAACAGGACTGACCTGATTGACCGCATACACCATCGGAATGGTGGCCTGTCCGCCACACGTAATGAGATTAATGTTGGGCGCATCCAGATGCTGTTTCATGTTCACCGGGGGAACGACAAAAGGTCCAATCGCCGCCGGCGTCATATCAATGACCTTTTTCCCTGCCTCTTTTAGCAGTTTGGCATGACGAATGTGGGCTTTGGCTGAAGTGGCATCAAAAACAAGATCCGCCAATTCGGGCCGCTGTAGAAATCCCTTAATCCCCGTGTCAATCGCCTCATAACCGTATTCTCTCGCCCGACGAAGCCCATCCGACTCCGGATCAATCCCAATCACAGTGGTAAGTTCCAGCAAAGATGACCGCTGAAGCTTCATCATCAAATCGGTTCCAATGTTCCCTGAACCTAAAACCGCTACTTTTAATTTTGACATAACAATCTCCTTCCTTCGCAATGGCCCTTTATTTCTTAGCAAAACGGACACTGACTTCTCCCAAATGAGCTACCCTGACTTTGAATTGGTCGCCGGGTTCCGCATTTACCGCGGCAGAAAGCGCACCGGACAGAATCACTTCCCCCGTCTTAAGAGAGATGCCAAATTCATGAAGTTTATTTGCCAGCCATGCGACACACGTCGCCGGGTTTCCCAAAGCCGCTGCCCCTACCCCGGTGTTTACAATTTCCTTGTTTTTATAGAGCACCATACCGATCTGAGAGAGATTTACGGTATCTACCTTCACTGGTTTTTCCCCCAGAACATACAGGCCGGACGAAGCGTTGTCGGCAATCGTATCTGCCAGTTGAATCTTCCAGCCGGCGATACGGCTATCCACCACTTCAATGGCCGGCAGCACATAATCCGTTGCCAAAAGCACATCCATGGCCGTGATACGCGGACCCGTAAGATCCTTTTTGAGAACAAAAGCAATCTCTGCTTCCACTTTGGGCTGGAGAACACGATCCCAGGAAATTTCCCCCCCGTTTTCTACTATCATGTCGTCGAGCAGATGGCCGTAGTCCGGTTGATCCACGCTGAGCAATTCCTGCATGGCCCGGGAGGTTAACCCGATTTTTTTTCCGACAATCCGGGCACCTGCTTCCGTTTTCCGTTTGATTGTGGCAAGTTGCACTTCATATGCCTGTTTCATGCTTAATCCGGGTTCCACACTGGTTAATGGCTCCACCCCTTTCCTGTTCTCTTCCGCTTTTGCCAAATGCTCGCTCAATCTCTTTGCCAGATTTGTAATCGTTGAGTTCAACCGCTTCTCCTCCCTTTTTACAATTTGATACAAATGTTTTTCAGTTCGGAATAAAATTCAAAGCTGTGTACGCCGCCTTCCCGGCCGATGCCGCTCTGCTTCATACCGCCAAACGGAGTGCGAAGATCGCGTAAAAACCAAGTATTAACCCAAACGATGCCGGCTTCAATTTGCCCGGCTACCCGATGGGCCCGACGTAAATCATTTGTCCAGATTGTAGCACTTAACCCATAATGTGTGTCATTTGCCTGTTCCAGCACTTCCTCTTCACTGTCAAAAGGAATGACCGTTACGACCGGTCCGAAAATCTCTTCTTTAACAACCCGGCAGCTTCGATCCAGTCCAACAATGATGGTAGGTTCAAGATAATACCCTTTTTCGATTCCTTCAGGACGTTTCCCGCCAGCAAGGATTTCGCCGCCTTCTTCTTTTGCAAGCTCAATGTATGAATTTACTCGTTCATAGTGCTCTTCGCTTACAAGAGCACCTACCTTAGAAGAAGGATCAAACGGATCCCCTACATTTAATTCTTTTGTTTTATTTACAAACTTTTCTAAAAATTTTTCATAAATCGGACGTTCTACATAGATGCGGGACCCACATAAGCATACTTCACCTTGATTGATGAAGCTCGATTTCAGTGTAGTTTCAATAACCTCGTCCACATCCGCATCCGCAAAAATAATATTTGGATTTTTCCCTCCTAATTCATAGGAAAGTTTTTTAAGTGTTTCAGAAGCCGCCCGCATGATCACCTTACCCGTTGTCGTTTCACCCGTAAAGGAAATAGCGTCTACGTCCGGATGTTCCGTTAAAGCCGAACCTGCTGAATCCGGTCCAAAACCGTGTACAATATTGACAACGCCGTCAGGTACTCCGGCCTCCTGGCAAATTTCACCCAGTAAAGTAGCCGTCAGCGGGGTCAATTCGGCTGGTTTGATTACTGCCGTATTTCCCGCAGCCAGACACGGAGCCAGCTTCCACGTCAATAATAGCAACGGAAGATTCCACGGATTAATCAGTCCTACAACGCCTACGGGGCGGCGAACGGCGTAATTAATCGCAATATCGTCCATTTCATACGCTTCCGTTCCCAGGGAGCGAATGTAATCGGCGAAGAAATGAAAGTTATAAGCGGAACGAGGAATATCCGTTGCATTAGATAACCATAGCGGTTTTCCCGTATCGAGCGTTTCGAGCATGGCAAGTTCTTCTTTTCTCGCCAAGATGATGTCTCCGATTCGCCGGATAATTGCAGCACGTTCGGCGGACGTCATGTTTTTCCAAGGACCGTTGAGCGCTCGTCTTGCTGCTTTAACCGCACGATCAATTTCCGATTTCCCCCCCTCCGCTACTGTGCCGATTACCTCTTCGGTTGCTGGATTAATATTTTGGAACGTTTTCTCATTCTTCGATGCTTGGTACTTTCCATCTATAAAATGAAGGCAATCATAGTTATTCACCTTGTTTTTTTGCATAGAATCAAGTGTTAGAAGCATTCTTATCTCTCCTTTTTTCATGACATCATGATTAATTTTGATCTATCTACACACAGTACGGAAACAGCTACCCATTCAACATCCCGGTTAAAACAGCCAGAGCACTCTCGGCACATAATATGTCTTCTTGCTCACTGCCTCCAGAAACACCAATCCCTCCTACAAGGTGTTGATCAATATATATCGGCACGCCACCCCCAAAGATGGTCAGTCTTTTCGTATGAACAATTCCGTGCAGAAGAGAGGGTTCATTTTGAATCATTGGATACCATTCTGAAGTCGCAATACCGAACGCTGCGGCTGTGTATGCCTTGTTCTGGGAAATTTCTGAGCTTAACAGTGGTGCCCCATCCATGCGTATAAATCCTTTCAAGTTTCCGCCATCGTCTGCAATGGAGACATTAACCTTAATTCCTAATTCTTCTGCCTTCTGGCAGGCAGCATCCAGCATGTTCATAATAATCTGCTGGGTAATGACTGGTTTCTCATAAAATACCTTCAATACTACTCTCTCCTTGCTTGTCCGTAATGTTTAATTCTCCTAAGACAATGAGAGCTTGCAAAGCCAAATACAATTGATGCTCTATATATGGCTCATTTAAATCCAATTGCAAACTTTCATTTAAGCGCTGGAGTCGATACCGCAAACCGCTAACTGAAAAATTCATGGCACGCGCTGTTTTATGGACATTACAAGAATTATTTAAGTAATAGTAAAGCGTTTTGATCAATTCCATATCTTTGGTTTTATCTTCTTCGAGTAAACTCCCCAGCGTTTTATATGCGAACCTCTTCAGCGCATCCGAATCCCTTGTTTGAAAAAGAATTCCTACAATGCCAAGTTCATCAAAAAAAACCATATCCTTATTTTTGTTTGCAACTTTCAGACAAGCTACGCTTTCCTCATATAGATTGGAGGCATCATTTATAGACGAAGAGAGGGAACTCACCCCAAGTTTAAATTCATAACTAGAGTACTTTCTCCTACAGTGACGGATTAATGTTATACAGAGTTCTCTTTTTTTCACTTGTTCTTTTAATTCTTTGTTGCCCGATAACAGGATAATTACATTTCCAGATTGTTGACCAATTAAAGCATTAATTTTTCTTTCCTTAAAAAAGTGGGAAAGTTCACTAATAAACTGATCGTTAAATTCAAATTCTTCCTCAACAGTGCGATGGTTGGCAAATCGGTTAAATGTAATAATAAAGAACTGGGCATTTCGCAAATTGAAATCAATATGATGAGCCCGCTTTATAACTTCATCAGGCGTAATCCGTTTGCTTAATATATCTTCAAGCAAACTTCCCCTCATGCGGTGTTCTACTTGAATACGCGTTCGTTCATTTAATAAATAAAGAGAACAGGCCATAGCAGCATGCTCAACAATCATTTTGTCTACTTCCTGCATTGAAGAATCATCATAGAGAAAAGAACAGTACGCGATAATTTTTTGACGAAGATAAATGGGAGTAACTATACGTCTATGACTTCCATTTATCTTCAATAACGTGGTTTTCTTTATTTCATCCATATCGGATGTATCATCACGGATAATATATTGTCTTAATTCGTTCGAAAGCTTACGAGCCTCATCCAGTGCAATGCCCCCATGCGACATAATGTTTAGGTTTTTATCTTCAATAATAACGGGTATGTCGGTAATCTGGTACAATACATTGGCAATGGATGTTAAGCCGCGTTCTCGTAGAACTTCCTTCATTAATTTTTGATGTACGTGATAGGCCTTATTTAAATTGTCCCGCTCAAATTTCAATTTTTTATACGTCTCATCCAACTCATCAATAATATTGTTTTCTTCATAATATTTGAGTTCTTCTCCAATCTCTTTGCCCCACTCTTCCACGCTTTTACCGATCCAGTGACAGTGGGAATGTCCCATCCCCTGACATTGCATCTCTTTGACGATAACCTTTTTTTCCATTACTGTCGAAAGATAGCCACTGGCATAACCAACCAGGGTATGACAAACCGGGTGATCACTAGGACCAAAAAGCTCCAGATGCTCTCGCGCTTCATAGGAATTTCTCCAATATCCTTCAAAATGGAGCTTTCCTTGATGAATATTTACCTTAACAATGAGGGGAGTTACCTCTACATACCCATGAAGTGTATGCAAATAGGGACCTGCCAGCACAAGTTCCTTCTCATCATCCCACTTCATTTGTTTGACCACTAAACCGTCGCTTACCCCACAATGCCATCCGTAACGAAGAAGAAAGCCTTTCGTTCTTTCAAAGCCAATCGTTCCAATTAATTCTCTTCTCAACATTCCCAAAGCAGAAGTCGGCACAGTAATCACACGCTGGTAAGCAGATTTATTTTCTGTCTGAAACGTATACAGTTCCTTAAAATTCAAGTCAGAAGCTTTCACGTCAACCACCGCCATCGAATTTTGAATGATCAGTCTCCTGGCAGACGAACTTTCATATCGCTACACGGGTATGTTTTGCATGCTAATGTAAAAAGTAAGTCTCGTTCTGTATCGGGGAGGACCTCTTTAGAACTTACCCCTCTTTCGAAGTCCCCTTTTTCGATTTTAATCTTGCATAGTCCGCAGCCTCCGCCTTTACAAGCATACGGAATTTGAATTCCCTGCATTCTTGCTGCGTCTAATAAACTTTGATCGGTGCGGCACATAAATTCAAGCTTTTCACCGTTATAACCAAGAACCTTCACCCGGAACATACCCTATCCCCTTTTCCTTGCTTATGCTGTAAAATTCCCTCATTCACCCATTAAAATTCATCATAGAAAATGTTCGAGCCTTTCACTCCGCCTTTGCTGAGTACATCAATCGTCGTTTCAATCATGATAGGAGGTCCACATAAGAAAGCATCCATGTTTTCCATGTTTTCTACTGTACGTTCTACTACATTTGCGATGTATCCCTGCTCCCCTTCCCATGAATCGGAAGGAACATGCTCAGATAAAGCCGGGATAAAATGGAAATTAGAATATTTTTCTTCCATTCCCCTCCATTCATCTAGCAAGTATAAATCTTTCAATGTTCGGGCTCCATAGAAGAACCAGGCGTTTCCTTCGTAAGGGGCAGAAAATAACTCCTCAATTAATGCTTTAATCGGAGCCATACCGGAACCACCGCCCACAAATATCATATCTTTGTGACGATCACGCAATTGCATCTTTCCATACGGACCGGAACCGGTGACATGTTGGCCCGGTGTCAGATCGCACATATAATTCGAACCGATGCCATCCTTAATGCGCCGGACATGGAACTCGACAATGCCATTTTCTGAATACGGATTAGCCATAGAATATGCCCTTGTTTCTTCGAGATCCGGGACATCGATTTCAAAAAATTGTCCTGCTGCATAACGGATAGAAGAAGGAGTAGCTAATTTCAAAACGATTTTATGAATGTCAGGCGTACACGGCGTGTTCTCCACCACTTCGGCCTGGAAATCGTATACAGGAAAAAAAGGGGTATCCGCTTCTTCTTCTTCAATCTCAATCACCATATCGCTCTCAGCAAGTGTACTGCATGTTAAAATATACCCTTCTTCTCTTTCAAAACTCATTAACGAATAGTCTGAGACGCGATCCATCAGTTGATAATCGCCCTCTAACACCTGCGCCTTACACGCAGAACAGCTTCCGTGGCGACATCCGTAAGGGATCTGGATGCCATTACGAATCGCGGCATCCAGCAATGTTTGTCCTTCTTTTACGATGATTGTTTTACCACTCGGTTCTAAAGTAACTTCATACGTCGCCACTTCAGTTTCATGTACACCCATGTGTTCATCTCTCCTCTCCTACTTTCTTCTTGTTCAATTGGATCTCGATTGAGAAACAAGCTCTATTTGGTTAGCAGGCGATAATTTCTAAAGGATCGCCGTTTCGTATACCAATTTCTCTAATATTTTTTTCTTCATAGATGGGAACCTCAATGTATTGATCAGCTCGAACTACGTACAGACGATACGTTTTTTCTTTATTGAGCTGCCAGGCATCAAGACATGCATCAAGCAATTCTTTACCCGTCATTTCATACGTTGCCCTTATACCAATATTGCAAAAAAACAAATCATTTTCGGTTACTTCTTTCAGCACCGGCCATACTAACAGATGATTCGAATTTTTCAGATAATTATTCATTTTTCTTCACCTTCCCTTCCCCTTAGCTGTTGACAATAATGCGATCAAGTCCAAGATGCTTGCGGTGTTCAAGCCAGCGGACATGCTCTCTGGACGAATAATGCTCATTCGCCTCTTCCGGAGTAAATCCAAAGTAAGGGAAGAGGTCACCTGGAATATTTTCGCCAAACTCTCCGCTAAGGTATGCTTCCGCCGGCCACCAGAATTGCATGTATTTGTGCGGTTCCTGTTCAAAAATATGTTTACATCCCGGAGAGCACGTCATATACGTTTTATTATTATACTCGCTATATTGCGTCCACATTTTTGTCGGATTATTTGGATCCGGAAACTCGGCCGGAACCTGGCATACCGAGCAGACGGCCGGAAGTCCTGGACTGGCTACAGCAAGCACATGGTCATCCATCCGACGGAAGAACGGTGCATAATAGTGATCGAAGGTGTCCGGATATTCATTCGCCAGCCATTCATAATCATCCGGCTGCAATCTGAACCCACGGAATGCATTAGCATGCTTGTAATGATCCAAAATACGCATGACAGCATGTGAGTAATGTTCTTTTTCCTTAATGCTATCTTCTGCATGAAGCGGCAGACGGATGCCGTACTTTCTCAAATCTTTGAACAGGCCGTCGAATACCTGATCTTCTACATAAATTTCAAATGCTTTTTTCCAGGAAATCGGACGAATACGCGGATAGTAATCGACCAGTGTAGAGATAACCGAGAAAATGCGATACGCTCTCCAGTACCACTTATCCAACCATTTCTGGATAATCGGCACGTTTCGGTCATCTTCTTCAAGCAACATCTTCATCGCGGACATACCAAGTGCCATATGTCTGGATTCATCCGATTGCACGCTCTTGCCGACCGCAACAAAGTTTTCGTCCCCTACTGCACCGGCAGACGAAGCGAACGGAAGAAATAAAATATTGGTAAACACATATTCGAAGGAGAAGGAAATCGCCATCAAAGCTTCGAACGGACCGGACGAAAGCGCGTCATCAAAGAACGATTTCGGCACCGTATTAAACCACAGATTTTCATTCGTTTGCGCATACGCATGAAGACCGTCAATTTCCCGGCTCATATGAGCATAATGCTTAATTTCAATCTGGGCATGGCGCAATTCATCGATCGCCTGATTAAAGGTAGCAAAACGAATTGCCTCAATTGGAATATTTCTCCCAACATAGGCCATCAGACGGTGGGCCGCGTATTCCGCCGGCTGCACCGCAACAGCAAACGCTTTCACTCCTTCGTACCAACGGGAATCGATGACTTTAGCATGCCCATCGTTTGCTTCAAACGATCTTCTCACTGCATGATATAAAAGATCTTTTTCCGCTTGAACTTTTACATACTGATTATACGCCATGCGGAACGGATCCTCCCAACGGCTGGGGTCCTTAAGGATAATCCCTTCTTTCTCCAGCATCGGATATACCTTTTTCATGTCGAAATCTTTCGGATCCCACATCAAATCCCTCGTCATGGCATGGTACTTCTGCTTTGCATTCATTGCCGCCATTCGTTTCCCCACTCCTATTCTTCATTTTCCCAATGGATAATCAACTGGTCTTCATCCCACTCTTTAACAAAGCCAAAATACGAAGACATATAAATATGAATGCGATCGATCTCCCAGTCGCCGCCAAGAATATCTTCTACGGTTTCGCGACGCAGCACCAACTGCTTCGGTGCCTTCACTTTTTTGTAAACCATATAGTCTTCTACGATCACATCTTTATTATCCTGTTTAATCGCTTCAATGATTGCCTCTACGACTTCCCCGCCACTGGTATCCAAATCCATCCCCAC
>Ga0310822_100892_pt1 | contig 12991 bp, 10 predicted proteins | sample P4_ome_2_FD_201313 | JGI IMG/M metagenome (GOLD analysis project Ga0310822, IMG submission 201313) | Sorghum-adapted microbial communities from Joint BioEnergy Institute, Emeryville, California, United States - P4_Day56_Rep2 | ecosystem: Engineered > Bioreactor > SSF (Solid state fermentation) >... | reverse complement strand
CACCGCCCTGCTGTTCGGGATGGAAGGGGCGCACGTAATCGTGAACGATATGGCTCGGGATAAAGGGGAAGAAACGGCCGGCCGGATTCGGGAAGCCGGAGGCAGCGCGGTCTTTATTCAGGCCGACGTCACGAATCCCGATTCCGTGAAAGCGATGGTTGATGAGATCATTTCCCGGTTCGGCCGGATCGATGTCCTGTTCAACAATGCAGGGATCAGCGGGGTCGGGATGCTGCACGAAGTGGAACCGGAAGCCTGGGATCGGGTGATGAACGTGAACATCCGCGGTGTATACATCGCGTCCAAATATGTGATTCCGCATATGATGGAGCAAAGAAGCGGATCCATCATCAACATGTCTTCCTGCATTGCCGAAATCGGTCTGGCCCGCCGGGCTTCGTATGCCGCCACGAAAGGAGCCGTGCTCGCCCTGACCAAATCGATGCAGGTGGATTACGCTCCGTACAACATCAGGGTCAATGCCCTTCTGCCCGGGACGATCCTTACTCCGTTTGTGGAGGATTATCTCCGCAAATCGTACGACGATCCGGAGAAGGCGTTTGAGTCCCTGAAGACACGGCAGCTGAGCGGCGATCTCGGCCGTCCGGAGGACGTGGCGAAAGCGGCCCTGTTCCTGGCATCGGATGAATCCAAATTCATGATGGGCTCCCCGCTGTATATTGACGGCGGCGTTGTCTTCGGCAAGAACGCCTAAAGAAACCGTCTGAAAACCCGTGCGCCGGTGTAGCGGATCGGCCGCCCGGTCCCGCCCCATGCCGCTTTTTTGTCGCAAGAAAACATATTCTTTCCTCAAAAAAAATGCTATCATGTTAAAAACAGCGATCTTTTGGAGGACAAGGCCATGAATGTGATGGAAATGCATTTGGTGAAGCTCTCGAGGACCGGGGACCGGGCGGCTTTTATGGAACTGGTGAATTTATATAAAGACAAGATGCATCGGCTGGCCTACCGCATGCTGAACAACAGGCAAGATTCCGAGGATATCGTCCAGGAGACGTTCATGCGAGTATATATGAACCTGAATCATTACGACGAGACGCAAAAATTTTCAACCTGGATTTACCGGATTGGAAAAAATTTGTGTATCGATCTGCTGCGCAAGAAGAAAGCCACCCGTTCTCTGGATGCCGCCGAGGCGGGTGAGGAACGGAGCCGGAACTATTACGACCGGCTGCAAAGCGCCGATCCTTCGCCGGAAACCCGTTATTTGCATACGGAATTCCGTGAGCAGGTTTACAAGGTCCTCGGCAAGCTGAATGAGAAATACCGCCTGATTATCGCCTTGTACTATCTGGAGGAGATGTCCCTGCAGGAAATCAGCGAGAAATTGGGAATTCCGGTAACCACGGTCAAAAGCCGGCTGCATCGCGGCCGGGAGCAGCTTCGCAAAAAATGGGGAACGACCATTCTGATCAGTGCGATGATGTTTTTCGCCAGTCTATTGTAGTTCCCTTGCCGACGGCAGCCCATCACGGGCTGTTTTTTTGTTGAAAAAAAACTGCTTCCCCGTTCCGTGAAGAATACGGTGCGGGCTTCGTTTGAAACGGCCCGGCAAAGCGACTATACTTAGTCTGTACATACGGAACCAAGAACTTGAACAGGTGGATAACACATGATCTGGCTGGCGAATCTTGTATCGGTATTAATGGTTGTCAATATCATTTTGGCATTGGCCATTATTTTTCTGGAAAGGCGAAACATCGCAGCGACCTGGTCATGGCTGGTGGTGTTATTGTTTATTCCGGTCCTCGGGTTTTTGCTTTATGTAGTTCTGGGCCGTAATCTATCCCACCGTAGGCTGTACAAGCTTCCGAAGAGTGAATTGATGATGGTGCAAACGATGGCGGAGGACCAAATCCGGCAGCTGGAAGCAGGGTCGATGAATTTTCGCGAGCCTGACATGGCACGGTACCGGGATATGATTTATATGAATGTGCGGGCCAGTTATTCGCTTCTATCGCAGGATAATCATGTGGATATTTTTACGGACGGGCATGCCAAATTCGAAACCTTGCTCCAGGACATCGAGAAAGCGCAGCGGCATATTCACCTGCTGTATTACATAATAAGGGACGACGAATTGGGGAGAAGGGTGATCGGGAGTCTGACCCGCAAAGCAAGGGAAGGTCTGGAAGTCCGCATTCTCTATGACGATATCGGTTCCTCCTCGGTGTCGCCCCGGTTTTTTCGGGAGTTAAAGGAAGCCGGCGGCGAAGTGGCCGCGTTCTTTCCGTCAACAATCCGCTATTTGAATTTCCGCGTCAATTTCCGCAATCATCGAAAGCTTGCCGTCATCGACGGGAAAATCGGTTATATCGGCGGTTTTAATATCGGCAACGAATATATCGGATTGGATCAATATATGGGTTTTTGGCGGGATACCCACTTGCGGGTTTCCGGCAGCGCCGTCCACACGATGCAGGCCATGTTTTTGCTGGACTGGAATCTGGCGGCGTCGTCCCGGGTCGACTATACACCCGATTATTTCCCGAACTGGAACGCGGGAGGGCAAGTGCCTATGCAGATCGTGGGGAGCGGACCGAACACGCGGTGGAGGCATATCGAAAATGCTTACATCAAGATGATCCATGCGGCCAAGAAAACGGTTTATGTACAGACGCCTTACTTTATCCCGGACGACGGCCTTCTGAACGCACTGATCATCGCTTCGCTGTCGGGCATTGACGTCCGGGTGATGGTTCCGGGCAAGCCGGACCATATGTTTGTCCATTGGGCATCCTACTATTACCTTGGCGAGCTGCTGCAGGCCGGGGTCAAATGCTATTTGTACAAAAACGGTTTTCTCCATGCCAAAACAATTGTCGTGGACGGAGCCATTGCATCCGTCGGAACGGCAAATTTCGATTTCCGCAGCCTGAAGCTGAATTTCGAAGCGAATGCGATGATTTACGACCATAATGTAGCAGAACAGCTGCAGTGCATCTACATAAAGGACATTGAGGCCTCCGAGGAACTGACCATGGAAAATTACCGGAACCGTTCCTGGAGCATACGCATCAAGGAATCGGTTTCGAGGCTTCTGTCCCCGATTTTATAAGCGGCCTGCGAACCCGGGGCCGCCCGTTGTTTGAATGGAAGGGAATGGATTCGGTACAATAGAAGGGAATGAAGGTTCAATCATGACAGGAGGGATTTTCGATGAAGATCACGTATTACGGGCATTCCTGCATTTTGGCGGAGCATGAAGGCACACGGGTTTTGATCGATCCGTTTCTTTCGGAGAATCCGCTGTCGGGAATCAAACCGGATGAAATCGGCACCGACGCCATTGTCTTGACCCATGCGCACGGGGATCATTTCGGAGACACCTTGACGATTGCCCGCCGTAACCATTGTCCGGTGATTGCCGTTTTTGAACTTGCCATGTACTGTCAGCAAAAAGGAGTCAAAACTCATGCGATGAATATCGGCGGAGCTTACTGTTTCCCCGGATTTCGCGTCAAATACACGCCGGCGTTTCACAGTTCTTCCATTGCCGAAGGGGATCAATTCCTTTACGCCGGACAACCGGCCGGTGTGCTTTTGACGATGGGAGACAAGACCTTGTATCATGCAGGGGATACTTGCCTGTTCTCGGATATGCGGCTGATCGGCGAGAGGAATGCCATCGATGCGGCGGCACTGCCGATCGGCGATAATTTCACCATGGGACCGGAAGAAGCGCTGCTTGCCGCTCAATGGATAAAAACGAAACATGTGATTCCGGTGCATTACAATACGTTCCCGGTCATCCATCAGGATCCACAGAAATTCACGGCAGCTTTGGCCGAAGTCGGGATTCAGGGCCATCCCTTGAAAAGCGGGGAAAGCCTGGAATTGTAATTTGGCGTCAAAGATGAGGGACGAGGTCCGTCAGGGCTTCGTCTTTTTGAAATGACGTTTTTCATGAAGGTCCGGGGACAGGCCCGGAATTGCCGGAAGAACGATGCCAAAAATTGTGACATGCAATGGTACGGAGGTCATGTTACAATGATTGGGCAAAAAAACAAAGGCCGAAGCTCTTCGGAGCGCGGGGGAACCACATTCTGGGGTGAAGGCCATCCGACAGGATGGACGGGATTTTCTCTTTGTCCCGAACCCGACAGCTAACCTCGCAGGCTGCAAAGGGAGTTGACATCATCGTGAAAAAGCACTTCAAAAAAATCGCTCCGCTTCTTGCCGGGACGCTCGTATTGGGGACCGTCCTTACGACAGGCGTGGCCTCCGCTGCACCTTATACGGTCAAGGACAACGATACCATGTACTATATTGCCAAGGCTCACGGGATCAGCCTGGCAACCATCATTCGGGCCAATCCGCAGGTGGCCGATCCGAATATCATCTGGCCGGGAATGGTTTTGAACGTTCCGTCCGCTTCGGCTTCCCAACCGCAATACCAGCCTGGCACCGCCCAATCGTCTTATGCCGAACAAGTGGCGAATCTGGTGAACCAGGAGCGTGCCAAGGCCGGCCTTCAGCCCTTGCAGATGGACGCATCGCTATCGAAAATGGCGTTGGACAAAGCCAAGGACATGTACAATAACCGCTATTTCGATCACAATTCGCCGACCTACGGTTCTCCTTTTGATATGATGAACGCTTATGGTATTCATTATTCTTATGCCGGAGAGAATATTGCAATGGGCCAGCGTTCCCCGCAAGAGGTCATGAATGCCTGGATGAACAGCCAGGGGCATCGCGAAAACATTCTGAACGCTCATTATCATAAAATCGGTGTCGCCTATTATAACGGGGAATGGGTTCAGGAATTTACAGACTAGGCAATGAAGCGCCGGAATAGGAAGGATAACACCTTCAGGAGACGCAAATCTCCTGGAGGTGTTTTTCATTTGTCCGCATTTCCCGCTTGGGAGAAATTCGTTTTAGTGAAAGAATCCGCCGGAAAACGCCCGGTTTCCGTCTCCGGACCGTTGTATTCGGCTGAAAGTAAAGGTATTCTTATTTCGGAACAAAGAGAAATATTCCGGATAAAGAAGATAGGAGGAGATATATGGCTTCCAAAGCCCTTTCTACGGCTGATTTTTTCAAAAATCGTTTTGTGCAATCGATTTTGCTTTCCGGATTGTTTTTGCAGATTGGAATTTGGGTCCGCAACTATTCAATCCTGCTTTATGTCATGGAACAAACGAACGGCGATGCTTTTGCCGTGTCCATGATTTCGGTTGCCGAATTCGCGCCCATTTTTATTTTTTCCTTCATCGGCGGCACGTTTGCCGACCGTTGGCGGCCGAAACGGACCATGATCGGGTGCGATTTGCTGAGCGCGATATCGATGTTCGCCGTTTTGGGAACGCTCATGCTGGGATCCTGGAAAGTCATCTTCTTCGCAACGCTGGTTTCATCAATTTTGTCCCAGTTTTCCCAACCATCCGGTATGCGGTTGTTCAAGGTGCATGTACCGGGGGAGCAGATGCAGATGGGAATGTCGATCTACCAAACGTTGTTTGCCGTATTCATGGTTTTGGGCCCGATGATGGGAACATTCGTTTATCAGCACTTCGGCATTGATACGGCCATTGGGATCATGGGCGTGGCCTTCCTGTTATCCGCCCTTTCGCTGACCATGCTCCCTGCGGACCGCCCTTCGGATGCTGGTGCGGCTCCCGCCACACTCCGGGAGGAGATGGTCCTTGGATTCCGTTATGTTCTGTCCCGGAAGGTATTGACCACTTTGGGCGCAAGCTTCATGACAGCAGGGCTGGCGCTGGGGTTGATACAGCCGCTTGGCGTATTTCTGGTGACCGAACGTCTGGGGCTGCCCAAGGAAAATTTGCAATGGCTGATGATGGCCAACGGGGTTGCCATGATACTCGGCGGCGCGATTGCCATGGCGTTCACCAAAAAGACGGCCCCGCAGAAGTTGCTCATTCTCGGGATGGCCGTGAACATCTTTACCATGGCGACAAGCGGGGTTTCCACGCAACTGTGGCTTACGCTGACCGCCCAATTTTTCAGCGGCCTCGTCCTGCCCTGTATTCAGATCGGGATCAATACCTTGATTCTGCAAAACACTGAAGAGAAATTCGTCGGACGGGTCAACGGAATTCTTAACCCGCTCTTCATGGGCTCGATGGTGGCAACGATGAGTCTGGCCGGCTGGCTCAAACAGATGTTTTCGCTTGTCGCCATGTATGAGGCGGCGGCCCTGCTGTTTGTCGCCGGGGTCCTGGTGCTATTGCCGATGATGCGGCTGCCGGCCGCCGATCCCGATCCGGAGGCGGACGTGGAGCAGGCGGATCCGGCCTGATCGCCGCTCTTGCTGCTTGAGTGAGTGTCCGACCGAACCACCATCGGCAGGCACTCTTTTTGTTTTTCGGATCAATAGAATATTTTAATTTATGTTTCATTTGTTACAGCTGGCAAATACAACCAGCCGATCGCGACGGAATTGTCCAAAAAGTGATAAGGGGAAGCCGGTTCGGCTAAACGGATCCGCTTTTTGTCAAGGGCCCGACAGAAAATTTTTCCTTGGATGCGGGACAGGTCTGGCCTGTACCGAAAGAATATGGGATGATAGAGAAGGATGAAATTTATTGCCAGGAGGCCGGTTTTCATGTCGTTCATTCAGGATCATGATGTGGTATTATTTCAGGGAGACAGCATTACGGATTGCGGACGCAACCGGGAGAAAGGGGACGATTTGGGAAAAGGCTACGCGCTGATGGCGGCGGGACTGTTCGGTGCACGATATCCGGAAAAGAAGGTTACCTTCCTGAACCGCGGAATCGGCGGGAACCGGGTGAAGGATCTGGTCGCCCGATGGCAGCAGGACTGCATCGATCTTCACCCGACCTGCGTCTCCATCTATATCGGCATTAACGATACCTGGAGACGGTTCGACCGGGATGACCCGACAAGCGCGGAGGACTTTGAGAGCGGTTACCGGCAGCTGCTGGAAAGTACCCGCCGGCAGCTGAATGCCAGGCTCATCCTGATTGAGCCCTTCGTTCTGCCCGTGCCGGAAGACCGGAAACGGTGGAGGGAGGATCTCGATCCGAAAATTCATGTGGTGCGGGAATTGGCCCGCGAATACGGGGCACTGCTTGTTCCGCTGGACGGCTTATTTGCCCAGGCCTGCGTCAAGGCTGAGCCGAAGTTTTGGGCCCACGACGGCGTCCACCCTTCGCCGGCCGGTCATGCCCTGATTGCGAAGGCGTGGCTGGATACCGTAGACGCGTCCCGTTGACAGACCCGCACCCGACCGCAAAATCCCAACGAGCAGCGCCCACACCAAAAAAAGCCCGGATAAAACCGGGCTTTTTTGACTGCACTATTGCGTGCCGGATGAAGCGGGGGTTTGCGGGTTCCAGGAGACGCCGCCGTCCTCTGTCCGCATCAGCCGGAAGTCCGTCCTGTCGTCGGTAGCGCAGAGGACCCAGCCCGTTCCGTCACTCTGGAAGGCTAGTGTTGAAATGTAGGGATAACTTTGCATCATCCTGGCGAAGGTCTGGTCCGCCTGCACCGTTTGCCAGCTTTCCCCTCCATCGTTCGTTCGCATAATCCTCCCGTCACCGGAAACCGCCCAGCCATGATCGGCATCGGCGAAGGCGATCCGGTCCGGATCCGCGATCGCCTGCGGATCGGGAACGGCAACCGGACGCCACGACGCTCCGCCGTCTTCCGTCCGGTAGAGGGTCACAACATCGCGATCTCCGATATGAAGCATGGCCGGCATGATCCCCGCCGTGAGCTGTCCGCCGGAAAAAACCGGAGCGGAGAGGCGGGAATAAGCGATTGCCCCGCTGATCCCTTCCGGAGCGGTCAGGCTGACCGGGCGCCACGACTTTCCTCCATCCCGGGTACGGTAGAGCAGCATGGTTCCGCTGACCGGGTTATCCATCGTAACAAACCCGTCTTCCGCATTCCGGAAGACAAGACTCGTGGAGATTCCAACTTGCGGCAGCGCATCGGGCGTAGCGGAATCGCCCGGAATATACCCGGTATCGCCGGAGATGAGCTCCCACGTTTTTCCGCCGTCTCCGGTATGATAGATTTTCTTCCGGCTGTGCATCATCGCCGCGTCTCCGGAGGTCAGGAGCCACCCCTCGCGTTCATTGATAAACGAAAATTTTACAGGATGGTCGGTACCGGGGAAGGTCACCTGTTCCCAGAGTTTGCCACCGTTCCCGGTCCGGGCGAGATTCATTCCTTTGGAGTCGGACCAGCCGATCCAGCCGTGATCGGCGTCCAGAAAATAGGTCAAGGCGGCGGAAGCGAGATCCGGCCGCCCGAAATGAAGCCCGTCCAGGGGAACGGAACTCCAGCTCTGCCCTCCGTCGGAGGTTTTCCAAAGCACGGGATGTTTCCCGCCCTCCGTCCAGACGAAGGCTGTCGATGCGTCCGCGATCCGGATCTGTTTCGGCCGAGTGGATAGGGACGGTCCGGATTCACCGGCAGAGGACTCCGGGAATATGACGATACCGTTTAACACGCTGCTCCCGCCGTCCGGTCTGATTTCCGCAATCTCCCACCCTTTTTCCGATTGCACGACAGACAGGGATACGGTACCGGAACCGGCGCTGCCGGTTGAAGTAGCGAGGGCGAAGGTAACGTCGAAGACCGATTTCCCGTCTACCGTTTGTACGGGGTCCACTTGATAGCTGTCCACCCAGGGACTCGATAATCCGCTGACCCAATTCATGGCTTCGTATTGGCTGCGGGTCCCGTCTTTAAGCGGGTCCGAAAGCAGACTGTACTGTACCGCTCCGTTCCGTCTCTGAACCGCCTTCGCCCAGGTGTCGGCGGCCTCTTGGGCCGATTGCGGGGCAATCCAGCTGCTGAGCAGCTCATCCTGTCTCCGGCTTGAGTCGAGGTCTGTCATATCGATATTGACGCTCTGATTCCTCGGGTCCCAATCGACTTTGGCCCCGAGCGCTTCCGCCACCCAGCGGATCGGAACCATCGTTCGGCCGTCGATGTTTTGAGGGGGGACATCGGCGGGAATTGGCCGGCCGTTGACGATCAGCCGGATATCGCCGGCCGCAGCCGCTATTCCGGCCAGGGAGCAGAGCAGAACAACGGACACTGCGGCTTGCGCCCATTTCTTTTTCACGTAAATACGCCTCCTGTTTGTTGGAATGTTTTTTCTGTTTAATGAGTAGACGGGCGGGAGACACCGATTGTTGCGTCTGGAAAGCAATTCCTTTCCCCGGAGATTTTCCGGTAGGGACCGGATTTCATCTGTTTTTCATAATCCTATTGTACACTTGGGGGCAGGACACAGAGGGAGAAAGAAGGGGACAAACCTTCCGGGATCCAAAGCACGCGGACGGAGATCCGTGAACAGGATCCGCAGGCCGCCCGCGGCGGATCGGTATTCAGGACCCGCGGGAGGAAGACGGGGAAATTCTCCTGCTCCGGATACGGAATGCGGCGGCTGCGGCCTTCAACCGGCTTCATCCGATTACCGGAGAACGATCGGGTCCGTCGTTGCAAATCCCGCCCGAAAATGGAGGTGATGCGGGCTGTTTACCAAAATCCGCAATCAATTGACGCTGCTTTTTGCCGTCCTGATTACCTTCTTCCTGATAGCATTCAATTTGATCGGATATTATTTGCTTTCCTCTTCCCTCTATCACGACCCTCGAGGTCCTGATGCGGAATTTGGGCCGGGTGATTCCACGGAATACGCTGCTCGAACGGATTTGGGGAACTGACGTCGATATCACCAACAATTCGCTGGATGCTTTGGTCCGGCTGCTGCGCAGGAAGCTCGAACCGGAACAACCGGCGTTGATCATCCGCAACATCCGCGGGGTCGGCTATACGCTGGAAATGGAGGACTCATCTTCAAACAGGCGAACTCTAACGAAAAAAAGCTGAATATTCGTCCTGTTCATTCCGGATTCTATCCCCTATACTTGGACGGATGGAGGGAAATGAGGAAAAGAGAGGAGAGCCGAAGATTCATGACCAGATTTACGGAGAATGGGAAGGCGAGGGAGTTGCTGGACATTCCGCGGATTATTGCTCAGGCGGATGCGTCCTTATCCGCGCCGCCTGTTCACATCACAGACGAACGAGCCCCTTTGAGCGAGGGAGGAATCCATGATTTTTACTCCAACGGCGACTATTGGTGGCCGAATCCGGATACCCCCGACGGGCTTCCCTATGTCCGCAGGGACGGGGAGAGCAACCCGGGCAACTTTGACAGCCACCGGCGGATTCTGCGCCAGATGCGCACGCACACCGCCAACCTGGCCGCAGGCTACGCGATTACGGGCAACGAGGCGTATGCGGAACACGCCGTCCGGCTGCTGAAAGAATTTTTCCTGGACGAGGCAACCCGTATGAATCCCCATCTGCTGTTTGCCCAGGCAATTCCCGGAATTTGTCCGGGGCGGGGAATCGGGATTATCGATACGCTGCATCTGATCGATGTGCCGATGGCTGTGGAGGCGTTGGCATCTTCACCGGCCATGACCCTGGGGATCGAAACGGGCCTGCGCCGCTGGTTCGCGGACTATCTTTGCTGGATGAGCACGCATCCCAACGGTATTGAGGAAAGGAACGCCGGGAACAATCACGCTGTCTGCTGGTACGTGCAGGCCGCGGTCTTCGCCCGGTTTACCGGAAACCGGGATATGCTGGAGTACTGCAGGAAGCAGTATCGCGAGGTGCTTTTGCCCCGGCAGATGGCCCCGGACGGAAGCTTCCCGCGGGAACTTGCCCGCACAAAGCCGTACAGCTATTCCATCTTTGTCCTGGATAATATGGTTACCCTATGCCAGGTGTTGTCCGGCGAAGACGGGGATTTATGGGGATTCGAGCTGGCCGGCGGCCGGGGGATCCGCAAAGGACTGGACTTTTTATACCCGTATCTGGCCGACAAAGACCGGTGGCCGTACCCGCCGGACGTGGAGCATTTTGCCGCCTGGCCGGTCCGGATGTCTTTTATGCTGTTTGCGGGACTTGCGCTCAAAGAGGAGCGGTGGCTCCGGCTTTGGCAAAGCCTGCCCGCCGAGCCGGCCGATCCGGAGGTCCGCCGCAACACGGCCATCCGCCAGCCTCTGCTTTTTCTTTGACCTCGGCGGACTGGGCGGGGAATTTATATGGAGGGGCAGAACATGCCGGATAATGGAAAGCATCGGCCTCATGCGTGAACAAGGGGTCCCCGGCCTTTATCCTTGAGTTTACGGAAGGCGCCGTCCCGCCGGAGGATCTCTGTCTGCGGGAAACCGTCCCCCGGTTCGCTTGGCCCGGCGGGCCCTTTTGGCCGGTCAGCACTTCCGGTATAATGGGAAGGTGACTATTCGACGAATCCTGGAGGGATCGCAGTGAAAATTGGTTTTATCGGACTCGGCACGATGGGAAAACCGATGGCGCGAAATTTGGCCAAAGCCGGATACGAATTAATCGTCTATAATCGGAATCGTGAAAAAGCACAGGGCTGGCCCGATGGGGCAAAGGTGCAGGTCGCCGGGTCGGCGGCGGAGGTGGCCGGGCAGGCGGATATCCTGTTCACGATGCTGACCGACGATGCGGCCGTCGAAGAGGTCTATCTGGGGAAAGAAGGCCTGCTGGAGGGCGCCTCCGGCCGGAACAACCCGGAGCTGCTTGTCGTCGATTGCAGCACCATCCATCCGGACACAACCCTGAAAATGGCCGAACGGCTTGCGTCCGCCGGCATTGAAATGCTGGACGCCCCGGTAACCGGAAGCGAGCCGCAGGCGGAGGAAGGCGTTCTTACCTTTATTGTCGGAGGGAAGCCATCCCTTTACGAGAAATGTGTTCCCCTGTTTGACGTTATGGGCAAAAAGGCTGTCCATATGGGTGCGCAAGGGGCGGGGGCCAAGGCGAAACTGGCCAACAACGCCCTGGTGGCCACAACGCTGATCGCCCTGTCGGAAAGCCTGGCTCTGGTGCAAAAGAGCGGCGTGGATCCCAGGCTGTTCCTCGAAGTGGTTGCCGGCGGAGGGGCCCGAAGCGGCATGGCGGAAATGAAAGGGCCGAAGATCCTCGGGCGGGACTACTCGCCCCAGTTTATGGCCAAGCTAATGCACAAGGATCTGAAGCTGGCTTCGCGTCTGGCTGAATCGGTTCAGGTGCCGATGCCCGCTTTGGCCGCCGCCAAGCAGGTGTTTCAAATTGCCTGCAATCTGGGTCTTGGAGACGAGGATATGAGCGCGGTCGCCAAATGCTACGAGCAGTGGTCCCGGATCGGCGGGCAGCATTCCTGATTTTTACGACAAAATATGCAGGATGCAGGGAAAAAAGAGCGGAATACGGTATAGCGTTCCGCTCTTTTTTTGTTTTAGAATAACCACAAGCTTGCAAAAGCCGGCTCGATCCCGAGGGAAGGGCAGAAATGGAGGGGGTAAACACATGAGTCTTGCTACCGAGAAGAAATCGCCGGGAGAAGATTATATTCGTGCCGTGAGCCAGTTTGCCGACCGGGCCCTCGAAGAGGGGGGCGACCGTTACGGCGGACAGCGGACTCCGCTCCTGGCCGACGGGATTGACACCCGTGCCGGAGAACCATTCCGCTGGAAAAGCGGCGGCCGGGAATGGATTCTCTGCAATCCCGCCAACCAGCAAAACCTGTACCGCACGCTGGATGGCTTAAGCAGTCTGACCGGCAACCGCAAATACGGGGAAGCCGCCCGGGAGGCCATGGACCATGCCTTTGCGCATTTGCGGTACGGACGCCTGTTCAGCTGGGGCGGCCATATGGCGTATGATCTCAACCGGCGCATCAGCGTCCATGCGGCGGATAAGGGGCGCAAACATGAGCTGAAATGCCACTATCCCTATTACGAGCTGATGTGGGACGTAAATCCGGCCGAAACCTTGGCTTACATTGATGCGCTTTGGGAAAGCCACGTGGTGAATTGGGACAACCTCGAATTCAGCCGCCACGGGGAACCGGTGATTCCCTCTGCGGGTTCCCGTATCTGGAATCGCCCTTATGCGCACGAACCGGTCTTTTTCCGCGGAGTTGGCCTGACGT
>Ga0310822_100890_pt1 | contig 13008 bp, 12 predicted proteins | sample P4_ome_2_FD_201313 | JGI IMG/M metagenome (GOLD analysis project Ga0310822, IMG submission 201313) | Sorghum-adapted microbial communities from Joint BioEnergy Institute, Emeryville, California, United States - P4_Day56_Rep2 | ecosystem: Engineered > Bioreactor > SSF (Solid state fermentation) >... | reverse complement strand
AAAGCAAAAGCCGCACCGGGGCCGGTGCGGCTGAGCCGACGAAGAGCGAGGGGAACAGCGGATCAAGCTCTCAGCTCTTCAAGACACCGGACATTTTCGCGTTATGCGTCGCGATGGCATCCATCAGCGGCGGTGACAGGCAATCGTAAGGCTCCAGGCCGAGCTCTTTCAGACGAGCGCGGATCGCCGGCATCTGCGCCGGATCAGTCCCCGACTCGATCACAGAAGATACGAATGCTGCGAACTCAGGTGGCGCCCACCCCTCCTCCTTCGAAAGCTCGGGATGGATGAAATCGAAGCCGTAGAATGGATGGTTCTGGTTCTCGATGCGGCCGTACATATGGACGCCGCAATCGCGGCAAGCATACCGCTGAATGACAGCGTTGGGATCGACCACGCGCAGCTTGTCGCCATTTGCCACGACGCTGAGCTTGTCCCGCGGGACGACAGCGACCATCGAAAAGAGCGCTCCTTCAGGCTTCCAACACTTCGTGCAGCCGCAAACGTGATTGTGCGCGCACTGGGAGCTTACCTGCACCTGCACGGGGTTGGTGGCGCACTTGCAGGTGAGGGTACCGCCGGAAAAGTTCTCGACTTGGACGCTCCGGATTCCGCCATCAACCGACGGGTGAATTGATATGGCGCTGGTCACGGTCAATCCTCCCTGATTTTGTAGGTTGTGGGATTTGCCCGGGCTCAAGCCGGGCAAAAAACAGCATATCACATTGTGCGTGCTCAGCGCCGCGAATCTCAATCACAGCGTGCATTTTGCGCTTCACGGTTCGTTGAACCGGCGACCGTCTGACTGGCGGATGAGGATTGGTTCGCGGTCTTTTACGACAGCAGCTCCGCCCCGCTCCTTTTGAGCCGCGCGATGATAATTGGGCTGATGCCCGGCACACGAGCGACATCATCCCAGCTTCGAAATGGCCGACGATGAACAAGGGCCTGAATTCGCGCGGGCCCCACCGACGTCAGGGCCGCGAGCTCGTGCTCGGCAGCCGTGTTGAGATCAATGAGCGGGCGCCGATCGCTGATGGGCGCATTGGAGTGGTGATTCAACTGGTTGGGAGATGTCATGGCTTGTTCGCCCCTAGCAATCCAAGACACCCGCCAAACGTGCTGGTAACCAAATCGGTTCCTTTGCCAAGGCGCTCCTTCACAACACCCGTTTGTCGCACGTAATCACAAAATTTCAGATAAGCAGGCCAGCTTTCGTCCGTGGAATATTAGGTGCGCGTTTGGGCAGTTGCTGGCGAGCGTTTCATGAACCCGCAGCATTCCGCGGGAAAGCGCGAGCAAAACGAGTCGCATTTGTCGAAGCAGGCAATTCAAGAAGAAAGGGGGGCACATTCAATCCCCGCCCTCTCTTGCGCACACGCCGAAACTCGCCCGGGCTACATCGCCCTCTTGGCGAACATGTCCGCCGTAATGCTGTCGTACCAGGCGATGCTTTCGGCGAGATTCTGCTTCCGCACCTCATCCCCCTCACCCGGCTGCGAGATGAAGGCGCCGGACGCCACCAGCTTGCCGTCCTGCGGCGTATAATTGGCCCCGATCTTGACCGAGTTATCCGGGCCGACCATCGACCAGCATGTATTCCGGAAGCGCGGAGGGAATTTTTCACGACCCGCGAGATCCGCCAGAATATCTGCGACAACGACCTTGGCCTGACTATTCGCCGAAAAGGCCGATTTCGGCATATCGACGGCAATCGACGCGTCGCCAATGACATAGATGTTCTCGACCTTCGCGGAGCGGAAGCTCTCAGGCTTAATCGGGCACCAATCTCCCTCAGCACACCCCGCTTTAATCGCAATTTCGCCGGCGCGTTGCGGCGGAATGAGATTGACGACGTCGCCCTTCCATTTCTGGCCATCCCTCGTTTCGACCTCCCGCGTCTTTGGGTCGACACGCACGACGGCGAAGCTGTCGATTTCGTTCGACAGGTTCATTTCGACAATGTCCGCATAATACCGCTCGATCGCCTCCATGATCACCGCCTGCTTCGAGAAGGCCTTCTTGGGATCGAGGACAATGAGCTTCGATCGCGGCTTCCGGGTCTTCAGGAAGTGCGCGATCATGCAGACCCGCTCGTAGGGCCCCGGCGGACAACGGAAGGGATTGTCTGGCGGCAGAATGAGGACGGTTCCGCCTTCGGGCATGGCTTCGAGCTGGCTCTTGAGAAGCCGCTTCTGCTCGCCATCGGTATTGTAGGCGTGGGGCATCATTACTGCCGCTTCCCGAGAGTAGCACTCGACAGCGTCATACTTCATGTCAATGCCGGGCGAGAGGACCAACCGGTCATACGCAAATGTGCCGCCACTCTGTGTTTTCACGGTTCTGGCAACCGGATCGACATTCGTGGCGTAGTCACGAACAAACTGGACGCCGACTTGCTCAAGGCCGGAATAGTCGTGGTTCAGGGATTCGAAGCTGCGAAATCCGCCGAGGTAGAGATTTGAAAAGAAGGACGAGCTATAAATCGGATTTGCTTCGATTAGCGTGACCTCGAGTTTCGGCTCTTCTCGCTTCAAATAGTGAGCGACCGTCGCGCCACCCGCGCCACCTCCGACGATGACGACCTTCGCGGCACCCTGGGCGATGGCGAACGTCCCGAAAGTCGATGAGGCAAGGCTTGTAATACCGACCCCACCTGCGAGCTTGGTGAATTCACGACGATCGATGCCCGTCATGCCTGCCGCTCCCTCGCTTCCTCGACCTGAACCGCTTCACCGGATGTCGCCATTCGTCGACGCAGTTCACGAAAATAAAAACAAGCTCCCGCCCGGCGAAAGCTCATCGCGGGTTACAATTGTGTGAAAATGAGGAATGGATTCGGCCAAAGGGAGCCGGATGTCGGCAACGAAGTGTGCGAAGATACTCGCCTTGCGCCTTCGAGAAATTACTAAGCTCGACGGTTCAGTACGTCGCCCGCCCGCCTGTCACGTCGAACACGAAGCCCGTCGTAAAGCTGCAGTCCGGGCTGGCAATGAACGCGCACATCGCGGCGATCTCTTCGATCTTGGCAAGACGCCCCATGGGAATCTTCGCGCGCATCCGCTCGATGTGATCGGGCGTCATCTCGCGCATCAGGTCGGTTTCGGTCAGGGCCGGCGCAATGCAATTGACGGTCACACCGACATCGCACAGCTCTTTCGCGAGGGCTTTGGAAAACCCGATCACGCCGGCCTTTGCCGCCGAATAGGCCGCGATGTACGGCACGCCCTCCTTGCCCGCGATCGAGGCGACGTTGACAATGCGCCCGTATTTGCGCTCGCGCATGTGCTTGGCCGCGACCCGGCAGCAATAGAATACCGAGGTCATATCGATCGCGACGACGCGATCCCAGTCTTCGAGGGAATACTCCCACGTCGGCGCGACGGGACCGTTGATGCCGGCGTTGTTGACGAAGATCTCGACCTTTCCGAACCGCGCCACGGCATCGGCGAACCCGCGCTCGATGGCCTGATAGTCGGTAACATCGACGACCTCGGCTGCAGCCGGCCTGAATGAGGCTTGATTGAGGGGGCTCAGATCGCGATCCCAAACGATCACTTTCGCACCTTCAGCCGTCAGACGCTCCGCGATACCGCGGCCGATGCCCCGCGCTGCCCCCGTTACGATTGCGACCTGTCCGGCCAAAGTCTCGCGCATTCTCTGCTGCCCTTTATTTTCGAAGCTGTTTGCGTCACCAGCTCAACGCGAAGCGTCAGCCGGCCGTTCGACCGCGCGATCTTTGGCACAGGCCGGTTTCACGTCAAGGTGAGCCCGCGTCAAAGGCGAGGCTGAAACTTGCGCTGAGCGCCACCGCCAGCTCCCGCAATCATCTCCGGTCACCTCAGAACCGCGCGCTCTCGATGTCCAACTGCGCGTCTGCGGATTGCGTGCCCCTCGATCTCAGGATCTGGCGTTGCCAATCGATCCTAGATCGTGCAGGATCTATGGATCGCCGGCAGAGCCCGGCCAGAGCTGCCCTTCGACATCCAAACGAGGCAGCCAAATGACTGGGGAGAAAACGTCTTGGCGGACACAGCTCGCATTTCGCGGCGCGTTCTGGCCGATCAGGTCCACGAAATCCTGACCGAACGCATCCTGGATCAGGTGTATCGGCCGGGCGAACGGCTCAACATTGATGCCATTGCGCGCGAGCTTGGGGTCAGCTCCTCCCCTGTCCGAGAAGCTCTCACGCGTCTGACAGCCGAAGGGCTGGTCACGTCGTCCTCTTTCATCGGTTTTGCTGTCGCGCCGATGCCGGACGACGCGTGGTTCGATGAGTTGTATGACTATCGCGAGCTCGTTGAGACGTGGGCTGCACGTATCGTTGCATCGAAGCGGCCAGCGGCCGTGCTGGCGGATCTCGAAGCTGCCGTCAGCGCGCTTGAACAGGGCACTTACGGCGCGTCATTTCGCAATTATCGCAGTGCGCATGATGCCGACGAGGCGTTTCACCGGACGCTGATCGAAGCGTCAGGCAATCGTGTCGTCGCCAAGACGTTCCGTGAGCTCAACCCGCATCTCCACCACGCACGTCTTTACCTGAGCCGGCCGCAGAACTCCGGTCTCGTTGCCGCCGAGCACCGGGCCATTCTCGACGCCATCAAGAGCGGCGCCCCCGATGCCGCGGCCGAAGCCATGCAAACCCACCTCAGACTTTCGCGCACCCGCCTCATCGGTCAGCCGTACACCCATCACCGACAATCCACCTGAAGGGAGGTCCCCAAAATGAGGGTATGTTCATTCAAGTCTTTAGCTTTGGCCGCAGCGATTTCGGTAGCCGCGGTTTCAGCGAGCGCCGCGCAAACCCTGCGTTTTGGCCATGCCAACAATGCATCCGAAATCGCGCACGACCTGTTCCAGGAGTATGCGGACAGCATCGCCAAGAAGACGAACGGCGAGGTGACGATCCGCGTCTTCCCCGCAGAGCAGCTCGGCAAGGAGATCGACCTGATCAAACAGGTCAAGGAGGGCGCCCTTGACATCTCCGCTCCCTCGATGCCGGCGGCATCGTCGCTCGTCCCTGCCCTCGAAATGGCGAGCGCCCCGTTCCTTTGGAACGACTGGACCGAAGCCGAGGCGATCATCCGCAGCGAGGCATTCGATCCGGTTTTCGACGAGCTCCGTGACAAACACAACATCGTGCCGCTCACGCGCATCTGGTATTGGGGCTGGCGCAATTTGACAACGGCCAACCGCGAAGTGCGCAAACCCGAGGATCTGGCCGGCCTCAAAATCCGCGTCCCGGAAAGCCCGGTTTGGGTGGAAATGATCCGTGCGTTCGGCGCGGCCCCGACGCCAATTCCGTTCGGCGAAGTCTACACGGCCCTGCAGCAGAAAACCGTCGATGGGCAGGAAAATCCCATTCCCACCATTTACGGCCGCAAATTCTATGAAGTGCAGGGCTACCTGTCTCTGACCCGCCACATGCTGCAGAACAACATGATGCTCATCAACAAGGATAGCCTCGCGAAACTGAAGCCGGAGCATCAGATCCTCATGTTCCAGGAGGCGGAGCGGTTCTCGGCTATGAACACCTATCTGCAGCAAAAGCGCGAGAACTCGATGCTCGACGACATCCGCAAATCCGGCAAGACGAAGATCATCGAGGATGTCGACCGCGCCGCATTTGCCGAAAAGGCCAAAGCTGCGCTGCCGAACCTGGAGGCGCGTTGGGGGAAGGAGAATCTGGCGCGTCTGCTCGCAGCAATCGAGCAATCCCGCAAGCGTTAAGTCCGCAATATCATGCGTGTACTGATACGTCGTCTTGACGATGTTGTGGCCCGCGGCGAGGCGCTGTTCCTCGCCGCGGCGCTCGGCATATTGTCCGTCCTCGTCGTTGCGGCTGTTATTTTCCGATACGTGCTGGCCGACCCGCTCACATGGTCGGAGGAGCTCATCATACTCTTCTTCGGCTGGACCGTGATGATCGGCATGGCCTACGCGTTTCACCAGCGCAGCCATATTCTCATCGACGTCATTCTGCTGTTCGCGCCGCGCTGGTTGCGGATTTTCTTCGGTGTCTTGTCAACAGTTGCGACGTTGGCCGTTCTCGCAACGCTTTTCTGGTTCGGCTGGCGCTACACGGTCCGCGAATTTCCGAACCTCACCCCCATGCTCGGCGTCTCCGCCGCCTGGGCCGTTCTGCCTCTTGCAGTTGGCTGTGCGCTCGCGATCCTTCATGTCCTTCGCCGGCTTATCGATGACGGCCCGCAATCCGCATTGTGGGGAGACGTGATACCGAAAGAGTGATGGAATGATCGTAACGCTCCTCGTCGCCTTCGCGGCACTTCTGGTTATCGGAACACCTATCGCAATCGCGATGGCCGGCTCCGCCATGCTGGTCATCTGGCTCGATGGCGTTCCGCTGACTGTCGTGGCGCAACGGATCGTATCAGGCGTTCAATCTTTCCCGCTGCTCGCAATTCCACTTTTCACGCTCGCCGGCTCGCTGATGAACGAGTCCGGCATTTCGGAGCGGCTGTTCGGCTTCACGCGCGCCCTCGTCGGGCATATTCGGGGCGGGCTGGCCCATACCGCCGTGGTCGGCAACGTCTTTCTATCCGGAATTTCCGGCTCGTCCGTCGCCGACACGGCAGCGACGACGCGCGTTTTCGTTCCACAACTCCAGTCTGCCGGCTATCCGAAGGCGTTCGGCGGCGCCATTGCCGCCACGTCCGGCACACTCGGCCCGATCATCCCGCCATCCATCCTGATGGTCGTCTATGCGTGGCAGGCGAACATCTCGCTAGGGGCCCTCTTCGTCGCCGGAATCATACCGGGCCTGGTGATGGCCGCATGCATGATGACGGCGATCGCCATTCTCGCGCGCATCCGCGGCTTCAAGCCGGATGGTGAATTCTCGCTCGAGAACATCTGGGTCCAATTCAAGCGCGCGTTCTGGGCTCTGATGATGCCGGTGTTCATTCTCGTCGGCTTTCGGATGGGATTGTTCACCGCGACGGAGATCGCCGGTGTTGCGGCAGCTTATGCTTTGATCGTGGGCGTTTTCATCTACCGCTCACTCTCCATCGCACAGATCCCGAAAATCCTCGTCCAAACCGCGCGCGAAACGGCCGTCATTCTCTTTATCGTCGCCGCGGCCGCGCCGTTCAGCTGGATCCTCGGCATCGAGCAGGCACCACAGAAGATCGTTGAGGCCGTATCGGCTATTTCGACGACCCCCTGGGTGGTGCTGCTGATCCTCAACGTCGCGCTGCTGCTCGCCGGAATGGTCATGGAAACGCTTGCGATCATGATCATTCTGGTGCCGATCCTCCTGCCATTGCTGACCAGCCTCGAAATCGACCTCGTGCATTTCGGGATCATTCTGCTCGTCAATCTCACGTTCGGGCAGCTCACACCGCCCGTCGGCGTGCTTCTGTTTGTCGTGATGGCCATGACTGGGCTGAGGCTCACTCAATTGATTAAGGAGCTGTGGCCGTTCCTGATCGCGCTTCTCATCGCATTGTTGGTCATCACCTACGTTCCAGCGCTCAGCCTCTGGCTGCCGCATATCGCCGGGTTCTGATCAGCTGCGTTGCCCAAGGATGCTCTGAAATGACCAAGATCAGCGAAGTCGAGGTCGTCGAGTTCAAATTCACTGTCCCCAATCTGGGGCTTTCCGCCGAGTCGGCGCGGGCGGTCTACAACATCGGCTACAAACCGGGCGGCAGCCTCGAGCTGACGAAATACGCCGTCGTCATCCGCAGCGACGACGGCGCCGAGGGCCAGTATGTGACGCACTGGGGCGGCACGCGCGCGTCCATGGCCCAGACACTGGCGCTCGCGCCCAATCTCCTCGGTCGCAATCCCGATCACCGGGAGGAAATCTGGAACGACATGAAACGGGAGCTGCGTCAGCACGATGGCATGGGCATCGGCCCGATCGACATCGCGTTATGGGATCTGGCGGGGAAGCGTTTCGGCGCCTCCGTCTCGCAGCTTCTCGGCGGCTTCCGTACGCGCCTCAAGACCTATGCCTCGACCTATCACGGCGACCGCAATGGCGGCCTCGACTCACCGGAAGCCTTCGCGGACTTCGCGGAACGCTGCTACGAAATGGGCTACCGCGCCTTCAAGATCCACGGCTGGCACGACGGCGATCCTCGCGAAGAGGCTCGCAACGTGCTGCATGTCGCCAAAGCCGTCGGCGATCGCATGACCCTGATGCTCGACCCGGCCAACGAGCTGCGCACGTTCGCGGATGCGCTTTACGTCGGCCGCGCGTGCGATGAGGCCGGTTATTTCTGGTACGAGGACCCGCTGCGCGACTGCGGAGTCTCAGCGTTCGCACACAAGAAGCTGCGCGAGATGCTGAAAACCCCCATTCTGCAAACCGAGTATCTGCGCGGCTTCGAGACCAAGGCCGATTTCCTCATTGCCGGCGGCACGGACATGCTGCGCTCCGACCCCGAGTACGACCTCGGCATCACCGGCGCGATGAAAATCGCCCATCTCGCCGAAGCCTTCGGCATCGACGTCGAGATCCACGCCTGCGGCCCGGCGCACCGCCATTGCATGGCGGCGACGCGCAACACGAACTTCTACGAGCTGGCTCTCGTCGGCCCCGATGCGCCGAATGCGGTGCCGCCGGTCTACACATGCGGCTACTCCGACCAGCTCGATGCGGTCGGTCCGGACGGCTGCGTTCCCGTCCCGACCGGCCCCGGCCTCGGCGTCAGCTACGACTGGGATTTCATCCGCAAGAACCAGACGTTTGCGCAGACATTCAAGGCGTGACGCCGCCCGCGGCGGCAGCACGAGAGCCATACCGGTTGCCGCTTGCTCGTCTTTGCTTCGCTACGGTTGCGGAGCTTCGGCAATCCCGGCATGCTGGCTAGCAAACACGTGCATCACGTCCCACCGGAGAAAACGCCATGGCCGAGAACGGCACCCAATCGCCAACGATGCCGAAGAGCCTCGAAGGGCACACCATTCCTCAGGAGCGGCTCGACGTTATTCTCCCGTTCGTCACTGCACTGTCTGAGACGGCTGTGAGGATCGGCGACACGCTACCGCTCGAGGCCGATCCCGCCGACTTCATTCGCGTCCTCGAAAGCGAGGGGGAGTAAGCGCCATGGACCTCAAAACCCTGTCCGCCGTCGAGCTCGCCGAGGCCATCCGGACCCGGAAGGTTTCGAGCGTTGAGGTCGTGCAGGATGCGCTCAATCGACTGAAGGCCGTGCACGAAAAGTGCAACGCCGTCGTCTCCACCGACACGGAAGAAGCGCTCGCTGCCGCCAAGGAGATCGATGCCGCTATCGCCAGCGGCGCGCAGGTTGGCCCGCTCGCCGGAGTGCCACTTGCCCACAAGGACATGTTCGACCGCGCGGGCAAGATTCCGAGCTGGGGTGCCCGCATCCGCCGCGAAAAGCCGTGCAACGAGGACAACCCGCTGCTCGCGCGTCTAAAGGCAGCGGGCAGCATCCAGATCGCGGCGCTGCACATGACCGAGTTCGCGTTCGGGCCGACGGGGCACAACTACGTCATCGGCCACGCACGCAATCCGTGGGACCTGTCGCGTATTCCCGGCGGCTCATCCAGCGGATCGGCCATTTGCGTGGCCGCTGGCGTGGTGCCGGCCGCGCTCGGCTCCGACACCGCGGGCTCGCTGCGCCTGCCGGCCGCCGCGTGCAACGTCACCTCGCTCAAGCCGACCTGGAGCCGAGTTTCGCGCGCGGGCGCCATGCCGCTTTCGCCCTCGCTTGATTGCGTCGGCCCCATCGCGCGCGACGTGCGCGATCTGGCGCTGATCATGAGCCTCATCGCCGGCCATGATCCGCGCGACGGCTCGAGCTCGCGCCGTCCCGTGCCCGATTACCTCGGCCTCATCGACCAGCCGGTGGACGGCATACGCATCGGCGTCGACGAGCGGCTCATCGGCGAGGCGCACCCGGAGGTGCAGCAGCGGCTCGAAGGCGCGATGAAAATTCTGGAGCGCGCGGGCGCGAAGCGCGTTTCCGTCCGCTTCCAGGACTGGAGGGCGCTCGACCATATGGGGCAGATCCTGCAGCTGTGTGAGGTCGCCTCCGAGCACGGACCATACTTGCGCAAGCGCGGCGCCGACTATGGCCCGCAGGTCCGCGCGCGCATGGAGTTCGGGCATTTCATTCCGGGCTCGGATTACGTGACCGCCCTGCGCGCCCGCGGCACCATTCTCTCGCGCGTGCTGACGGAGACCTTCGGCAATTGCGACATGGTCATTCTGCCGACCCTCGCCGATCCGTTGCCCACCATCGACGAGTTGGACGTCGGCGGCGGTCCGCAACTGATGAACGCCATCGGCCGCGTGATCCTCTACACGCGTCCCGCGAACTACCTTGGTCTGCCGGCGCTCACCCTGCCCTATCCGCGGGAGAGCTATTTGCCGAACGGGTTCCAGATCGTCGGGCGGCCGTTCGATGAGGCGCGGATGCTGGCGGTCGGACGGGCGTATCAGAAGGAGGTGCCGGGGGAGGTTGTGCACGGCTGGTGAGCAATCACTTGCCGTTTTCAAATATGGCCGGGCTATCGGGCAACATATGGCAATTAAGATGAACGCTCCCCTGTCCAATAGGAAACTGATGGAAGTGATGCTCAGAGCATACGAGCCCTGCAGATACTTCGGTCAATGCCAGCAAGCAATTTTCAAACCATCCAATGGCCATATCCCGCGCGGCTATCTCGGTGCAATAGGTGAACTGGAAGAAGTTGAGGTAGTTTTTGTATTTGCTGAACCGGGACACCCACATTCAGACGAAAAAGATAGTCGCCACAACAACTCTCCCATGCAGTTGCTGCGGAACGCCCTCAATCATACTTATCAATGCTTTAAAAAAGGAACCGATGCTTTCCATCGCAATACTCGGTGCATAATGAATCAGCTCTGGCCTGATAAGAGTTTCGATCAGCAGTTGAGGCATGTTTGGCTCACAGAAAGTCGGCTTTGCTCAATAGATGATGAAATAGGAAATGTTGCTGATCGCACCTGCGCGCACGCCTATTTACGCCGCCAATTGGAGCTAATGCCTCAGGCCACAGTGATAGCGTTTGGAGGCAAAGCGCAGCGCAACTTGAAGAAAATTATTCCGAATCTCATTAAGGCATACGCGCTCGCCCCACCCGGAGCGAACTTCCAGGGTGCTCGTCCGAGTTGGGAAAAAGCGATCGCTACCGTGAGGGAGTTGCGTTTCTTGCGGTCCTAATTCAACGAAGCTGCTGTTTGGACGTTGGCCGTCGCCAATGTGACCTGTAGGGATAATCACCCCGGCACCAACTCTACACCGTCATCCTCGCGGAGACGGTGATTCACTACACGCTTCAACAAAGGGAGGGGGTTGTGGTGCTGCGAACGCCAAGGTTGCCCTTTTGAATTAAGATGCGAATTATTCTGATATTGAAGTCGAACGCACAAGAACTATCCTGTGCGCCGATTTCTTTGCAGAAATTGCGTGGCTGGCCGCCTTCGCGGCCAAGACGAAAAGGGGCGTTTCGCTTTGACAACGAATGACGAAAGCCCCCTCACCGCAGTGGGGTAGGAAAAATCCTCAAGGTAGCCGTCCTCAGCTCATTGGCACCTCAAACCTCGCCTCCGGATCAAGAAACCGGTTCAGCACATTCTGCAGCAACCGCGAGATATTGTTCTCGAACCCATTCACTGGCAGGCAGCCGCAGAACGTAATTGAACCCGTCGAGAACACCGCGCCGCCCCCCGGCGTCTCGAAGAAGGTCATGTCGGCGTGGATGAGCTGCTGAGGCGGCTCGCCGGGGATCGTCGTCAAGTGGGTGAGCTGCTCCTCAGGCACCAGCACCCAGGGCGCCTCGGGCGGGTGGTTCTCGGAGCGGGCGATGACGATGGCGTGGCGCGGCGTGCCAAGGCGCTTGTCGGTGCGGTCGAGCTCGAAGCCCGCGGCGCCGTGGCCTGAGAGGCCGAAGTCGCCGATCTTTTCGTCCGTGATGCCTTCCAGAATCCACGAAACGCGCAGATCGCGGGCCTCGGGCAGCACGCGGTAGTAGGAGCCGACGAAGTTGCCCTGCGCGGTGAAGCCGACGCCGCAAAGCTCCTGCGGCGGACGGCCGTTGCGGCGCCAAAGGCCGCCATATTCGCCGTCGAGTTGGTTGTAGTACTCGCCGACCTCGGCGGCCCAGGCGCGGATGCCGCCCTCGGCGCGGCGGATCTCGATGAGGCCCGGCTTCTCCTTCGAGAGCGCGATTTTCCAGTAGAACCCGTTGCCGCCGAGATAGCAGAAGCGCCCGCCGCTATCGCGGTAGGCTTCGAGCGCATCCAGCATCTCGCGCGTGTAATACTCCGGGTGCGAACCGGTCATCACCACGCGGTAGGGCTTCAGGAGCTCGTAGCCCTCGTGGTGCAGCTCCCAGTCTGTGATGATGTCGTAGCTGTAGCCCTTGGCCTCGAGCCACGCGATGAGGTGCGAGTCGGCCGGGTAATGCCGCAGGCCGGAGCCGCGAATCTCCGGGTACGGAAAGGTGATGTAGCCGATGCGCAGATTGAGCATCGGCCGGTGCCAGGAGGCAAAGCAGATGCCGCTGCCGTCCGTGTGAGTGTTGTAGGTGGAAAGGCCGTACTCCGGGTGCTGGCCTGGATTGTGCGGATAGGCGCCCCAGGCCTTGGCCTGCTCTATCCACGCCGTACGCCAGGCCGGATCGGTGAGCCACTCGGGTCGCGCGTGGTTGCCGTAGACGACGTAGGTGAACGTCGAGACGAGAACGCAGATGTCCGCCGTTTTCTGCCCCTTTGGCGGGACCACGAAGAACGGGATGTTCTCTTCCGCGTCGCCGGCCTGCAGGCGAAGGGCGTAGGTGCCGGAGCGCAGGTCCTGCGGCACGGTCCACTCGTAGGCCGTCGGCCAGCGGCAGTCGTCGATGTCGTCCTCGTGGAAATGGATAGCGGCGTATTCCTCGGGCGCGTGCCGCCAGGCCATCTCACGGCCCGTCCATTTCGAGCCGGTGACCGCGCGAGTCGGCATATTGACGAGCTGGCCGTGCAGCCCATGCGGGCCGATGTCGATG
>Ga0310822_100889_pt1 | contig 13008 bp, 10 predicted proteins | sample P4_ome_2_FD_201313 | JGI IMG/M metagenome (GOLD analysis project Ga0310822, IMG submission 201313) | Sorghum-adapted microbial communities from Joint BioEnergy Institute, Emeryville, California, United States - P4_Day56_Rep2 | ecosystem: Engineered > Bioreactor > SSF (Solid state fermentation) >... | reverse complement strand
CCGCCTGTGTGTGACAACTAGTCGTAAAAGCCGGGTAGTGAATCACCCGGCTGTGTTCTGGTATAGGAAAGTATATTTGCTTTATCATGATAAAGCAAATATACTTTCTTCCATTTGTAAACGAGGAAAAACTCGCGGGGCGTGTGCCCCTCTTAGCTATGCAAACTTCCCGTCAGCCAGGGGCGATGACGATAGGGACCGACCGGGATTTGGATGAGGCTGGTTTTTCTCTGCGCATCCATCTTGTAAATCTCATCACACGAGTTTGCATCAAATCCAAGGAGGGGGTGCCCTCCCATCCCGATGGCGGACGCCGCCAACAGTAATCGCTGCACGAGCATACCCGCTTCCATCTGTTGGATGCGATATCCTCTGTACCCCAGTGCTGTTTTGAGGTGATCTTTGTCCCCTGCCACATGCAGGCAGAGCGGTACTTGGAACAGATTTACATTGTCCGCAGACATTGCGTGCTGCAGCCAGAGCCGATGATCTCCGGGACGTACCCGCCGTAACGTATGAGAAGCGCTATCATAGTGGTAAGCACCATCCGGAATGCCTTTAACGTTATACAAACAACCATACAGCGAAACACGGGACTTAAGTCTCCCATGTGCTCCATCCAAATCATTTCGATACGGGAAGAAAGCCATCGCCTCCTGCAACAGAGTAGCCAGTTGCGGCTGGCTTACCTTACCCAAAACAAAATCCATGTTCGGTGAATATCGCCCCCGGCAGATCGACGCCAGATCATATGACAGCCGCTTCACGCGGGGCAGAGCCACCTCGCCCCCACAGCTAACGCTCTTCTCCTCCTCATTCTGCTGAAACGATCGCAGTGATTCCAGCAGGGACGCTTCGTTCATCTTGATCAGCATCGGGCACTCTATGATTCTCCGTGACCGGATGTAGTGATCATGCCGAACCGCTGTCAACTCTCGGCACAATTCGGTAGCAAAGACAGTCCCATCTACGTCATTCCCGTTAGCAAACCAAGCAATTGCAGGCTCCACCGACAGCGGAATAACCGCATATACGCTCTCCTCCTGTTCGGATAGCCCAAGCAGATGGTTGATGGCCCGATCAAGAAATTGGAAATACACCCCCGATGCGAAGCCAAACCGCTTCGCCACCTCCAGCAACTGCCCGATCAGCACGCCAGCATCCAGTCCTTGCAGACGATAGGCAAAGTTATTGTATTTAAAGAAATTTTTCCAAAACATCGTCGACACAAAAACAGTGCCAAAACAAGCAGACACATCACAGCGATTGCCAAGGGCCCTGGCCAGATATGAATCGAAATCGCCTTCTCGTAACAACACCAAGCGGTGGTGCGCCACATCATAATGGTACACTCCGGCAGGCACATCCTCCATCTTCAGATACACGTATACTTCGTTTGGATACAACGCTCCACCGGAGGGAACAAACCGCCGGTACGACTGCATGAGGCTCACCGTTTGTTCCGTGTAATCCAGGGCAAAAGCCGCCTGGCAGAATTGAGTAAGCCCGAATACGTACCAGAGAAAATGACCGATTTCACTAAGGTCGGGCTTCGCGGACGCTTCCCGTCCTTCGAGCGTCAGCGGTACTTCCGGGGAAAACGGAACCACAGGCAAGCCACGGTAGAGCTTATATGCAAGCGGTGCGTCTTCCCAATCCACCTCCCAGTCCGGCGGCCTTGCCTTATCAATGTCAAAATGCAAATTGTGCAGAAATGCCTCCAGACTCATTCTTCTCCCTCCTCGTCACGGCTTATGGAAACGGATGCGGATGTGGATTAAGCTGTTCAAGCGTCAGCGGTTGCTTCGCATACCCGAGTTCCACCGGTACCCTGAGCACCCTCTCCAGCCCTGTCACGCGGGTAAGATGATATCCGAATGTCATCGGCAGCATCCCTGGAATCAGCACTTTTACGCAATACAGTCCGTTTCGTATGGTTTCTGGTGTCGTCTGGTCCACCACAATCACATCGAGTTTCAATCGACGGAACACCTGAAGAATGTCCTGCAGATCATCGGTTAGGTCTGCATGCCCCGCCTTCCACTTGAATTCCTCATTAAACGTTCGCAACGGACGATTTTCATCCAGCAAAAATTGCAGACGCTCCTGCGCTTGCGGCAAACTGTACAGCATGGAATGGTCCTCCATCTCCTGCACCAGGGACGGATCGTGGAGCATTCGCATACACTCTTCCTGGCTCGCCTCAAATTTCTCATCAAGCGTCAGCATCATGGCGGCCAGCTCGTGAATCGCGCTTTTCACCGCCCGTACCGGATCGAGATGAGCTCCGGCCGCACAGATGAGATTCACTCCCTTTTGTTTCCTATTTTTCGCCAACGCCCAGACGCTTGGAATCCCGTGCTCCATCGTCGAGTTAAATAAATACACATCATATCCCGCCACCGCCCGCACACGGTCGATCATCAACCGCAATTCTTGGTCGTTAACGGAATAAGGGTCAAGGCGCGAGAGAGGCAGCTGCGCGTACCAAGTCATCAGGAACGAATCGCGCTCCACCACTTCCATGATGCCGTAAAAAATAGCTTCCTCTAAACTTCCGCCTAATGCGCATCCATTGGAAGTTTCATAGACAAAGCCATCCCCGCAGCCCAAGCTGTAATAAGCGAGCAACTCCGGAACGAGAATCGGACGCTCTTGCAAAAACGAATAACCCCATACCCAATTGATTGGGCGATCAGGATCAAACGGTTTGAACGGAAAACCAGGCCGCGCATACTGTTCCTTCGCATGTACTCCTACCTTGACAGGATTGAGCGCCTGATCCGCCAGATTGCGAAAACTGTCATGGATCACCGTTCGTTTACCACGGGGTGCCAGACCGCAGTACCGCTCCAGGCCCTCCAAAATGGCAGTCAGCTCGCTTACCGCATAGCAATGAGTCCGGCCTGCTGCCCCCTCGTTCCCCGTGAACAATGGAAGATTTACACTTACATCGGCAAACGGCGCCACGAGGTCATACATTTTACTATTCAAAAAGCCAGTCCGGTGATCCAGATAGTCTTTGACCAGCACTTTATTCAGGTCATCCATTGAACGGCAGCGGTAACTGTCGGTGCTGATCTTAGGAGTTGGTTTCAGTGAAATCCGGGCCGCGAGCGACGAATCATCAGGTAATCGGCCACAAACCGGACACAACGGGTCAGGCAAAAAGAAGTGACATGAGTTCTTCAGCGTTTTCATGTTGATCAAAAACACCCGTCCTTCCAAGCGGGCCTGGCTGCCCTGCAGCACCCTCTGTGCCTCGGCCCCGAGCAGGTGAGCTACCTGCAAAAGTCCCGTGCGCGATGCCCACGCGTCACATGGCACTCCCCCGTGCACCGCCAGCCTCTGCTGCAGCTCCCACATCTCCTTGCGGTCGTGTCCTGCCATGAGGCGTCGCATGTCGGCACACCGGGAACACCCTGGCGTACCCGGGCGAACCAGCGGTCCGACTACGCCCTCGCCAAATGAAACGAAGCCCCGCAGCCAAGGGATGCCGGTTAGCCTCAGCAGCTCTTCCGCCTGTTGATGAACGAAAGGGTGCCAGGCATCGTGCAACACCAGAGCCAAATCCGCCGCTTCGGGTGCTCCTGCCTCGAAATTCGTCTGACGAACGACCCGGTATTGAGCGGACAGTTCTCCGTATACGTGTTCCGCCAGCAGCCCTTCCCCGATAATTGCCACAACAGCGCTCACCGGGATTCCCCCTCTCGCAATAAAACACCGAATACCCCCGCCGGGCCCTCTTTCAAAAACGGTTCCAGCGCCAGATCGAAGACCAAAAGCTGCATGCCGTTTCGTTTCAAAACCTGCAGGGCGAACTGCAAAACTTCCGATTGTGCCGTCTCTTCACACGCAGGGATCACGAGGCTTAGCGGCACCTTTTCTTCCAAAAATACGGACGAAACCTCTAACGCCTGCGTCGTGGGACAAGCCGCCTGGTTTTGTGCCTTCATAAGCGCCTGCTGCAACGCCTTCCGCAACGCCATTGTTATATTCAAACCTACACTGCCATACCAGCGGCCGCTCGTACCGACCCATACCACAGGGAAACCGGACACTTCCCTCCCCAAACCGATCACAGGTGCTCCCTGCATCGCAGTCAGTGCCCGCAAATAAAACCGGCAACGTTCATCTTCTACTGCATCCAGCTGCACCTGAAAGACAGGGGACCTCTGATCTACCTGCTGCTTGCCCAGCTCCTCGGTTAAACATCTTTGCAACCCGCGACAGACGCCTTCCGCAACCGTTTCCCCCGCTCCAATACCGATAAATTCTTCCGATTCTCCCGTACTCCCCTCTACTTCCTGATGTGAGAGAAGAGCCTTAACGGGCAAATCAGCCATTCGCGACACATACGCTTCAATCCCGGAAAGCCCCGCCTCCCGCCGCGCTTCCTCATGCGTCAGATCTGCACAAATAATGTCTGGCAACAGCTCAGCCGGTCCATCCGACAGCGGGTCAACTGCCTGCACGCGGCACTGGGCCAACGGAAGCTGCTTTAGGTCCCCTTCCTCCCAAATATGAAAAATCCCTGATGTCGCCGATGTCAACTGACTGAAGTAAGAAAGTAATCCACCCGGCTCCCTTCTGCTTGAGCTCTGTCCGAGCAGCAGATCCATATCTTGAACTCTTTCGGCTGCCGTACGTCCGGCCAACAGCGGATGGGGCATGAACGAATGCCAGTTTCCTTCCAACGTCTCCAGATCAAGCAGGAAGAATTGATTCTCTTGTTCCGCTTCAGTCACTCCCGTCATCTTTTTTAACAATTCAAACACGATCACATTCGCCAACATCGCTCCTGCTGTGGAAGAGAAGGGATACAACCGCTGATCCCTGCAAAGCGCGGATTGGTGTACGCGGCGCCACGCCGACTCCCAACACCCTTTAGAGTCTGGATGCACCAGCGGGCCCGCCATACCTACCTGCTGCAGACATATGGCGGGGAGGAACACCTTCTTCTCCTCCCTGCAAATCGCATGAAGAACCCGCAGTTCCTCTACATTGCCCTCCTGCGACACATACAAAATCGAATCAAACGGCTGCACTGCCTCCCACCAGGAACTCATCCCCCGTTTCTGCAGAGTGACCTCCTCTACCGCCACCTCGGGGTCCGTTTTGCGGGCATGTGCCGCCAGTTCCGCCAATCGCAGCCGATTGGTCGGCATCGAGTCCGTAACCAGCACATGGAGCTTAGGTAATCCGGATTCGATCAACGCATAAACCAGCGAGACAAAAAAAGGACCAGAGCCGACCGCCAGCACTTTGGCCTGACGATAGGCCTGAAAACGGTATGCACCGGAATCACCAAAACTGTCTAAAAATTCAATTTGAGAAGCATACTTTTTGAGAACCTCATCCGCCAATTGATGCGGACGGTCTTGGCTCACATCTCGAACAAATCCATTTTTGTACAGAATTTCTGCGATTTCATATACCCGGTTCCTGTATGGATCAGGCAATCCGTCTGTCAAATTCTCCAACGTGTGCTCCCCGTTGAACATCGGCATCAGTTTTTCAATCCACTGATGGATCATACTGCCTTTCATATGGAACGAGCTTACGTTGTTCCGAAAATACACACCGCCGCCTGGATCAGGGAGAAAAAACGTGTCCCTTTTCACTTTCAGACGCGTAGAAGATAGCAAATTTGCCATGCCACTCCTCCTTACCATGAGCTGTTCTCAAATCTGCAACATTCCTTTCACCGTCATCTTATGTACTGCTATTTGTCCCTTATGTCTACTCTTGTAGAGAAGAGCCCCTGCAACCATTCATGCAGAGACTCCTCTCCTCAGGCAACCCCTGTTTCTGTTAGGAAACCAGCAACAGGGGCTTCAACGTCCGCCGCCACAACGGCCACCACCACAACGTCCGCCGCCACAACGAGCACAATGAAAGCAATTAAAACAACGGGCGCAATTGGAGCAATGAAAGCAATTAAAACAACGGGCGCAATTGAAACAATGAAAGCAGCGGGCGCAATTGAAGCAATTAAAAAATTGTCGGGATTGATCAACGTAGGGCTGGCCTTGATTGTCATAATAAACCAATTGGCCCGCCCCAAAATCAGCAACATTCAACTCTTGAAGTTCATCTTTGAAATTATCCATTTTTTACAGCCTCCGTTTATTAAATGAATAAATTGTGCCGGCAGCGTAACCAGCAACTCGAAGAGAGGACAGAACAAAGATAATCAGGAAAACAGCTGCGTAATGGGTAAATTCACCAAATACTTCGAATCCTCCCCTCGACAAAATATGAACTATGATGGGCTATTGTTACTGATTCAACTATCTATTTTTATGATGCGAAAAAAAAAGAACGGCCTACTAAAAAGCAAGCCGCTCTCTACATCACTTATTGATATGAACTTTTTTGCAATCAACCGTGCAGCTATTCTTTCAGAACAAACCGCGTCCGGCTGTAGCCTTCCTTCGTCTTCTGCACATCAAGCGTGGCCGGCATCGCATTCTTCAATTCCTGCACATGCGAAATCACACCGATCATCCGTCCCGAACTCTGCAGTTCAATCAATGTATCGATCGCTTTCTGCAGCGATTCATCATCCAACGAGCCGAATCCTTCATCGATAAACATCGTTTCAATCGAAATTCCGCCCTGATACGCCTGGATTACGTCGGCCATTCCAAGCGCGAGGCAAAGTGAGGCATTAAATTTCTCCCCACCGGAAAGTGTCTTGACGTCTCGCGTCAGGCCCGTATAGCCATCATATACATCCAGGCCAAGCCCGCTCTGACGACCCCGCTTCTCGAGGCGGTCGCTGCGCCGAAGCTGAAACTGTCCGTTCGACAGCCTGTATAGGCGCTGATTGGCCATGTGGATAATTTTTTCCAGAAATTCAATCTGCAGATACCGCTCGAACGAGATTTTATACCGGTTCTCTCCTCGGACAATGTTGTACAGGTCGACAACGCGGGCCCGTTCCTGATCCAGTTCCTTGAACTTCTGCCCGGCTTCCGCGATACGCGCCTGCAGCTCACGCGCTTTCTCCCGGCAAATCACAGCGGCATCATACTCCTTGCGGGCCTGCTTGCACGCTGCGTCCAACCGCTCGACTTCGGCAAGCAGCGACTCCAGGTCGGCCCGCTCCTTACCAGCAAGCTCTTTTTCTAAATCAGCCATCTGCGCCTGCACCGCCGTGCGTTCGGAAGCGAAACGCTCCAGCTCCTCTTTCATCTTCCTGCGTTCAGGTTCAGGCCGTTTTGCCGCCTGATAGGCCATCTCGTCCGGGAATCCGGCTTCGTTGAGCGCCTGGATAAAGCGCTGTTCCGCTTGCGCCACTCGCTGTATAGCTTCCGTTACCTGACGCTTGGCATGCTCTGCACCGCTGGCCGCCTGAATGACAGATTCGGATGCCTGTCGGAAGCGATCCTGTGCTTGCTTCCAACGTGTCGCAAGCATATTCTGCCGCTGTACCGCTTCTTTCAACGCTGCCTGTACGCGGTCAAGCGAGCGCAGCGTATCGGGAATTTTCTGCAGGTCGTCTTCATACCGCACTTTTTCTTTTTCATACTCGACGCTCGCCGCCGTCCATTCTTTTGAAAGCCGCTCTTTCGCTTCTGCCTGTTGCTCTACCTGACGTTCAATTGTTTCATATGTTTCTTTTTTGGCTGCAAGCGCCTGCTCGTCTTTCTCCAGCTCTTCCACTTCTTTTTTTAGCGCTTTTCCCTCTTGGATAAACGTCGAATATCGCTCGATCGCATGGTCCGGTGAAAAGCCGTGCTCTTTAATCTCCTGCGCCAGTTTCGCAAGCGCACTTCGTTCCGCCTGCAGACGCGCCTCCGCTTTGCGGAAATGTGCTTCCGCCTCTTCTTTCTCCCGCTTTTTCGCCTGCACATACTCTTTGGTCAATCCGTCGTCCTGTGCATCAGCTTTATGCGGATGCTCCGTGCTACCGCAGACCGGGCAGGGGGCGCCGTCATACAGGTGCTTGGCAAGCATCGCCGCCTGTCCTTCCATCCAGTGGCGCTCCACGGCTTCGAACTCCGTACGAATCTTTTCATAGACAGCCCGTCTGGCTGCTTCACCGCGCTCCGTTTCCCGGATTTCCTGCGCCGCTTTTACATAATTCCTGAGTGCGTTGCCCTGTATCCGCATATCTGCCAGCAGCGTCCGCTTCGCGTTGATCGGCTTTACCCGCTCCTCTATTCGCTTAATCTCTCCGGCAAGCGTCGCCTTCCTCTCTTTGGTGGTCTGCAAAGTACGTTCCATATCTGCAAGCTGTTTCTGTAGCTTCTCTACCTGCTTCCTGCGCATCGCAAGCTCTTTTTCCCGATGGCTGAGCGCCTCCACCAGCGGAAGCAAGTCCCGTAAGCGGTCGGTTTCACGGGCGCACGCCTGTCGTTCCCCCTCTCTTGCTTCTTCCGCACGATACGTCTGCTCGGCCTGCTCCAGTATCCCTCTCGCTTCTCGTTCGGCCCGCTCGGCCCAAGCAAGCTCCCGTCGCTTCGCTTCTGCTTCGCTGCGGGCGTCCGCCCGATGTTCTTCGTGCAGTTCGAGCCGGGCAGCCTGTTCGGCAAGCGTCAGTGTCTTCTTCTGCTGCTCCATTATAACAACGTTTTTCTCCAGCTCTTCTGCCCGTGCGCGCTTTTGCTCAAGCTCGCTAAACCGTTCATTAACAGCCCGCGCCCGGTGGTATATGTCGTTTTGTGTACGGTATGCCTCCTCTAACCGCATCTGGTTTGCCTTATGAATGGCCGCCTGCGTATCATGATGGGCGTACTCTTCATCCAGCCCTTTTATAATCTGGTCTGGATTGCGGTACTCCTGTTTGAGCACTTCAAATAACGGCGATCCCTCCCGCTCCGGCAGTACGGCCGGAATTTGGCTTATGTATTTCTCCAGCTCCCGCTCCCCGGTGCGGCACTTCTCCTCCGCTTCCCGGCGGCGGCGGTTCAGCGCATCGACGACCGCCTGGTAGGCTTCGGTTTTGAAGATGCGGCGCAGAATCTCTTCTTTGTTTTCCGTGTCCGACGTCAGCAGCTTGCGAAACTCTCCCTGGGGCAGCATGACAATCTGGCTGAATTGCTGTTTGGTCAGACCCAGCAGGCTTTCGAGTTTCGCATTGATATCATGGACCGTAAACCGATCCACACAGGGAACCTCGCTGTCCCCGTTTACTTCATACAGTTCAACCTGTGCACCGGTCGCCGTTTTATTACCTGCCTTTACGTGTCCTAACTGACGGAATACCCGAAACCTGCGGCCGCGCAGTTCAAACAGCAATTCTACCGATGTATGGATCTCATCGTCAGCGAAATGGCTGCGCAGAAATTTCGTATCGTTCCTTTCCTCTCCGCTCGCCTCTCCATACAGAGCGAAACAAATGGCATCAAAGATTGTCGTTTTCCCGGCTCCGGTCGGCCCGGAGATGACAAACAGCCGATGGTCACCAAGCTCCGTGAAATCAATCGTTTCCTTGTGCTTGTACGGCCCAAAGGCGGTCATCGTTACCCGAATCGGCCTCATACGCGCTCCCCTTCCTTTACGAACACTTCTTCGAGCACACTCCGGAAGATTCGCTCTTTCTCCTCCGTCAACCCGCTTCCTTTGACTTCCTTGTAGAACGCCCGGAACAATGCCAGATCATTTTTTTCTGTCTGTTCTGTCCGCTCGGCCGTCAACTCTTCCACTTGGGCAAGCATCAGATTCTGAGTTACGTGCATGGCGTTCGGATACACGGAGCGTACCCTCTCCATTGCAGACAGCACCGGATTTTCATCCAGCAGTTGGACAAAGACGTAGTCATCGCTTCGCTCGTGCGACTCCAACTCATCGATCGTTGCACGCACGGTCCGCATGTCCCGCCGTGGCACAAACGGTCTTTTCTCTACCTTGATTCTTCCCTGTCCATCCATGTGTACCACATAATAACCTTTATTGTGATGCTCTTCGGAAATCGAGTATTTAAGCGGCGATCCGGCATAGCGAATCTTTTCGCTGCCGACATGGTGCGCCTGATGCAGATGACCAAGCGCCGTATAATGGAACGGCTCGAAATGGCGGGCATGCACATATTCCGCACCGCCAATGGAGAGCGGACGCTCTGCATCACTTGCATTCTCGATATCTTCCTTCTCGCCGGACGGTGTCACAAAGGCGTGACCGACCAGTATATGCCGGGCGTTCGGGTCCATTGCCTGCACAATACGTGCTGTAATAGCTCTTGCTGCATCATCGTGCGTCCGAATGGTGTCGTCGCCCAGTACGTTCCGCACCCGTCCCGGATCGGCATAGGGAACCAGATGAATATGTATCGGGCCATACTCATCATGCAGCACCACCGGAGTTACATCGCCGCTGAACCGTCCGCGAATGTGCAACCCCTGATCGCGCATAATGCTGCTGCCAAATTCAATTCGGTCCGGACTGTCATGGTTGCCCGCCACGGCCAGCACAGGCGTCTTCAATTCAACTACAAGCTCATGCAGCGTACGGTTCAGCAGATCGACCGCCTCGGTGGGCGGTACGGCGCGATCGTATAAATCTCCGGCGATGATAACGGCATCAGGTTTTTCCTCCCGCACAGCCTCGATAAATGTGCGCAGAATGAATTCCTGGTCTTCTGTCATATATACGGATTGAATGATTTTTCCTAAATGCCAATCGGCAGTATGAAAAAATTTCATTTCCACTTCCCCCAGGTTGCTTCTCTATTTTTCTCTATTCTATCAAAAATTACTATCGGAGGCAGAAGGTTTCAGATTGATTGTGGCCTTCTTTTTATCATGTAATTGCGCTATATAATAGAAAGGAGAAAAACAAAAAGAAGGAGAGAGCTTAATGGGGTTTAAACTCGAACGCATTCACGATAAAGTCGAATTCTTTGAAGCACACGACTTAAAAACGCTGGAAAAAAAAATCGATGAACAGATCGAAAACAACAAAGTATTGATGCTTGAAGTACATTCAGTCACACACCATGTTGCTTTCCAGCCAGACTCAGGCCGGCCACTGTATACGGCAGTCGTTCATTTTAAAGCCAAACCATAGCAGACAAAAACGTCCGGGCAGGTTGTTCACCTGTTACCGGACGCTTCTCTCTATTAGCCGACCAATTCCAGTCTTCTTTCTTCTGTTTTGTTCTCGGTCTCTTCTCTCTCTGCTAGCGCGTAAGCGGGGAACGACGGGTAGCCGAACTCCTCGATATCCGTGCAACTCTGACAGACATGCATCCCTTCCGTGCGTTCACCGCAGATTGCGCAATACTCTTTCATTTCTTATAAACCTCCTCAAGGTTTGGTACTTCCGCTTCTTCCATGTCTATTGTAGTACGACTACCTTAAAGAAATGTTGGTATTTTTTTACGTTTCGTTAAACATTTGATGAAGATTATGTGAGCATTGGCAGAATTGTCTATTTATATGAATAATGAATGTTGACCCTTCTTTCCACTCAAATATATGTACCTACATGAGCTTATTTTTAATTTCGAGTTGCCGTGCGAAGCAATAGCGAATGATTTTTTCTCTGTGCACTTCCGCAATATCTTCATATACAATGGCCACTGTCTGCGTCCCATTACCATTTATTACCGGATGCCGGACGATTCTCACCTTCAATGGAATACAGAGTTCTTGCTTGCCCTGTTTATTTCCTGCGTTCATCTCCGGCAGATATAATCGGCATTCAAATCTTCTTTCCTCTGGCCATTTAATGTTAGCGTTGCAAATAAACTTGGCACCTCCGGCACTAATATCAACCGTAAGACCTGAATACATCCTATCCTCCTCTCCTTCTTTCCATAAACACTCTATTTTTACTTTTGCCGGTACGCGAACATAATCTCTGCGTTGGATTTTCCGAATATTATCTAACGCCGGTTTAATAAGCACAAGCATCGGGATATTTTCACGCTGTCTACGTACAACAACGGTCATAAATTCATATTGTGCACCATTCGAATGACTGTAGGTTACGTATAACGTCGAGCCTTCCATTAGAAGCGAGGTACGCCCGCTTTGTTCATCTATCGGATAGGTTATCATTATGAACTCTTCGGTTATATCCGCCACCACTGCTTTATACTTTTTCTCTTCGTTTCTTTCATTATAAGAAACAAGCTGTACGGTCTGGTTCACTAAAGGGAACATAGTATCCCCTCCCTCTGTCTTTTTTGCGGCACATCGAACTTTTTTAAACAGAAAAATCCGCATTTGTATCTACAATTGTAATTCTTATTAGCCATTTATTTGTTTTCAATGGTATATTAACAATACGTTTAACTAAGAAAATATTACTATATCATTCTATATCATTCCATGATTTTCATATAATTTTTCTGTGAAAATCATGAGAAAAGAAGGAGAGAAAGAGGAAATGAGATCCGGGGAAGAAAAAGGCGTTCGCCTTTTTCCCCATTGAAATCATGGTCTCGTTCTCTTCTCTCTTTCCCTTCGTAGCTTTATTGCGCCAGCCAACTACCGTCGACAAAAACCGTCTGGCCGGTAATGAAATCTTCGGTTTCAGAGGATAACATCCGTATGGCTCCATGCAAATCGCCTGCATTCCCCAGCCGTTTAAACGGTGTTTTCCAAATTGAACTTCTGCATTTGCCGCATCTCCCCTTGTTCTGTTTTTCCGTTTCATTGTATTATTGTAAGAAAATGCAGTTGATTTATCATTTTATTTTAAATAGTTAAAACTGTATATACAAATCATCTTTATTATGGCGCACATCTATAACGGTACGGATGAAGTGCACCGTATGGTCGTCGCAAAAGAAGTACCCAAAATCATTCGGCTTATGGGGGAAATAAACATGGAAAACAAAGTGGAGTTTCTTGCTGTTCAGTCTGGAAAAGACGAGATTAACTGGTCAGCCGTACGCGAGTTTATCCTTGACGAGCTTGAAGATGTGCCCGATGCCCCGCTCAAAGTAAAGCAATTCTCAGCCGGCTATTCGAACCTGACCTACGCAATTGAAATGGGAGATTGGAAAGCGGTCCTGCGCCGCCCACCATTCGGACCGATTCCGCCGAAGGC
>Ga0310822_100888_pt1 | contig 13023 bp, 11 predicted proteins | sample P4_ome_2_FD_201313 | JGI IMG/M metagenome (GOLD analysis project Ga0310822, IMG submission 201313) | Sorghum-adapted microbial communities from Joint BioEnergy Institute, Emeryville, California, United States - P4_Day56_Rep2 | ecosystem: Engineered > Bioreactor > SSF (Solid state fermentation) >... | reverse complement strand
CTTCAGCAACGGTTATGAGACAATGATTTGTGACCCAAAGATTTTTGCCAATCTTGACTACGCAATCTTGACCTATGTGCATATTGCCTTTATAAATCGAGTTGCTTCCAATTGAACAGAAACCTCCGTTCGAGTGAAATGATATATTGCAATTCCTTAAAACGACGTTTTCATCAAATATTATCTTATTATTAAAACCTTTAAAAATAATTTTACTATTAAATGCTCTAACTTCACCAATAATTTGATTTCCAAATTCATCTGTATATTCAGTTATTATATCATTAACTGGTTCTATTACATTTCCAATCTCTCCAAAAAAAGAGAAGTCTTCGCTCTCTTGGTAACCAAACTCAATTAATTGATTTTTCACTTCCTTATAGAAGTACGTCATTGCGACAATAACAAAGTATTGTCGACTTCCTCCCTTTATAAAAGCCGGTTCCTTTACTTCTTTTCCAAATATTTTAATATCCTCATTTACTCTCATGCTATCGATTACATATTCAAAGTCCATCCCAATATCTTTCATAGCTTCAGTAACTATTCTTCCATGTGTCCCACCACCCCATATTACAATCTGTTTATCTTGAATATGATGACTTAAGTGAATTAATTTCTCCTTAAACATATCTTTAATATTTTTTTCCATTGGTAAACTCCTCATGGCGTTCTATTTATTGTCTTGTTCAAGTAGAAAAACCGCTTCATCATAGCGCAGCATCTTTAATCCTATTTTATATGGGTGCAACCCCTCATGTTTTTGATCGTAAGTGCCCTTAATAAACTCAGCATAAGGTATTCCAGCTTCGATGGTTAGCGGTACCCCGCCTCCGAATCGAGGATTCACTTCGATTAAGTAAAACTTGCCCGAAGCCTCATCTCTTATTCCCTGAATCGTAGCTGGCCCCGTTAACCCTATTTTATTTACCAGATTTTTCGTAAGATTCGTTAGCTCTTGATCCTCTACAGTAACGGACTTGATCACCTCACCCGCACGAACTTCCAGACGAAGACGAGGAACAATGGATAATATTTTCCCACTATCCGCAACAAATATATCAATACTGTATTCTCTACCCTCTATAAATCTTTGAATAATCGGTTCTCGTACTTGGTGATAGTAGGTTAACACATCCTGATAGTCGCCTATAAAAACATCCTTACTTCCCATTCCGGTTCTAGGTTTAACAACCCATTTGGAACGGTTATCCAAATAGTCTGGATTGTCAAAAGTATCCGGAGTCATGAATCCGTTCTTTCGCAGAAATTGGAAAAACGATAATTTGTCATTGCAGATTGCCAGCGCGTTCTCTCCCGTTACCAGGACCCTGACGCCTAACCGTGTAAAAGAAGGACGAAGTTCAGCAAATCTAATTAATTCTGGTTCAAATAAAGGAATGATGCAGTCCACTTTCTCATGAGAACAAATTTCAAGTAGTCTATTGAAATACGCAGGGTCTTTAAACGAAGGGACCCTGTGAATAGTTTGTACAATTTGCTGAACAGCACATTCCTCAGGATACATATCAACCCCGATTACATCCCATCCATAATTTAAAAAATGTCTAACCAGTTGTACTCGTCTTCCGATAGAAGTAAATAAAATTTTAGGCATTTTGATTTTCCCTCTGAAGCTTTAATAACTAAAGAATGACTTCCGGAGGGAGCAACTGCCCCCTCTTACAAGTATTTATTTTTTATATGATTCCAAATTCTTTCCGAAGATCGCCCATCTCTATATTCGAAGGCTAACTCAGCTAATTTGTTTCTTTCATCATGATGAGTGTCAATTTGTCTAATCAACACATTAGTGATTGCTTCATGAAGTTCATTTTGAGAATAGCATTTGGGGCCAGGTGTAAATTTCTCATAATCAAAATCCAATTTTCGATCTTTGGTTATATATTTTTCATAATCATACGGAAAATAAACAATAGGTTTATTTAGAAGCAAAAAATCCATATAAATAGATGAATAGTCACTGATCATAAGGTCGACTAACGGCATAAGTGGATAAATATCTTTATCCGGTTGATAAAATAAGAGATGATTGTAGTGTTTATTTTTGAACTGACTTGAAATATTGGGATGAAGTTTAAATATGAACATTATTTTATGTTGCGCACAAAATTTCTCTAGTTCCATTAAATCAAGAATATTATCGGAAATAGGATCTCCTCCAGTATCGCGAAAAGTTGGCGTATAAAGAACTAACCTATATCCTGCAGTTTGTTTCTCTTTTAATAAGTTATAAACTTGATCATCTATGTCTAATAAGTCTAAAAGGTTGCTTAACTTCGAATTAAAAAATATATCATTTCTAGGATATCCACCTTCAAATATTTCTTCATAAATAAAGGATTTTTTAAATACTTCATTTGTATAAAAGTTTGATGTAGAAATCAATGTATGATAGTTTGGGAATCTTCCAATAACCTTACTGTATATTCTAGTAGGAAAATAGTTTAGCTTGAGGATTTCTTTTTCACTATTTAGTCCAATTTGCTTGAATCCAACACCATGCCATATTTGAACTTTTTTACTCCGATATAATAAATGAAATTTAAATTTTCCAATCCATCTATTATTATCTACTATCACAATTTTTGTTCTTAATAATGTAACTATACTTTTAAAAGAGGAATGATATATAACACCAATTTTTTTCTTTTTAAGATGTTCATAAATCTTTTTATTATCTGTAATTATGCAAACATCAATACCCTCCTTCTTTGATATTTCTGACAAGAATATATAAAAGTATTTAATATTGTCTAAAAATCGACCATCATCCCTACCAATAAAAGTAATTAGATTTTTCTTCTTGGGTGTAATGAAACTTAAAGGAACACATAGAAGCCATCCTACAACAAATCTATAAATCAGCCCTTTAAACAAAAATTTCAGCGGATCATGTACATAAGCATCAGAAATAAATTTATGTAGCAAAGAATTAATTATCCTAACGATTTTATTATCAACAGATTTTTTTTCCACTATTAGATCCTCCGAAGTAGAACCAGCATTACAACCTAAAATTCAAAATATATTTTCCAAGTTCTTTGTTCGCTATTTCTAATTCAAAAGCATCATAAAAATCATTAATATTATGAATATCAACATGCCCTAAAACCAACTTGGCAATCTGATCTTTGAAAATATCGTCTTCCAGTAATTCTGCAGCAACTTTAAAATCTTCATATGTACTTCTTGTAGACCCAAATATACTCAGGCCTTTCTCCAAAATTCTCCTTGTATTCACATTAATAGGTTGTTCGGATACTCCTGTTAAGACAATTGCCGCTCCTACACTAACAGTATCTATAATTTGATCTATCGCGGATTGAGATCCATGACCACCTACACATTCGAATGCAGTATCGATGTCTTCTTCTTTTAATTTCGGGTCCTTTATATAATAATTTGCGTCAGCAGGAAACTTATCGAGCTTTTCTCTATGTTTGCCCACACATATCACTTTTTGCACATTCATTTTTTTAAGTACGCAACAAAGAATATATCCCAGAACACCATCGCCCCACACTGCTACTTTTTGACCGAATAAAGGGCCGATTCTTCTGATAGAAGCTAATGCTACTGAAATAAGCTCCATAAATACGGCTTCTTTTTCAGCCAACTGCTTTGAAGTTTTTTGGACATTGTTATCTGGAATACATACCATTTCTTTAGAAAAACCATCACAATTACTAGAAGCAAATTTTGCATGAGGATGATAATTTTCTCCTAAACTTGCATTCCAATAAGGTACACCTTCGCCTTGTGAAGGATTAGGAACAAGGATAGGTATTAACACTACTTTTTCCCCTACTTGTATCTGTTTATTTGAATTGTTTTTCAGAACCGTCCCAACTGTTTCATGCAACAGGCTCATAGGGTACTTTAAATCCAATATTTTTCTATTCCTGTCCCCCAAATAATAGCGAATATCAGCTTTACATATAGTCGCTTTCTCTATTTTTACGAGCAGTTCATTCGGTTTAACCTCCAGATTTTCCATATAAACTTCAAATCTCTTAGGGGCTGCAATCTTAAAAGACTTTATAATCATCAGTGATCCCCCTGCTAAGATGAAAGTTTTAATATTGCTTTTAACAAGAGCAAATCTTCAACGGTAGTTATTTTAAAATTCAATTTATCTCCAGCTATTAGGTATACATCCTGTTTATTCTGTAGCACTAATTGGCAGTCATCACTTGCATCTCGTATCTTCAGTTCCTCGGAGTACATATGGGCATTCTTTAATATAGAGTATTTGAAAGACTGTGGAGTTTGGCCCAAATAAAGTTCATTTCTAGCGGGAACACTCGAAATAGTGCAGGAATCCACGGTTCTAATAATGGTATCTGTTGCAGGTATTACCGTGTCAACTGCACCGTGATTAATTGCTCCTTCTATGTTATCATCGATAATTTTGCTTGTAATAAGAGGTCGCACCGCGTCATGAACCAGCACGATGTCATCGTTTCCTAGAACGGACTGCAATTTTGTCACAGCATTAAAAACAGACTCCTGTCTTGTTTCTCCTCCTTCAACAATCCATTTTACTTTCTTAATATCAAATTTCTTAAGCATTCCTCTGAGATCTTCTATCCATTCCGGAATACAAGCGACTAGTATACTGTCAATCATAGGATGATTGTCAAACTTTTCTATAGTATGAATTACTATTGGTTTTCCATAAACATCTATAAACTGTTTGGGTGTCTCTGCACTTTTCATTCTCAGACCTTTACCACCTGCTAATATAACTGCAATGTTCAAAAACATCTTCCCCCATATTAATAATTAGCGAAGAATTCCAGGCATGCAAACAATCAGAAAATACGCACTAAAAATAATTTACTTCTTAATGGTTGTAGGGTTCCAACTTCTGCTCGAACACCTTCAACGCCTTCGCCACACACGCATCCATATCGTAATATTTATATTCTGCTAGTCGGCCGACCAAGATTAGCTGCGGAATGTTTTGAGCTTCACGCCAATATTTCTTGAAGAGCTCCTGATGATCCGGATGTGGAACCGGATAATAGGGAATATCGCGTCCCGGCACATCTCGCTCGTATGGCTGCGGATATTCGCGAACGATAACGGAGTCCTTATGATGCTGACCGGTGAGATGCTTGAATTCCGTTATTCGAGTGAAGTTGTACTCATTCGGATAGTTGACCGTTCCTGTCTCTTGATAGCGTTCCTGATGGACCGTCTCGAATTCAAAGCGTAAAGATCGATAAGGCAACTGCCCATACTTGTATTCGAACAGTTCGTCAATTGCTCCCGTATAGATTACCGTGCCACGGAAGGGTTGTCCGAACAAAGAAAACGTCCTCTGATCCCAAGCCAAATGAAGAACTTCTCGATAATCCGTGTTCAACATCAGCTTGATCTTAGGAGAATTAAACAATTTTTCGAACATCCGGGTGTATCCATGTTTAGGTAATCCTTGGTAGGGATCGCTGAAATAACGATCGTCTCTTGAGATAAAGACGGGAACTCGCCCTGTAACTGCAGGATCTAGTTCCTCCGGCTTCATTCCCCATTGCTTGATTGTATAGTTTACAAACACCCGTTCATATACGAAGTCCGCCAACCATTTCAAGTCCGGGTCTTCAACTTCCCTTAATTTGAGTATCGGAACCTTGGAGCCATAGCCGAAATGCTGAACCAGCTTTTTCTCCAATTCGCCGGCAAGATGAGCAGGAAGCAGTTGTTCAAGTGTGTTCAAATTAAACGGGATCGGTACACGCTTTCCGTCAATACTTCCGAGCACATGATGGTAATATTCGCGCCATTCAGTGAATTGGGATAAATAGTCCCATACTTCCTTAATCTTGGTATGGAATATGTGAGGCCCGTATTGATGAATGAATATTCCGTTTTTATCATATCGGTCATAAGTATTGCCTCCAATGTGACTGCGTTTCTCGATAACCAGTACATTCCGATTCAGAACATTGGAGATTCGTTCCGCCATAACACCGCCCGACAATCCCGCTCCAACCACTACGTAATCGAACAACACGTTTCGTCGTCACCTTCCGCTTCTTTTCTCCAAGTGATTTAACATACGAGGAAACAATAACCATAGAAATGGAAGAAGGGCTCCGGTCAATATCCCAGATACTACGTTATTCAGAAGGGACATCATTGCTTTAACCGCAATTGTCGAAAAACTTACGGGATGCAACTCCGATACCAGATTGCACATATACCGTTTCTTTGCCTTAATCGTTAAGGAGAAGAGGAACACATTAAGGAAGCCTGCGCCTGTAAGATTCGCCACGGGAATGATCAGCGCATCATAATACTTTCCTTTCAAGCTCTTCTCCCTTCGCCAGATACTGAAGCTTTCCGTGTAAGAATAGCTTATTACACGATGAACAGACTGATATTTGCCCGCCAGCTTTACCCCATGCTCGTGAGTAAGCAGATCCCATTCATATCGTGGAAAAGTCTTTATAAGTTCCAGAAAGTTCTGATCCAGTTGCTGGAAGCTTACCGAACGTATAATAAGAGCTCGACGGGAATATTCCTTGCGTTTACTCAATACGTTCCATCCTTCCATTCTGAAACTACCGATAAAATGTAAAAAATACATCGTATGGCACCCTTAAGTTCTTTGCGATATGTTCCTGAACAGGTTTCCTCTTCCCGCTAATTCTATAAATCTGCCGAAACGCGTCTCTCAACGCCTTCAGATAAATCCAGGTTCTCTGTTCCAAAGAAGCATGGATGCAGTGGAAGATGAGTGTCCGAGTTAACTTTATAGCCATATCGGCCGGGTAGTTCTTCCACACTAGCCAGAAGGCGTTTCTAACATAGTAGTAAGGCGCCCGCCAGGACGCCCGATTGACCGGAGAGTGCTTATGATAGGCGATGATATCGGAATGAAATTCGATTCGATAACCGGCATCCCATATTCGAAAGGCGCTATCCATCTCGTTATTATATAGGAAGAATTCTTCCGGATAATACCCAACCTGCCGGAATAAATCTGAACGGATTCCTACTCCCGCTCCATTAAAAGACATATAGTAATGATCGGATATTGCCGCTGAAGATTCGGTAGAGGATACGGCTTCTTCGAACGAAGCAACCTCATCGTAGTGATAGAAATTGCGTACGTCGAAAGCAATGACACCCAACAGAGGATCTCTCTCGAATCTCTTCACCATTCGATCAATCGAGTTCGGTGCCGGGAAAGAGTCATCGTCGATAATGACGAGGTACTCACCGCGGGCGACCTCGAACCCTTGATTGTACCCAGCGATGCCAATGTTCTTCTCCATGCGAAGCAGCCGGACCTCAGGAAATTCTGTTTCTACCATCTCCGGCGTTCCATCTGTCGAACCATTGTCAACGACGATGACTTCCAGTTCTCCATACTCGATCAATCGAATTCGACTCAGACTCTCGCGGACATCGGCAAGGCGGTTCCAGCATAGCATGACAATGGAAACGAGCGGCATAAACGATCTACTCCTCACGGTGAACCAGATTTATTTCATTATCTCCAGCAGCATGGGCAAGAACATTAATTCGCACGCCTCCAAGGCGGCAGGAAATTGATCGATTCTCATATAATCCAATTCCGACAAGGCGACATGTCCATAATTATCTATATAGCAATCGATCTCGTCTAATCGAACGCTTGATTTCGCTTCTTTGATATGATGAACCATTTGAATCGTGTATCCGTCAGCAGAATGGTGGCAATTCTGATCCAGCATAATTTTTAAGTGAGGATTTATTCCCCTTAGTCGATGCACAAGTCTCTCGACCGCAGCTTGATCGACGGTTCCTGTACGGATTTGTACAACTTGAGAATTCTTTAGCGCCTGCTGCAGCCGGTCCTCCGCAACTTCCCGCGCTAATATACGATTCGGAGCAGCCATCCCCCCCACTTTCTGCAAGGCATCCTTTATCGCGGAAATGATCGTTCTTCCAGTATGGAACTGGCCTTGGTAAGCAGAGAAATATATAGCCTGGAATGCCTCAGCAAAAATGGTCTTCATAAACCGCTCGTGCTCTGAAGTCTCCAGAACGTTAAGGAAAAAGCGAATCCGGTTTCTCCAGAAGTAGTACGTGGCGAAAGTACTCGTCTTCGCGGCCGCTCCCATTTTGTGACGTACCACTGCTCGATTACAAGCCACGATTCGATAGCCGTTTCGCTTCATTCGATAGAACCATTCGACATCGTCCCAATAGATAAAGAAGCTTTCGTCCATCAGACCGACCTTGCGAATAACCTCGACTCGGACGAGTACAGCGCATGCCGGAACATAATCGCTATCTATTATATCCGGAAGCCTTTCTTGTTCCCTATGCCCTTTGTAAAAAGGGGATAAATTATATTGATCCCAAGCGATCTTGGCGCCAAATTCCTGCAGCCGTCCCTCGTCGCTCATCGATAGAATTTTGGCGCCGACGGCTGCAATATTCTCATCGGACTCAAGAAGAGAATACAATTCGTTTAAAGCATTCTTCTCCAAGATTACATCGTTATCAAGCAAACAAATATATGAATACCCTTTGTTGAGAACAGCCCTCATACCGCTATTGAATCCGCCGGAGCCGCCCGAGTTGATCTTGTTCCGAATGACGGCAATCCGATCACCGTATGCCGTAATAACAGCATCCGCCGAGCCGTCTGTAGATGCGTTATCAACTACAAACAGGTCGAATCGTTGATAATCGCTTTGAAGAACGCTGTCTATGCATTTCAACAAGTCGTCCCGTTTGTTCCAATTGCAGATAATGACTGCAAGATCCTTCGTCATCATGTTTAAATCCCTTCACAGCAGCTTCGAGGTTTTCAGCAGCGCACGAATCTCATCGGCAGTGAGGAACTCACCTGAGTGGGAATCGTAGTTATGGATAGAGGTTGCCACAGCTCCAGGATAAGATCCTCTCTGGACAAATTCATTCCGTATAATGAACATATCCGGAAGCTCCAGTGCACGCCTCGCCTCCGCTTCGGTCATCAGCTCTTCGAACATCTTCTCCCCCGGTCTCAGTCCGATCTCTTCTATCCGAATTTCGGAAGGATCAATTCGGAGTTGCCTGGACATTTCATCTATAATCACTTCCGCCAGATCGATCAGTCTAACGATCGGCATTTTCAGCACGAACACTTCACCACCCTGAGCGTAGGCCATTGCCTTCATTGTTAATTCGGCTGCCTGATCCACCGTCATCATGAAGCGGCTCATCTCTCTGTGCGTGATAGTTATTTTGCGCTGTTCGGTTATTTGTTGTTTGAACAATGGAATGACCGATCCCCTGGAGCCCATCACATTGCCGAACCGAACCGCCGCGAATTTGGTCTGGCTCGCCCCGGCTTGATATTGCGCAGAAGAGATCAGGCGTTCGGCCATCAGCTTGGATGCGCCATATGTATTGGTCGGGGCGATCGCCTTGTCAGTGCTGGTGAAGACGGTTTTGCTGACGCCTGTTTCCAGTGATGCGAGAATCACGTTCTGGGTGCCGAGCACATTCGTTTGAACCGCTTCGAACGGATTATATTCACATGCAGGTACATGCTTCATTGCCGCAGCATGGAATACGTAATCGATGTCTTGCATCGCTCTGACCAGCCGAGCCTGATCCCTGACATCGCCAATCAGATACCGAATATTTGATTGTCCTATGTATTGTTGCTGCAGCTGAAATTGCTTGTACTCGTCTCGGCTAAAGATCCGCACAACCGCAGGCTTGCCGGGCAAGATATGGCGAAGGAGACTCTGGCCAATCGTTCCGGTCCCGCCAATGATAAGAACTTTTTTGTTGCGAAACAAATCTTTCATTTTTTTATCCTGACCTTTCACATCACTACGTCAACTTCTATTTTACAGAAATCCGCTCCATAAGCTGTTCTAGTCGGGTCCCGATATCCTGAGATATTGAAATCCAACTAACGATAAGTGGTTTCACCACTTCGACAAGCCGTTCCACCTTCAAGTCCAGATTTCGTTCAGACCGGATAAGTTCCCATTTTTTCTCCATCGCGTTTAACTCTTCTTGCAGGAAAAATCCATAAAATCGTTGAAAAGCTTCGCTGTGTAGAACCGGGTACCAAATCTCCTCGAACTTATACAACCAATTCAGCTTATTCCTTTGGTTTAACCCATCAACATTGGTTTTGCAAACATGTTCTTCAAGATTGCTAAACGCTTCTTGAAACGATTCCGATTTTGTACGTAATTCCTTCACACGTTTGAGAATACAATCGATTCTATCTTCAGAATATGGCCGAAGATTGTTTAGAAGTCGCTCCCGGAACCAATTAGATCCTTCGGATTGAACCTTGGCTTGTTCGAACAAACTTTGCAAAGAACCGGGGCGTGTATGACGAATTACCGCTCCTATACGAGATACATTGTAAAAAGAACAATGAGAGTAGGATGACAGCAACTGTTCAATTCCTTCTCTCAAAATGTTAAACGCATGATTGGTCCGGTTTAATCCGCCTTGCATATTCGGAATCCACTCGGTCGAATTCTGTACTATGTAATTGGCTAATCTTTCCGATGCATGCTCAACCCCTTCAGTATAAAGTCGTTCTCCAGGGAATGAGAAATCCTGCCCCACCAGATAAATTTCCGTACACCCCATGTATAAAGCCGCTTGAATCGCGATTCCGCTGACAGTCGCTGTTGATTCAAAAACCGGGTCATCATCCGTAAGCTTCATGAGATAGGCGGTAGGAGTGTCCAAATCCGTAAATGCGTGCATCTTCATCCCGAAATTTAAGTTTAGGATGTCTGAATGAACAGTCGGAATATAAAGCAGCGGAACATTTTCGAGATCCAGCGATAGATATGCCCTCTTGTTAAATTCCCCAGGGTCCATAGAAACGGCCAGATGAGGTTCAATCCCCTGTTTAAGCAAGGCTTGAATACTTGTGCCTGCTGCGATTAGGATCGCCCTGTCTTTCAATCGTCGAAGATTATCCCATTCATCGGCTAACGAAGGACCAGAACCGACTACAATAGCCGGTATTCCTTGACACTTTCCGAGCATTCCTCTGAATGAAGAAGTCTGAATATTGTGGGCCATATTAAGGATTTTATTCCGAACCCAATCGTGTTGAAAACGCTTGAGTGTATGATGAGAAGCAGCGCGAGCCCTAACCGTCCGGTTAATATCCTCTAGAAACTGTTGATATAAATGGTGAAATCGTAGTTTATACGCCGGAATGGCTAAAGCAACCGGATTGCCTCTAACAAGATTAAGAACATCTTCCAGAAATCCGACTTGGCTTCGGGTACTCCCCCCTACTCCTAGCAGGATAAGCCGCTTGGCTTGGAAAATGCTCTTTAGATCTCTGTATTCCATCAAACAACGCAAGGCTTCGGGATGAGGCTCATAAACATACAATCGTTTGTCCGGATAACGGGTTAGGAAAGCCTGAAGATGATATCCCATACCGACACCGTATAGAATAACATCTTCCACATCCCTGATGTCTTGTTCAATGGATTGAGCCCATCGCTCGCCTTCCAGAGAAGGATTGTAACGGCTGTTCATGAGGGTCGCCGTGCCTTCCACATCTGGGGAATAGGAGAGAATAGGTTCCCCGTTTTTTGCCGTCTCTACTTGCCAAGTTTCCTTGTCACGGGCACCTCTGTGTATAAGTTCATAAATTTCCGAGTTCATATTCTTTATAAAAGTCAAGTTCTCTGCTAGCAATGCAGTCATACGACCACCCTAGCATGTAGAGCCTGTTCTAATTGGGTAAATATTTCACCTAACTCATATTTAACAATATCCCCTGCGGCCACCCGTTCCTCACGGCTCAAAGCTTCTTCCAATTCCGTTAGCAATCCCGGCATGCATTCCTTTAGCTGCAAGAATGATGAGGCTAACTGCTCATAACCTTCGATTTTGCGAAACTGCTCTAATAAAATGTTGGAAGCTTGTTCAACCCAGCTCATACCTTCCAGCAGCTGAGAGAACAAATTCCAATCTTCGGTCGTCATCTCTCCATAAAATAAATCCGATATGGATTCTATGGCCCGATTTAAACGAGGCAAATAGTCGCCCAATTCCTGAAGCATCTCTTCAACGAATACAGCTCCGTTTACCGTTCCAATTTTAATTTCTTTGATTCTATCCAGGTTATTCAAAATTTCAGCTTCATATCCTTCACGATACGTTCGATTGTCGATCGAGACTTCCTGCACAATTTCATTGTTCTCATATAAAGAGGCAAAAACGCGATTAATCTGCGAAATCTTTTCATTATTTTCAAAGCTAGACAATTCCAATACTTGATCCATATAATAAACTTTCATTTCATTCAGCACCTTTAGCTAATTTGGTGTTGCGTTACAGATCTATATAAATTATCGGCATTTTTCGACTTAAAGTGAATAGGAAAAGCCCCCGCCAAGCAGACAGGGACTGAGGAAAATGTTGCAATATATCTTGATACGCAAGGCATCAGGATATAAATTTAGCTTAAAAAAATCAACATACCTCTTAAGAAATATTTATTATGGGGTATAAATTCCTGTATCCAAATATATTTTATATTTGCTTCTTCAAATTTTCTTGGAGTTCCCTTGCTTTAATCCCATCTCCCACAATAATCCATACAAAATTCGGAATAATATCTTTCAACTTTATCGAGCAATTGATAGGAGCTATTTGCTTTAAGTAATCTATAGTTAACTCCCCCGGGACCACCGGTCTCCCCGTTACACTTTCGCAATGAGAATATAAATACTCTACTATTCAAACATATAACCCTTTCATCGTTGACGTTTTTTTTTAAGATTCTTACTGGGCGGCGTGAGATTATACACTTCAATCTTCGTCACTACGATTGAAGCAAATAGTCGCACACTTCCCTTACACAACCTTTTCCACCCTCAGCACGGCAAATGTATTGGGCATACCGTTTTACCAGTTCGTGGCCATCAGAAGGCGTAGCCGAGAATTTTGCAAGCTGGATACATTCCAAATCGTTCACATCGTCGCCAATATAAGCGGTCGTCT
>Ga0310822_100881_pt1 | contig 13075 bp, 10 predicted proteins | sample P4_ome_2_FD_201313 | JGI IMG/M metagenome (GOLD analysis project Ga0310822, IMG submission 201313) | Sorghum-adapted microbial communities from Joint BioEnergy Institute, Emeryville, California, United States - P4_Day56_Rep2 | ecosystem: Engineered > Bioreactor > SSF (Solid state fermentation) >... | reverse complement strand
GATCCAGGTACACCCCAACCCCGACCTGATCGGCAAAACCATTGAGGAAGCAGCTCTCCCTGAAGGCTTGAGCAGCATTCTCAAAAATAACGCACCCGAATCGGGCTCCTTTACGTATCTGGACGGCGGTACCGAATACGTCGTTACGTACGCTTCTATCCCCAAGACTCATTACAGCCTGTTTTTCCACATCCCGATCGAGTCCATCACCTCTGAGGTAACAGCGCTGACACTGAATGTGATGTTGATTGTAGGTATCGTAGCAGCCATCGTCATTGCAGCCGCCTACTTTGTGTCTCGTCAAATCAGCCGTCCCATCGTTGAGGTTGCCGCCGTGGCCAGCCGAATTTCCGATGGCGATCTGGCGGTAGATCCGCTGGCCATCAGAAGCCGGGATGAAGTAGGGCAGCTCTCCGAGTCAGTCAACCATATGGTAGGCAATCTGAGGTCAATCATCGAACAGGTAAACACAGCAGCCGAAGAGCTCGCTTCCTCTGCAGAGGAGCTGTCGGCCAATGCCGAGGAGACCAGCAAGGCAACGGAACAGATCGCCTCTTCGATTCAGGAGGTGGCATACGGAGCGGAACAGCAGGTACAAAGCGTGGCGGAAAGTGTAGGAGCCATCAATGAAGTCTCAACGGGCATTCAGCATATAGCCGTTAACGCACAAAATGCAGCTGACTCTGCCGTGACTGCTTCGGAAATTGCTGTCGGCGGCAACAAGGCGATCGACACGGTCATGAGCCAGATGCAGTTGATTCACAGCACAGTAAACGAGATCGCCGGCATCGTCAAACGCCTCGGAGACAGCTCACAGGAAATCGGACAGATCGTCCAGGTGATTACCGACATCGCCCAACAGACAAACCTGTTGTCGCTCAATGCTGCAATCGAGGCAGCAAGAGCAGGAGAGCAGGGAAGAGGCTTTGCCGTGGTCGCTGACGAGGTGCGGAAGCTGGCCGAGGAATCGGCGAAATCAGCCCAGCAGATTGAACAACTGATCACAACGATTCAGACCGAATCCCATACCGCCGTGCTTTCCATGGAAAAAGGAACGAAGGAAGTGGCACTCGGTATTGAAGTGGTTAACGAGGCTGGCAGCTCATTCGTTCAGATCAGCGAATCCGTCGCTCAGGTCGCCAGCAAGATTCAGGAAGTGCAGGCCTATTCCCAGCAAATGACGGCAAGCACGGAACAAGCCGTCTATTTGATCGAGCAAATATCCAAGGTGGCAGAAAACTCGGCAGACGGTACACAAAACGTTTCCGCCGCAACCGAAGAACAACTGGCTGCTGTCGAGCAGGTCTCTTCTTCTGCCGAATCACTCGCGAGGGTTGCCGAGAAGCTGCAGGACCAAGTCCGGAAGTTTACCCTGTATCGGTAACGCGGAACATCCGATTGTCCGGCATGCACGCTGTTCGTTTGTCTTTGGCAAATCCCTTGCCCGCAAAAAAAGAGCACGGTATCGATAGACATAAACCGATACCGTGCTGACTTGAATGGTTTCCAAGCTGTCTTTTTGTCCGTTACCACTTGTACTTTTTCGCCATGCCGATGACAGCGCGATCGAGGATCGCAGCCAAGGCTCTCCAGATCATCTGTCGCCGGTAAGGAAGATGCTTTATATACACTGCCGTATACTCCGCAGTACCCTCTGCCCCGCGATCCGCTTTGAACGCCCCGACTCCGGCGCTTTGATGAAGCAAGAGGCCCTTTTGTTCCGCCTCCGACACCAAAAGGCTGGAGAGCATCCGGTACAGCCCCAGTTTTTTGGGAAGAGCGGTATCGTACCCGAACAGGGGAGTGGTCATCATGCCGTTTCGCTGAAAATAACCGAGAATCCCGTCCAATCTGCCTTCCTTTTCCAGACCAATCAAGGTCAGTATCTGCCTGTGCAGCGCCAGTCGGACAAAGGCCGGCGTCAATTGCGGATTCAGTTGGGAGTATTTGTCCAGGTAAAGCGCTTGGTAAAGTGCGGCGATCCTCTCTGCATGCTCCTCCCCAAGCTCCTCGTGCCGAAGGATGCGATAACCGCTTTTCTTCAGCATATCCCGGTCCCGCTTTAACGTATTGCGAACGCGCCAGCCCTTTTCATTAGCCTGTTTGGGGTCAAACAGGTACACATACCGACTCGGCACCATCACATATCCGCTCCGCTCCAGGCCGGTCCATGCCTCCGGACAGACGATTGGACTTACGGATCGAAAAGCCACGGCGTGGTCCGGAAACCTCCTGGTCAGGAAGCTGGTGATTTCCCGGACCTGTTCAGCCGTCAACGGGTGATACAGATTGGTGGACAGAAGCCAATTGTTCACGAACACAATCCGATTCACACGGCTAAGCTTCATCAGGGCACCTGCCCCGGACAACAACGGCCCGCCGAGAGAAGCTATCATGGAAGACGTGACCAGCTTCATTTCCTCGCGGGCATAGCTGATGTAGTGTGTATAGGGCGAGCATACGTATGAGTTGTCGTACTCCTCGTCATTGACAGTTACAGGCAGTACGAGATCATCGATGACAAGCGCCCCCATCCGCGTGCGGACATTAGACATGTACGCCGGGACAGAATCGAGAATCAGCGGCTCCAGATAGGCGCGGGCATACTCTCCGTCCTTCATACGCTCCCAGGCAAGCTCTGCCAAATCCGTTTTCTCATACAGGCGGACGCGTTCAGCGTTCATCAGGTTGGAACATCCTTTCCACGCGCCGGAGCTTCCTTCCCCGCTCCGGTGGTTGATAAGGAGAAAAAACGATTTCGGGCCCTGCGTACCCCTGCCTCTCTATTTCCCGCTGCAGCTTCCGACGGACGTCCTCTTCCACATCCTCCCGCCGATATCCCGGCGAAATGACAAGCGAGACTTCTACGTGCTCGGGACTTTTTTGACGGACGATGTACTCCTCAATTCCCTGTGACGCAGTCATCACTGCCCGGCGGACAAAATCAGGGAAAAAGGGGCGGAGCCCCTCGCCTCTTTCAGCAGAACCATCAGCGCCTTTGGCAGATGGAAAATAGAAAATGTCATCTGCCCGTCCCTCGATCTGTTCGAGAGCCAAAAACACGGAGCCGCAGGGACAAGGGTCCTTCCGTTCCGTCAAGATGTCGTTCAAACGGTATCGGATCATCGGCTGCGTGTACCGGGAAAAGTCGGTAATAATCGGATGGAACCTTTTTTTTTCCTCGTCCAGATACTCCTTTTCCATTACCAGGATGTCCTCGTTTACATGCAGAGTGCCATGCGAGCAGGTCGCCGCCAGGAAGCCTTCCGTACATTGGTAGATCTGGTGGACGGGCCCGCCGAATGCCTCGCGGATCACCTCTTCATCGATCGGGTCCAGCACCTCCGCTACGGAGATAACCTTGCCTGGCCGGATATCAAGGGAGCCTTCCTGCTTGGCGACGGCCAGCAACCGAAGCATGGAGGGAGGCGCTACCAGTATCGTCGGCTGGTATTGCTGCAGATGGGCAATATGCGCTTCCAGCGAAAGAAGCAGGTCGAAAAAGGCGAATTGCAGCCGTTTCCGTTTTACCGATGTATACAAATTGCTGTTGGCCCGCAGAAAAAAGGCGACCCGCTGCTTCTCCCAGAGCGGCCCCGGCAATGCCTTCGCCAGTATGGCACCGGCCCATCTGACCCGCTCATCCGGCCCGACCAGGAAAATACCGCGGCTGCCGCTGGTTCCTGACGATAGCCCAACCGTAACCTCTCCGATTTTCGGGGTAAAATCCCGTGTCTCCTCGGCCTCCTCCGCAATCCGAAGCGCTTCGTCACGCTTGATTCCAGCCGTGTTCAGAAGATCAAAATGCTCCATCATCTCCCGCTTTTCAATCGGAGAGATCGTTTTCCAACCGTGCAAAGGATCGCTCCCGATTCGCTCGCGGTAAAAAGGCGAACGGGGCAAAACGTAGCGGAGCAGCTTCTGGACCTGCTTCTCCTGCCAGCAGGCAAGCTCCTGGCGGGTGTGAAACCGCTTGGCCAGCCGCCTGGTCTGGATGTACTGCCAGAGGGTACCGATCAGCTCCATGCAAATTCCCCCTTGCTCAGCTCATGTACTTCTGGACAATGCGTAGGCAGGATGTACAGCTCCGGCCAGCTCCGGTGAAGCTCATGGAGGCGCCTCAGATTCCGCAAATAGGAAGCAGCGTCCGCCTTGATCAGGTGTGCAACAGGATGTGGTGGCCGATGCTTCCGGTACGCCTCGCTGGACCAGGCCGCATCCGCGCAAAGAAAGATGTCGCGGTCCTGCGTGTCGCGCAGGAAAAGGCCGAACTGTCCTTTGGCGTGTCCGCTCAAATCGACTGCCAGCAGGCTTTTGTCTGCAAACGGATCGTACGCTTCCTCAAACGGATGGTACTCCCCGGACAAGCGTATCTTTGGACCATCGTCAATGAAAATGGCACGCTCCTCAAAGTCTTCCGGCATCAACTCCGGCAAAAATCCCCTTCTGACGGCGGCGATTCCTTTAAGTCCCTTGACCTCCTCATAAGCCGAACGGAAACAGTACAGCCGGGCCCCCGGAAAATCGTGCAAGCCGGCAATATGATCCGCATGGAAATGCGAAATGAAGATGCCAGTGACCTGTTCCGGTCCAATCCCTTTGCTTGCCAGCTGTTCCTTCACACACTGGCTCCGCTCAGTAAAGACCGGAGTCGCTTTGGCGTAAAGAGAATAGGGAAAACGTGCGGCTGCTGTAAAAAAATGAGGGGCGTACCCGGTGTCAAACAACAGCAAGCCGTGGTCCGGATGATGCATGCACCCTGCCACAGCGTGAAACCGGATCGATTGGAATCGCCCTCCGCCAAGCGAGATGGCCTCCAACTGCCGACAAAAGCCCGTATCAAGCAGGGTCAGTGTTACGTTCATGCTCTTGTCGCCACCAATTCGCAAAGATTTCGATTCCTTCTTGCAAGCCGACCCGCGGCTCGTACCCCAGCTCTTCCCGGGCTCGGGTAATATCCAGCGTCTGACTTTTCGCCAAGACACCCACCGTGTAACGAGTCAGCATCGGCTCTCTGTAGGCGAGCAGCGTGCGGGACAGCAGCTCCAGTACGGACGCAATGCCGTACGCTTGCCTATAGGAGACCTCCTTGCTATTAAGCGGCATGTCCAGCTTGGCAAAGACCGACTTCAGGACATCGATGAGCATGACCGGCTCTCCATTCGTGATGTTGTACACCTTTCCCAGCGTTTTTTCGGAAGAATCCATGCACAAAAGAAGCGCATCCACCACGTTGTCCACATACGTCAGGTCGATGACGGCCCGGCCTCCCTCAATAATGGGCACAAACCGATTTTTGTTGGCCCGGATCAGTCTGGGCAGGATTGCATTGTCCCCGGGTCCAAACAATGCCCTCGGGCGGATCGTAATCGTCGCCAGGCCATTTTCAAAGGCGTTGTCGACTTCCCGCTCGGCGAGGAACTTCGTCTCGGCATACTCATTGGCAAAGCGCTGCGGCAGCGGATCCGATTCCTTAATGCCCAGCCTGTCTTCAAAAGCGAAATACAAGCTCGGAGTCGAAACGTGTATCAATCGCTCTACATTGTGCTGCCGGCAGCCTTCGATCACATGGCGTGTGCCTTCCACATTGGCGGCGTACATATCGCGGTACCTTCCCCACGGTGAAGAAAACGCCGCCGCATGGATCACAATCTGCTTCCCGTAGCAGACGTCCCGAACGGCCTTTTGATCCGTGATGTCGGTGCAGACAAAGCGGATTCCTTCCTTTTGCAATGCCTCGCCCACCCGTTTGTTCCGGCCCAGCACCGTTACCTCTGCGCCCTGCTCATGAAGCCTTCGCGCCAGCTTCTGTCCCAAAAAACCGGTGCCGCCCGTCACCAGTACACGTCTGTTTTTCATTCGTCACCATTCCATTCAATATCGCTTGTGGAGCACTCGATCATGCTCATCCCGGTCTTTCTTTTCATATCTGCCAATATCCACAGCAAACGCAGCTGCTCAAAGGCGGGGAGGGGGTCGCTCCAGCGAAACACAACATCCCGCGACTTCAGGAACTCCCCCAGCCAGCGCCTTCCTTCTCTCCAACTGCGAAGGGAAGGCAGTCCGTAGAAGAGCATAGCCATCGACAACGCTGCCGATGCATTCGCGGAAGGCACAACTACAGGCTGTTTCTCCGCGTGCACCGGGAGAGTCGCTCGTTCCGGCTTTTCCAAAGCCTCGTTATTGTCGTTTCCGTCATGTTCCCCGCCAGCTCCGCGACCACCAAAAAACGCCTCTGCCGCCTCCCTTTTTCCCCTGAAGAGGTGGATACCGCTGGTCAGGCGCGGGTTGCATTCGATTGGGTACAGCTCCCCTGTGCGTGTCTCGATAAAATCAAAGGCGATCTGCCCGGTAAAACGGCGGAGCCCGACCATCTTTTCGACAAACGTTCGCACTCCGGGATGGTCCGCAAAGCTGAAAGAAATAGACGCCCCCTGCCCGGCCGTGAACGTCGTGGCATAATCGGCGTACAAGGCAAGGCGGCCTTCCCTGGCTACCGCATAGCTGCACAGCTGCCTGCCCGCGATGAACTCCTGCGCGAGCCATGTTTCTCCCTCTCTTATAGCAGGGAGTTCGCTCGCTGTATACCAATCCTTTCTTGGCGAAGAGCGGCGCAAGATATGGACACGGGAAGAAAACCGGGAAAAAGCAGGCTTCAACACGACGCTTTTTCCCGGTTCGACATCTTGGAGAGCTTCCAGCAGCCCGGCAGCCGATATAACCGATCTCGTCTGCGGGACGGAAAAACCGGCTTGCTCCGCCAGCCTGACAAACGCTGCTTTATCATGCCAGATGCGCAGTTCTCCAAGGCTTTCCACAAACGGTTCCACATAATGACGGAGACGCTCTCTGCCCTTTGCGACGAAAAAAACTTCCTCGCATGTCGGGACGAGCAGGTCTGCTTTTTCCCTTTCTGCAATGCGGCAAAGCTCTTCGATATATTCTTTTTCCTGCTGTCGGGGAGGGGGCACGAGGTAAGAACGGGCAACCGCTCGGGATACCCGGCACAGGTGAGCGGGCAAGCTCTCCGCCACCACAACGCAGTGTCCCGCCTCGTCAAACAGCCGAGCCAGCTCCAGGGTAGCCGGTGCTCTTCCCCCTGTCAGCAGGATCGTCTTCCTCTCAGTATTCAAGCAAAACCCCTCCCAGGGACAGCCCTGCTGATGTTCCTAGCAGAAGCAGCAAGTCCCCGCGGGCCACTTTTTTCTCCTGGATCGCTTCGTGCAATGCCATAGGAATAGAGGCAGCGATCACATTTCCGTGATTTTCAATAATATTGATCATCTGGCCCGGCGCAAGCCCCAGCTTTTGTGCCATGATGCGCATCGCCATACCGCTGGCCTGATGAGGGACGACCGCCTTGATTTCGGAAAGGGAGATAGTCGTGTTGGACAACAACCTCTCGATAAAGCCCTCAAGAAGCTGGGAGGTCATCCGAAACAGCTTGCGTCCATCCATGTCAAACATAAAGTCGCTCTCATTTCCCTTCCCGTACTCGCTTGGATGGATCAAGGTCCCGCCGCCGCGAATCTCGGAGTAATGCGCTCCTTTGCTGTACGTCTCCATCCGGGAGCAGAGAATCCGGGAAGAAGAACCGTCCGGCGCAAGTCCGATGACAGCCGCCGCTGCCCCGTCTCCAAACAGGATACTGCTCTCCTTTTGCTCCCAGTTCAACCCTACTGAAGAAATTTCAGTAGAGACTATCAAAACCCGCTTATACACGCCAGCAGCCATCGCAGCCGACATCACATCCAGCGCTGTGACAAAACTGAGGCATGTGGAATTGATATCAAAGCACGGGACGCCGGAGTCCGACTCCCCCAGTTCCTCCTGGAGCAGCGCTGCCGTACAAGGAATTTCCTGCTGAGCCGTCCCGCTGGCGCAAACCAGACAGTCGATGTCAGCAAACGTAAGGCCTGCATTCTGAAGCGCTTGTGTAGCTGCCGCGGCCCCCATTTGCGTAGAAGTTTCATCTGTCACAAAATGCCGAACCCGCACTCCCGATTTCTTTTCCACCCATCCAGCCGGCAATCCCAGCTTTTGGTCCAACTGCTCTGCCGTCACTTGCCGCTTGGGCAAATATTTGCCTGTCCCCAGTATTCTAACCGGTCTCTCCATCATTCGTTTGTCTCCCCTTGATGCTGCCTCTTTTTTCATTCGCATCATCATTTTACCAGATGATTGCAAACCCTCCGAACAAAATTACACCGCCAAACGGCAAAGAAAGGGATGATGCGGCCTCGCTTTGCCTCTTGGAGCTTCCAGATGTATCCTTCTATGTATTTACGTTTCCGGGCAGCTTTTGTTTCATTCCCCCCAGACATACAGACGATTGCCCCAAACATGAAAACCGGAAGGGGCTCTCCCTTCCGGTCCATCCATATAGCCGCAGCCTTTTATAAGGTTCTTCTGAACTTTTTGCCTGTCCTTAGCAAACAGCCAACATTCGATCCGGGTGGTTGGTACAAATCTGCACACGTGGATAGTTCTTTACAATATGGCGAATTGTTTGGGGATCATCGACTGTCCAGGCGATTACCTCATAGCCCTGCTCAATCGCAGCCGCAGCGAGCTCTGGCGTCAGGTACGGATAGGCCATCGACAAAATATGGACTCCTGCTTCGCGAAGCTGCTCCAGCATCAGTACGGGATTTCCGAGGACGATCAGGCCGGTCTTCACTTCGGCATCGAGCTGGCGGACATGGCGGATCTCTTCATGGTCAAACGACGTCACGTACACGTCCCGCTTCATGTCATGCTTCTCCAGCAAAGCCAGTACACTTTCCGCCAAACCGGGGTACATGCCGGGCGCTGTCTTCAATTCAATATTCAGCGTGCATCGCCCCTTAACTGCTTGCAAAACCTCATCCAGCGACGGGATTCTCTCACCCGCGAACCGCGCGTCAAACCATCTGCCCGCATCGAGTGTCCGCAACTCCTCAAAGGTGTGGTCCCGAACGAGTCCGCTTCCGTTCGTCGTGCGCTCCAGCGTAAAGTCGTGGCAAAGTACAGGTACGCCATCCTTGGACAGTTGCACGTCAATCTCCATCGCCTTGATTGCCGGTTCTGCCAGCGCCAGGCGGATCGCTGTCATCGTGTTTTCCGGCGCTTTTCCGGACCAGCCGCGGTGTGCCATACAGACGTTCATCATGTTCCCTCCGTTTTTCCCGGTCGCTGCTTGCTCTCAGCCCAGGCCAAATTCCTTTTTCACGAAAATGCTGCGGTTACTTTTTCAACAGCTTCTGCCCTTTTTCCATCGCTTTGCCGATCGCCTCGTCCACGGACGCCTGCCCCAATACCGCACGCTGGATTTCGGTCATGATCACTTCCTGCAGCTCCTTGTAGCCTGGCACCATCGGGCGCGGCTTTGCGTACTCCAACTGCTTCACTGCCACCTGGAAGTTCGGCTCCTTCTCGTACGCTTTTTTCATTTCTTCCGACTCGACTGCTTCTTTTGTCACTGGCATGTACCCGGTTTCCAGCGACCACGGAATCGTTTGCTTCGTATCGGTCATCCACTCGATGAACTCCCAAGCGGCCTTTTTCTCCTCTTCGGAGGACTTCGCCAGCATCACCAGATTGGCTCCGCCCGTAGGAGCGCCGTAGCTCTTGTTGGCCGGCAGGAACGCGGCGCCCAGGTCGAATTTGGCTGCTTCCTTCAGTCCGCGCAAATCCCCGGTAGAGGTAAAGATCATGCCCACCTGCTGGTTGAGGAAGTCTTGCTTGGCTACATCCCATGCATTGTATTTTTCACCCGGAGGCGCCTTCATCACGCCTTCTTTCAACATGCTCGTCCAGAATTCGAGTGGTGCCACTCCGGCTTCTTCATTGATCAGCAGGCTTTTGCCGTCTTCACTCAAGATGTTGCCTCCGCTCTGGAACACCAGCGCTTCGTAGAACCAGATGTCGATCGGGGTGGAGAAGCCGTATGTTTTGGTCTTGTCACCCTCTTTTTTGGTCAGAGCCTTGGAGAATTCACGCAGCTCCTCCCAGCTTTTCGGACCGTTCGGATCGAGTCCGGCCGCCTTCAGCATGTCGCGGTTGAGGTACAACAGCGGAGTGGAGCGGTTGAATGGGATCGCGTACAGCTTGTCTTTCCAGTACGAGTTGCCCATCAGTCCGGGAATGTACTTCTCTTCGGCTCCGTTCGTGTAAGGCGTCAATTCCTGCAGCACTTTCGCGTCCGCAAACGCCCCGATGGAGCCTACCTCGACCATCGTCACGTCAGGCTGGTTTCCGGCAGACACAGAGGCCAGCACCTTGGCGTGGTTCTCATAGTAGCTGCCCTGGTAGGACGGCTTCACCACAATGTGCTTGTGGGATTCGTTGAATTGTTTTACCATGCTTTCGATCATTTCCCCGTTGCGGCCGCCGAGCGCGTACCAGAAGTCGATCTCGATTGGCTTGCCCGCATCTGCCGTCTGCTGCTGCGCTCCGGATGCCGCACCGCTCGTCCCGCTTGTCTGCTCTGTGGCCGCCTGCTGATTGCCGCCGCCACAGCCTGCCAGGATAGCCGTTATGCTCATTGCGCATGCCAGTAAAGATACACGAACTTTTTTCACCACAATTGCCTCCTTTAAAGTAAGGGGTTTTCCCCCTGTTTCCCGGATAGGTAGGGTTCCATGAAATGCTGTCCTGCCCTTTTGCCGAAATGGGCAAAGCTTCTGTCAAAGCAGGTTTTTTCTGGTCAAGGTTCCTTGTTCCCTTTTCATTGTCCCTTGTTACTTGGACTGATAGACAAACGCGCTGATGATGTGCCGCTGGGCGAAGAAGAAGATCGCCAGAATCGGGAGGACGAGAATCATATTTCCGGCCATAATCACATTCCACAGCTTGCCGCCCTCCGCCGCCTTCAGCATGGAGATCCCGATGGGAAGCGTCCGGACTTCATTGCTGTTGGTCATGATCAGCGGCCAGAAATAGTCGTTCCAGTGGTAAATGAAGCTGAACAGGCCAAAGGTAACGAGTACCGGCTTTGCCATCGGCACCATGATCGTCCACATGATTTTCCACTCGGATGCGTTGTCGAGCCGCGCCGCTTCGATCACTTCATCCGGCACCTGCATGAAGGACTGGCGCAGCAGGAAGATGCCGAAAGCGCTCGCCCCGTAGGGAAGGATCAACGCCCACAAAGTGTTCACCAATCCCCAGTGGCTCATCTCCACATAGACCGGCAGGAAAATGACCTGCGCCGGAATCATCAGCGCGATCAGCGTCAGCCCGAACAAGGCTTCTCTCCCGCGAAAGCGATAACGGGCAAACGCGTATGCGGCCGGTACCCCTGTCAAAAGCTGCAGCACCAGAATCCCGGCTGCCACGAGAAAGCTGTTCCAGACGTAGGTCAGGAATGGCCCGGAGCTCCAGGCAATTTCAAAGTTTTGAAACTGCCACGATTCCGGCCACCAGGTCGGCGGAAATTGGTATACCTCCGGCATCGTCTTGAAAGCCGTCAAGAACATCCAGAGAAACGGAAACACGAAGATCAGGCCCACAGCCGCAAGCAGCAGCCACTCCACCGTTTTCCACGCCGTCAAACCGGCTTGTCGCATGTTGTCTCCTCCTCTCTTCCACTATCTTCTCTGCTTTTCTTCGTTCATCACTTGCATTTTTTAGCGGTAGTGAACACGCTTTTCCATCACCCGGAAGTGCAGCAGCGTCAGCAGTCCAACGATACCAAGCAGGATGACAGAGGCTGCCGAGGCGATGCCGCCGTTGTAAAAGTCCATGCCTTGCTCGTAGATGTAGAAGACGAGCATATTGGTGCTGTTGACCGGTCCGCCCTGCGTCATGATGTAGATCGTATCAAACACCTGGAACGAGGAGATCGTATTGATCACCAGCAAAAAGAACAGCGTGGGCGAAAGCATCGGGATCGTGATGCGGGTCAGTGTCCGCCACCACGGCGAACGATCCAGGGAAGCCGCCTCGTATATGTCCCGGGGAATGCTTTGCAGCCCGGCGATAAAGACGAGCGTATTGTAGCCGACTCCTTTCCAGACGCTGACGATGATCAGTGAAAGCAAGGCGCTTTTTGTATCAGACAGCCAGGTGTAGCCGGGCAAGCCGATAAATTCCAGCAGCGCATTGAGCAGGCCGTATTGCGGGTCCATCAGCCACATCCAGAGCATCGCCACCGACACCAGCGAGATGATATGCGGGCTGAAGACCGCCGCTTGCACGAGCCCAAAAATCTTGGCTTTGCGGTTTAGCCAGAGCGCCAGGAAAAAGGCGATCCCGATTCCCAGTGCAACGGTACTAAGTGTATAGATGAGAGTTGTCCCCAGCACCTGGCGAAAATCCGCGTCCTCGAAAAGCGCCGTAAAGTTGGCCAGTCCCACCCACTCGATCTCGTCCAAATTCAGCAGAGACCAGTCGTGAAACGAGAGGTAGATCACATAGGCGATCGGAAAGAAGAAAAAGACGCCGAAGAAGGCCAATGCCGGTGTGACATACAAATAAGGACGGATCGTCTCAAACAGATTCAGCCTGACTTTTGTCGCCTCCGTTCTCCCAAGAGCATGACCGGAAGCCGTCATTTCGTGTGCGGCCGCTGCCTTTCGCATCAGACCACCCCACCTGCCAGGATTTGCTGCCTGACACCGTTTTCTGCCCGTGCTATCCGCTTCCCGGTCGCGCGGTCAAACACGTAGATGCTCGAAAGCGGCACCGTTACGTGTACGGCCGATCCTGCATCCAGAAGAGATTCGGTGTCCGTCTTGACCACGACCCGTCCTTTGTCCGTCTCGACGTGATACAGCGTGTCCGATCCGAGAATCTCCCTGGAGACGATATGTCCGTGCATATCCATTGCGTCAGCGTGACCGACAGAGGAGACTCCTGCGTGGCGGAGCAGCGCTTTTTCCGGGCGAAACCCCCAGACCTGATCCTCGCGCTCTGCCGCCGGGACGATGTTCATAGCAGGAGAGCCGATAAACTGGGCAACGAACAGATTGTCCGGCTCCTGATACAGATCCATCGGCGCCGCCACCTGCATGATCTGCCCTTCGTTCATCACGACGATCTGGTCGCCCATCGTCATCGCTTCCACCTGATCGTGCGTTACGTAAATGAAGGT
>Ga0310822_100879_pt1 | contig 13088 bp, 16 predicted proteins | sample P4_ome_2_FD_201313 | JGI IMG/M metagenome (GOLD analysis project Ga0310822, IMG submission 201313) | Sorghum-adapted microbial communities from Joint BioEnergy Institute, Emeryville, California, United States - P4_Day56_Rep2 | ecosystem: Engineered > Bioreactor > SSF (Solid state fermentation) >... | reverse complement strand
GAAGAAATTCATACGGTAGCCTGGATGTCACCGGAAGCGGCCTGGGAGAAGCAGAAGAGGAACGGGTACCAGAATAACATCTCAGTCCTGGTAAAGGCATATGAACTGCTGGGAATTGATAACCGAAAGGAGAAAACATCATGACAAATAAGCCACTCGCATCCTACATTGACCACACTCTATTGAAACCGGAGACGACAGCAGAGATGATCGATACATTATGCCAGGAAGCGAAGGATAACGGATTTTTCGCCGTGTGCATTAATCCGTACTGGGTTGGGAGGGCCAAGCGCAATCTGGAAGGCAGCGGCGTAAAAGTGGCGACCGTTATCGGCTTTCCGCTTGGCGCGAATACAACAGAAACAAAGGCGTTTGAAGCGACGAAGGCGATCGAAGACGGTGCGGACGAACTTGATGTGGTGATTAACATTGGCGCGTTGAAATCGGGGGACGACGAAACGGTACTCCACGATATCGCCTCCGTGGTTACGGTAGCCGAAGGTAGGGCGCTTGTGAAAGTCATTATTGAGGCAGGCCTGCTGACGGAAGAAGAAAAAGAGCGGGCCAGCCGTCTAAGTAAAGAGGCGGGCGCGCACTTCGTCAAAACGTCCACCGGCTTCGGACACGGAGGAGCGACCGTAGAAGACGTACGGCTTATACGTAAGACGGTCGGCGAAGAAATGGGCGTGAAAGCGTCCGGAGGGGTACGCACCCGCGAAGATGCTGAAGCTATGATTACGGCCGGCGCTACCCGCATCGGCACCAGCGGCGGTGTCACCCTCATCCAGGGCAGCACGAATACGGAACAGTACTAAGAATTCTACAGAAAACCACCATGGCATCTCAGCCGCAACCCCGACATGAAAATCATGGGAAGGGCGGCTGACTTTTGTGATACGAAGGAAAAGAGAGAAGAGAACGAGACAATGATTTCAATGTGGAAAAAGGCGAACGCCTTTTTCTTCCCTGGATCTTTTTCTTTCTTTTCCCCCTCCTTTTATCCTTTAATATAATGCTGCGCCATTCGTGCGATTGCATGCGCAAACGGAAGCGCCAGCAGCGAGCTAATCACATTGAACAGCGTCTGCGCGTGGGCGATTTGCAGTGCCGGATCGCCGGTGAGCCAGGATACTAACACGGCAAACGGCTGGATGAAAGGAAAGAACACGAGCACACCTGCAACATTCAGCATGACATGCACCCAGGCAACCTGCTTTGCCGCCGCGTTGCCCCCCACAGCTGCCATAATGGCGGTTATACATGTTCCGACATTGCTGCCCAGCACAATCGCAATTCCCATCCCCAGCGACAGAATCTTCTCTTTCATAAAACCCATCGTCATCGCCGTTACGGCAGAACTGCTGTGCAAAAGGGCCGTAAACACCGCCCCGAGAAAGATGCCGTTGAAATAATGGCTGTCCGGCCGCGCCAGAGCTGATAGAAAGAATGGTGTATGCTGCAGCGGTTCGGCTGCCACTTGCATCATCTGAATTCCCAAAAACACACATCCGAAACCCGACATCGACATTCCGATTGCCCGCACAACCTGCGAACGTAGCCACAATACAGAGCAGCCGATGAGAAACATCGGCAGCGCCAGTTTCTGCGGGTTGAGCGCAATCAATTGAGTGGTAAACGTCGTCCCGATATTCGTCCCCAGAATAATGCCCACCGTCTGCGGGAACGATAGCAGGCGCGCGTTCGCAAGCCCGATTGTTACGACAGACACCGCGCTGCTGCTCTGTACAAGCATTGTCACCAGCGTTCCTGTAATCATGCCGCGCATCGGCGTTTTCGTAAAGCGTACAAGCCAGCGGTGCAGACTATCGCCCGCCAGCGCGAACAAACCGAGCCGCATGAAATGCATGCCGCCCAGAAACAACCCAAACCCTGCCAGGAGGGGAAACACAAGTGTAGCCATCCGTTCGTCTCCTCTCGTCCCCATCTACCCCATATGTATGCGGGGTCTAAGACAGGCATGACAGGCCGTAGAAAAACAAAAGACGGACCCTGTTACAAATCCGTCGAGCGGATTAGTAGGTGCTGCAGACAAAAGAATTGATGCGCCTTGTATCAAGTCCGCCAATGGTGTAGCCAAAGAAAGGAATATATCGGTAGAATGATACGGTCCTCTGTTGGATAGAGAATGGCCAGATCCAGTATTGCTCGCCGTTCGATAGCCATACATACGTCCAACGGTACAGACACATGCGCAGGCTGCTTGGTGCAACCGCCAGTGTGCCGACTCCTCCCTGCGGTTGCTGCGGAACGAAACTCGGCGGCGGCGAAGTCGGTTGAGGCGGTTGGCCTTGTCCTCCGGGGAGCTGCCCTTCTCCAGGAAACGGACCCGGGTACGGCGGCTGTGTCGGCGGTTGGAATGGAGGGAAATAACCGGGTGGAGGTGGTGGAAAACCGCCGGTTGGTGGACGGGGCGGTAAGCCCGGAACGGTCGGTATGTTAAACTGTCTGTTATATTTTTTAGGGGATTTACCCATAGTAACACCTTCCTTTCCGTATAGACTATTCACAATCAGGGACAAATGCGTATAAAATAGGCACAAGCCTGCATGGCAAATGACAAACGAAAGGATGAGCGACATGGAACCGAAAACGACCGGATGCAGCATTGACCATTCTTTAGAGGATGTGCGCAATAAACTGGGCGCAATCGAGCCGCATCTTCCGACAGGCATCGCATCTTCCCTGCCGGAATACTTGGAAAACGGACGGACTCAAGCCGAGCTAAACCATGTATTTCACTTGTTAAAAAAATACGACTTAGCAGATGACACGGAAAAAGCGCGGCGCAACGAAGAATTTGCCAGACTGTTGCAAAAAGACTAAATAAGAAATGCCTCTTGCTTCGGACAAGCAGGAGGCATTTTTTAATGTATAGGAAAGTATATTTCGCTTTACAGTGATAAAGTGAAATATACTTTCCCTCCATTGTAATCGAGGAAAAACTCGCGGGCGTTGCCGCTCGTCCTTTTTCCACACAGAAGACAAGCGGCCGCTTTGTGGCCCTTCGGTCGGACCGGCAAAACATCCGGGTACCCCGAAGAGGGAGACAATTGCCGGTCTTTCCCTCCCTCCAGGCCACACGCTCCACACGGAAAAAGCAACGGTCGGCACACGCCTCGCGAGTTTTTCTTATGTAACACTTTTTCGGGAAATGCGACAAAAAAATTTTCTTCTCTGCGAAAAATATTACAGTCAAGGATAAAAATACATCAAGAAAGGGAGAATACTAGTGAACAGAAAAATCATAAGCGGACTATTGGCGGCAACTCTCCTTGCAGGAGGCACTTCCGTATTTGCACAGGATACTGTAACGGCGACAGAGCCTGCAAAAAAAGAAGAGGCTGTCAAAGTGAAATGCTTAGAAAATGCATTGAAGCATGTGAACAACGAAACGGCAAGACAAGCCATCATGGCTAATATCGAAAGACAAAAAGCAGCAACGACAACAGGAGACAGCGTGACGGTAACACCTGCTCCTAAGCCGGAGCAGAAAAGAGAAGCGACAATTGTAATAAAAATCAATGGTAAAATCATGATTGCGGACCAGAAGCCAATCATCATCAACGGCCGGGCCGTTGTACCGCTGCGCAGCATCTTTGAAGCGCTGGGCGCCAACATCCAGTGGGACGGCAAAAACAGCACGGTTCATGCGACTAAAGGGAAAAAGAAAGTAAGGCTGAAAATCGGTGATTTGAAGGCATCTGTAGACGGAAGAACAGTGAAGCTTGACCAAAAAGCGGTTATCATCAACAACCGTACTATGGTGCCGGTTCGCTTCGTAAGCGAAGCGCTGGGCTCTAAAGTGGAATGGGATGCGAAAAACCTGACCATTCACATTAAAACGAATTAAATACCGGTGAAGGGCTAAAGAGGCGGACGCTGGGCCATCAGGCGTCCGCTTCTCGTTTTTCTGCCGTGTTTCTGGTAAGATAGGGCATGATGACAGAAAACCACCATGGCATCTCAGCCGCAACCCCGACATGAAAATCGTGGGAAGAGCGGCTGACTTTTGTGGTGCGAAGGAAAAGAGAGAAGAGAACGAGACAATGATTTCAATGGGGAAAAAGGCGAACGCCTTTTTCTTCCCTGAATCTTATTTCCTCTTCCCTTTCCTTCTTTTCTCATGATTTTCACAGAAAAAGCCAGACGTTCATCCGTCTGGCTTTTCACTCATTACTTCACCGTTTTCAAATACTCGATCATCGAGCTCATTTGCTGATCGGACCAGGACGCACCCAGCGGAGGCATCCCACCGCGTCCGTTCTTCAGAACATCCGCTACTCCCTCCGGCTTCAGCTTATCAACAACGCCAGCCAGACTCGGGCCCGTGCCGCCCTTCAAATCCTGGCCATGGCAAGCCATACATTGATTTGCCATCGTCTTGCCTTCTTCAGCCGTTCCCCCGGTTGGAGCCGCTGCGCTTTCGCCGCCTTTATTCGCGTCTCCGCCTTCCGGCTTCTTCTCCTCAGCAGGAGGAGCAGCACCGCCAGCCGCTGTACCTTTGCCGTCGCCTTTCAGGCTGGCAAGATATTTAACAAGCTGGTCAAGCTCTTCCGGAGAGCCATTGAACATGCCCTTCGGCATTGCGCCGCGTCCGTTCATGATAACTTCATGAATTTGTTTTTCATCAAGACGGCTTCCCACGTTCCACAATGCAGGCCCGCTTCCGCCTTCCATATTCGCACCATGACATCCCTGACAGCTTGCCTGCTTCGTCCAGATTGCATCCGGTTTGAAATCAGCCGGCGGTTTGGCCGCCGCTTCGCCACCAGCGCCTGCAGCCGGTTTCGGATGCAGACGGTTGTGTTCATCAATCGCAGCCCACGTAAGATAGAAGATACTTACGAGTGCGAGAAGCATAAGACCTGTCGCTACCGGACGTTTCGACGGCTTGCGCTCCGGTGACGTATCCAGCCATGGAGCCAAGAGCAGCGCGCCAAACGCGATACCCGGCACAACCACTACCCCGAATACAACCCACTGGCCGGATTGCCACGGATATTTCAGCAATTGGTACAAGAACAAGAAATACCAGTCTGGAAGCGGTATATACGATGCGTTGTTCGGGTCCGCTTTCGCTTCCAGCGGCGACGGATGGCTGATAGTAAGAATAAGGAAAGCGATTAAGACAACCGCGGCAACCATCCATTCTTTCAATAAGAAATTCGGCCAAAACGCTTCGGATTTGCCCGGAAATTCTGAATAAGACGGAGCGATGTTCGGCATTCGTTTCGCGGGTACGCGCGAGTCGCCGACATACTCTATCGTCTTGTCATGCTTAGCCATTGAATTACCCCCCTTGTCAATGGATCGAACTCCATCTTATAGCGGTCCAGAGATTCCCTGTCTCCGAATCATAATAAAGTGTGCGCCCAGAAGACCAAGCAGCGCGCCAGGCAGGAAGAATACGTGGATTGCAAAGAAACGTGCGAGCGTTTCGGCCCCGACAATCGGTCCACCCTGAAGCAGCGTTTTAATAAAGCCGCCGATCAGCGGAACTTGCTCCGCAATTTGAATGCCTACCTTCGTAGCGAAGTATGCTTTGTTGTCCCATGGAAGCAGATACCCTGTGAAGCCCAGTCCAAGCATGACGAAGAAAATTAACATCCCAACAACCCAGTTCAATTCACGCGGACGCTTATAGGCTCCCTGGAAGAACACCCGTAATGTATGTAAGAACATCATTACGATTACCAGACTCGCACCCCAATGGTGCATCCCCCGAACGATAACCCCAAAAGCCACTTCGTTCTGTAAGTATTTCACGGATTCATACGCGTTAATAATGTCCGGAACATAATACATGGTCAGGAACATACCGGACAAAATCTGAATAACGGTAATAAAGAAAGTAAGTCCACCAAAACAGTAAACAAACGCCGAAAAATGGTGGGCCGGGTTTACGTGTTCGGGCACTTCATGGTCCGCAATGTCACGCCACATCGGGGTAACATTCAGACGCTCATCGACCCAATCGTACATTTTGCGGATCATGTTACACTATGCCCCCTCTGCAATCTTGTTTGGCTTAACCTCACCGAGCAGTACTTTACCGTCTTTAATTTCGACCTCGTACTGATCAAGCGGCTTCATTGGCGGTGTACCCGGAACATTCTTTCCATTCTTCTCGTAGCGTCCCAAGTGACAGGGACAGAAGAATTCGTTTTTGTGCTTTTCATCCCCATTCCAGTTCACCGTACAGCCCAAATGCTTGCAGATTGGTGAAAGCGCAATCACTTCATCGCCCTGCTTGTACACCCAAGCTGTTAAAGGAGTTTCCTGTTCGCCGGTCCACACATCTTTAATCTTCTTTTTGAAGCTGATGCTTTTCGGCTCTTCAGTAATCTCGCTTAAGCTCGCTACGGGAACTTTGTCACCGGCTGCATCTGCTTTCTGCAGGGCCGGATCGATTGCGAACCTAACCATCGGCGCTAACATCCCAGCTGCCAAAAACCCGCCGACTCCAGTAAGACAATAGTTGAGGAATTGCCTTCTGGATACCCCTTTGTTGTTACGTTCACTCATGCTCTCTAACCTCCTATCCTTATGATAACGTCCGCACGGACAGAAGCATTACTACACATCTTTACTAGGACATAACCATCATAATGGAAGGGTTATATACTGTCAAGAATTTGCAACGTAGGAAACACTGTAGTTTCCTGTGCCTTTCTTCTTATTGTTATATATTTTGTCACAATTTATCCTTTAATTATTCTGCCAGAGTGCAATGCAGCGCTTTACAATGCGGTTGCTTTCGCTCAAAGCTTTTTCGAGGAAAGCCTTCGTATCCGCTTTCTCTTCCGGCGGATCAGAAACAAGGTAGGTTTCGATTCCCTTTTTTGTAAGTTCTATAGACACAGTGTTATCATTCGTAACTACTATACAATGAGTGAAGCGCCGTGAAAGCGCCTGGATATTTTGTTGGATAAACATATAAGAAATTTCTTCATCCGCTTCCTTTGTAAGCGCTATACATAAGGGCTGGAATAAAAATAAACGGCCCGTCAACTGTCTTTCCGCATAGCCGCATACTCTCTCCAGCCAGAATTGATTTTTAATCCAGCTCTCGTCCCATTCTTCTCCAGATACGCATACGGGATACAGGAGCGTATCCACATATTCCTGCATCGCAATGATCTGTTCCATGTCCTCCGCTTTCCAGCGCATATTTCTTCCCTCTTTCCTTTTACTATTCAGGTTCTCAAAAAGCAAAAAACCCGGAATTTCCGGGTTTTAGCTTACCATATCTTTTTTCGTTGCGCTACTTGACCGCTTTCGTTCCGAGCACTTCTTTAAGCTCGCTAGTCAATGTCTTGAATCTGCTCTTGTCACCTGCTTCTAACGCTTCATCAATATGCTTATAAAGATTTTCAATTCGATATTTACGGATGGCTTCATCTAAAATCATTTCGGCCATAAGGCTAAGTGTCGAAGGATTTACAATGTTTTGCTTTTGCTTTTCCATTTGTTTTCCCTCCATTCGATAGTACCGCTTTGCTTCTTTTTTGTATGCATGCTTGATTAACGAGCGGCCTATGTGACCAACTGCATAATCGTTTAAATATTCAGAATTAACTATCTTTAATGTTATCTCACTCCTTGAGCCGGAAGAGAATCAGTTTCTATTACTTCATCATATTCTCGTCCGTGGGATGTGTGATGTGTCCTTAACTATTTACAATGTTGTGTCCTATTTAATAAAGATTTACCCCAGTTTGTTACCAGATAAACAGGGGAATCTGCGGTAACCATTCCGCGGCTTAGGATTCCCAGATATACCATCATAGATAGTAGACGGCGGCGAACCACCTCTTCTTCAGTGTCATAATAAAAAGGACACACCCAATTTTGCAGCGCATGAACAAGGCTTTCTTCATCAAGCCATTCCGGTTCACAGATAGAGACAATGAACATCCACAGACTTTCAATTGCAGGGATCGCTTTTTTGTAAGATAGCAGCCAAAACGTTACGAGACTGTTCGCTCTTTCTTCTTTCTCCCACTCTTGCGCCAATGCCTGCCTCATTCCTTCTTCCGTCAGCGTTAGCCCTTCTGCCCTTTCCCTTAACCATTGCTGATGATACGTATAGTCATACAACAACGCAAGACGGTCCGGATAATTCCGGAATCTTCGTCCGTATCCAAAACGCCACTCTTTGCCATCGACCGGGTTCTCACGCACGGCCATCAAATCCATCAGTTTCTGCTGCTGCCTGCGGTACATAACTCCTTCTTTGGACAACGGTACGCGATTCGTCTGCACAAAACGAAGCAATTGCTGTACATCATGTGCCATAACATACGTGTCGTCGCGGTATACATCAGGCTTCGTATAATTACCATATGCAGCATCACGCACTTCTTTAACAAAAATATCCCGCCATCGCCGCTGCAAATCGCTCGGGATCGCATACACGGTTGAATGGGGCTTCTGCATGCGGAACAGCCACCCGCACTTAAGCACTCGCTCTACCAATCGCTCGTGTTCATCATGCTGTATATCTTCTTTAAACGATTTTCTCGCCCGGCTCAACAGCGCTTCACGCGAATATTCCTTTCGCGCCTCGAATATCAAAGAAAGCAAGAACCGCTTCTCTTCCCATGTCAGCTTCTCCTGCATCTCCCGGCAAAAGGGAAGGGAAGTCAAACGATTATGCAGATTTTGTATCAGGTCGTGTTTTGAATGGAGATTGCACGTAAGCCCGCAAGAGGTGGCGAGTTGACGCAATTGTCGGATATCGGCGTATACAAGCGTATCAGCAAGATTCACGCGAATTGCCCCTTTCTTAGGCGATACTGTTACCTGTCAGTATTGACCGAAAGAAAAGTAACGTATACTTAAGAGCTAGAAAAAAGTATAGAAGGAGAAGGGAAAATATCAAGGGCGAAAAGGCGACTGGCTTTTTTTCATCAAGTCGAACCTCTAACTTCCCCGCTTCCGATTCTAAAAAACCACAGGCACCTGAATTCCAGGTACCTGTGGCTTATTCGCTTACTATTCAATGCCGCATTAAATTTTGGCAACGCTGCTGGGCGTCGGCCACTACTTCGCCTCCGTCCAACGCCTGCTCGTAGTAAGCGAGAGCATCTTCCGTCTCCCCTCTCGCTTCCGCAAGCCGACCCTGCCAGTACCAATATATCGGGTCATCTTCGTCCAGATTTCGCAGCCGCGCAATTCCTGCTTCAGCTTCTTTCCATTTACCAAGCTCAATGCAAAAGCCAAGGTAGCCGGGCAGGAGCTTTTCTTCTTCAATATGCAGCGACAACGCCCGCTGGTAGATTACCAGGGCCTGCTCATGCATATCTAACTTCCATAATGCTTCAGCGAGCAGCGGATAGGCGGCTATGTAATCCGCATCCGCTTCGATAAGGCGCGCCAAATGGCGTACAGCCCGCTGCCAATCGCCGATTTGATAGGCAGTCATGCCTGCCCCGTATAAGGCTTCCGTATCGCTATCATCTTCTCCAAGCTTCTCATACAATGTAAGAGCGGCTTCGAAATCTCCCTGCCGGGCCGCCAGACGGGCGCGTTCATGCAAGATCGGCGCTTCTTCTTCAAATCCTTCGAGCATCTGCCATTTCTCCATTGCACGCTCGCTCTCCCCCTGTTCCGCATACAGTTTGCCCAGCAAATACTGAATTTCTTCATTATTCGGTTCCATTTCGATGGCCTGCTCGAAATAGCGAATCGCCACCTCTTCAAGTCCTTCAATGAGAAACAGCTCTCCCAGCAGCGCATAGACGCGGTAATCGTCCGTTCCAGTTTCTTTGATAGTAAGCAGCGTGTCCATCGCTTCCTGCAATCTATCCAAATCAATATAAAGCGAAGCCCGGTATACGTTCATCTCCTGCTGTATCTCATTGCCCCATTCCTTCTGGTCCTTCTCCATCTCCTCTAAAATGTCAAGCGCCGCATCATGATGTCCTAACTCGTGATAAATATTGACAAGCTGTAATCCAAGCACCGGATCATCCGTTTGGTGTTTCCGAACGGATGCAAGCGTCTCCAGGCCCCCTTGGATATCTCCTGCTTCCAATAAAGCGATGGCTCTGTCCAACTGCGTTTGCCATTGTTGCTTCATGAAAAAACCTCCCTGTTGCTGTTCACCCTCCGGCAAAAAGAAAAACCGTCCGGAACGAACGGTCAGCCTGCATGTTTCTTTAAGCGTGAAAGCCAACTCATACTAACCACACTAATCAGTATACCAAACAATGCCGAGAGCAAGCCATAGTGAACACGCGACGGCTGCTCCGGCGGCAAACTGTATGAAATGGGGTTCGTGGCGCTGGCAACAATGCCATATTGAGTTGTTCGAATATTATTCGCATCATTCGGCGAAAAACGCAGCGCTTCCGCCGAGACGACGATATCAGTAGCCGTATCGGCCGGTGTCGGGTTCATGACTTCATTCAACTGTCTGCCTAACATAAAAATAGGCAAAAAACAGGCAAACAGCAGGGCAACCGCCAGACCGGTAATCCAGCGTCGCATGGGCTGCGGAATTTCGCGTGCTCGTTCCGGAGCAGGGGCAGCCCATTTATTCTCTTCAAGAATTCGATTCATCACTCTATCAGAAACCGTCAAATGCTCATACCTCGCAGGCAAGACGGGTGAATGAAGAAGAGCCTGCTGGGTCGAATCTATGTAAAATGCATGCTCTTCCTGACAGGCTTCACAGTCCTCAAGGTGCTTTTCCACTTCTTCCTCCACTGTTAAAGGCAGCTTGCCTTCCGTATAGTCTGCAAGCAGCCGCTGAACTGTCTTACAGTCCATCGGTTACCCCATTCCTTCCGCTTCATCGAACGAAGCATCAAGCATATACGGTTCAAGCTGCTGTTTAATGCTGTGGCGAGCACGGAATAAAAGCGACTTTACGGAACTGACCGTCGAATCGAGAATAACAGCAATTTCTTTATAATCAAGCTGTTCATATTCCCGCAGGACAAGGGCGGTGCGCTGTTTTTCTGGAAGCTTGTTAATCGCCTGGCGTACAAGATGAACTCGTTCGATGCGCAGCAGTTCCTGCTCCGGCAGCCTATCAACAGAAATGCGTGCCGGTTGCTGCTTGCTATCTTCGAGATAAACTTCCGAGTTCCGGCTCTTTCGTAATTCGCTCAGCACGGTATTGCGGGCAATGGTATAAAGCCAGGTGGAGAAAGATGCTTCCGCATCCCGGAACGACTGGAGACTGCGGAACGCTTTATAGAACGTTTCCTGTGCTAAATCCTCCGCCATATCTTCCATATGGTAGCTTTTGAGCATGTGCAGAATAAAAGCAAGAATCCTTCGTTCGTATCGGTTGATTAATTCTGCATAACACTCTACCCGCCCGTCTTTAATTTCGCGAATTAACTGAGAATCAGTGATTAACATCCGTTACCCCCTCGTTGACTCCTGCTCTCTTCCGCGCCGGGCGTTTCTGTCTTATTACAGCCAGACATTCAGAGAGCTGTATTACATGTATTTGCATCTTTTTCTGTAAAAAGTAAGTATTTGTTTCTTCTTCCTTTTGTATAGACGAAGGAAGGGGTCCAAAAAGTTGCAGGGTTTCCAAAAAAGTTTTTAGGGATAAGAAAAAAGTCGGCTTCCGAGCCCGCTACAAGCGCACCTTTCTGCGGATAAGCGCCAAACAGCCTCGCCGGCAAGCGGGAGCCAACCTCTACCATGCGGCGCAGCATCCGCTCATCTATCCCGGACGATGGAAAATTTGCAGCGGATAGTGCAAGCTCTCCAAATTGCTTTCTATCATAGACCACCGGGCAGTCCCTATTAACTTCCCATGTGATATACGCACCGTATGGGCTTTTATTATTGCAAACGACCTTTACAATCTCCGGGTGTTCATCCAATATAAGTGGTATTCCACGATATTCCAGCATGGAAACAACCTGCGGCAGATTATCCGTAAGCCACCGCTTTCTCTCTCGCAGCGTGCATTCTCGCGCAAATGACAGTTTAACGGAGAGCCGATAGCGGGAGAAGCCCATTAAAAGCAGCGACCAAAACGATGCGGAAAGCGAATTTTCCGGAAGTAAAATCATCTCCATCATAGGAATACGGTGGGTAAGCACGGCGCGGATTACCGTTTCATTCACCGAACGATATGGCACACGCAGACGCACCCGATGCGTAAGACGACTGTTATGATGCATGGCCAATTCATAGCCAAGAACCGTTCGCCAGGCCGACGTATGGAGCATGGTCAGATCGTCCACATACGCGGTATAACCGTTTTTGAACCATTGCTCCTGTATCGTTTTAAATTCCGATAGGCTTGTCCTGTTGCTGCCAAGCGAAGTGCCGAAACGAAAAAAACCCGGCAGCATATAATAATCGCTCCCGTCTATCTCTTTTATCGGTCCTTTTTTGGGGATATGTTCATGGATATAATGAATTATTTCTTCCTTAATCCAAACGTCAGCTACAAAACAGCGTTCCGGGTTAACCAGGGTCGCGCCCCGCACAATCACTTCCATCCTATCGCCCTCCTTTTTACATGCATATGTGAGGTCGAAAAAAACATGCGCAGAAAAATAATATGTTAAAATTTGTCGATTAATTAGGTCTTTTCTGGAATTCTTTAGCGTACTACAATGGAACATGTAGATGAGGAATATGACTGGTCATGTGATCGGATAAGGAGGAGTGGCTGTGGAAGAGACAAGATTAATTCAATTAATCACAGAAAAAAGGCGTTCAATGCACTCTCTTTATATACAGGCCAACAAGAATCTGCGCGATGAGAAAGTGCTTGCGGCAAGCAAGGAAGTCGACCATTTGATTAACACGATTATGAAGCAGCGGATGTCAACACGCGATAAAGTTCACTGTTAAAAAACGATGAACCCGGAATGATTCAAGTCATTTCCGGGTTCGCTTCGCTTTTATCGTAGATTGAAAGATTTTTTGATGGAAAAGAGTAAGAAAAACTCGCGGGCGTTTTTCCTCGCTTACACTTTCCTATATTCCTATCCTGAAAATAAACTCATTGCACGAACTGAAAAAAGGCAATACGAAACTAACCCGGGCACACCCGCTTTTTAAAAAAGGGGCCGGGCAGCGGA
>Ga0310822_100869_pt1 | contig 13214 bp, 12 predicted proteins | sample P4_ome_2_FD_201313 | JGI IMG/M metagenome (GOLD analysis project Ga0310822, IMG submission 201313) | Sorghum-adapted microbial communities from Joint BioEnergy Institute, Emeryville, California, United States - P4_Day56_Rep2 | ecosystem: Engineered > Bioreactor > SSF (Solid state fermentation) >... | reverse complement strand
CACTGTCCTCGCCTGTATTTTCAAATTTCTTAACGATATGCGCCACCAGTCGAAGATTGTGCTCAATGAGCATATTCCTCGCATGCTTATCTCCCTCTGCCATCCGTAGCTTCATATTAAGAAAATTGTTATGTCATTTTATCTGACAAAAAACTACCGAAAAATCGTTGTTATTATGAGAAAATAAACATAAAGTTGTATTACATAACATCGAGTACAAATGTTTTATAACATCATAAAGGCAGGTGAAAAAGCAGATAAAACAACAGATTTAAGACCATGTTCAAAAATAGTAGGAAAGTTGTATTTTCGAAATATTTATTCTGACAACGATTTTTGGTAGCGAGAAGGCAATGATAAGGGGGGGGAATGGGTTAGATGAAATATATATTAATTCCAGGGGTTGCTTTACTTAATCGCATGAAGTACATTTACAAGTTTATTTTAATAGGAGGATTTCTCGGGATTGTAATTTTGATCATGATGTATTTTTTGTTTACGCAGCTTAATCAATCAATTACCTTTAATACAAAAGAGCGTTTGGGTGTAGCGTATAATGCAGCTTTAGCGTCATTTTATCAACATGTTCAACAGCATCGAGAATTGGAAAATACTTTTCTTACTCAACATACCAATGACAAAACCAAATTAAATGAGCTTGAAGCTACTATCATGGAAGATATTCAGAAAATCGATCGTGTGGACAGAGAATTTGGCCAAACTCTTACGTCAACGGAAAAATGGAGTGCAATAAAAGAAAAATGGAACAAATTGCGGCAGAATAGCTCTCATTTTGATAAAGACACAAGTCTTGCAGAACACGAAAAGCTAATTACGGATATCAATGGATTGTTTGCAGAAATAGGTGACAAATCAAATTTAATTTTAGATCCTGATCTGGATACGTACTATTTGATGGACTCTTTTATTTTTGGTTTACCTTCCCTCATGGAAAGTGCAAGCAAAGCCAAAATACAAGTTATGGACATAGCGCCGGGTGCTGAAATTACCGATGAGAAAAAAATCGAATTAATTTCATTGCGTGACTCCATTCGAAATAATCTTGGCAGGCTTGAATATGCAGTCAAAGCTATGACAGAGCACAATCCCGGTATTGGGCCAAAGATAAAAGAAGCGTTTGACCCACTGGCGAAGTCGACGAAGAATTATGCAAATCTAATCGATACAGGGATCATTCATGCAAAAATAAATAGGATAAATCGGAATCAATTTGTGAATGTAGCCGACAATACGATTGGCCTGACCGCAAAATTGTACGATTTGGAAACGGTCACTCTGGATACGTTAATCCAAAAACGAATAGATAAATACAGTCAAATCAAAACACAAAGTATTATTGCCGCCATTGTCTTTCTCACACTCGCTCTTTATGGTTTTATTGCCTTTTATTTTTCTGTCAAGCAAGCTGTAAGAACTCTGCAGAGAAATGCCGTAAAACTGGCGAATGGAGATTTAACCGCATATGTGGAAATAAATACGAAGGACGAGTTAGCCATGATAGCGAATTCATTTAACACCATTGCAGGTTCATTCCGGGATATTATTGAGAGAAATAAGATGATTATCGGAAAGTTATCTTTTAATACAGATAAGTTACTGACAAATGCACAACAAACAACGGATTCGACCATTTATGTGGCAACAATGATGAAAGAAGTTTCTCAAGGGATGGAGCAACAAATGAACGGTGCTAATGAAAGCGCAAAATCCATGGAAGAGATATCAGAAGGAATTCAAAGAGTCACAGAATTTTCATCGTTTGTATCCAATGAATCACTCGAAAATCTTGATAAATCAGAAAAGGGGAACAAACATGTTCAAAACCTCGTTTATCAAATGAATTTGATTAGTAAAACAGTGGGGAATGTAGCAAAGCTTATCAATACATTAGGCGAACGATCCGAAGATATAGAAAAAATTGTTGAAGTCATTACAGAAATTGCCGACCAAACTAATTTATTGGCCCTGAATGCGGCCATTGAGGCCGCTCGGGCAGGAGAACATGGAAAGGGTTTTTCTATCGTTGCAGAGGAAGTGCGTAAATTAGCGGAGCAGTCATCGCAATCAGGAAAACAAATCTCTAGTCTTATTGAAGAAATCCAAAAAGAAACCCGACATGCGGTAAAAGCAATGAGTGAAGGAGCACGCGAGGTTCAAGTCGGCATGAATGCAGTAACCGATGCGGGAGAAGCCTTTAACCAAATTTTATCATCCACGAAAGAAATCTCTGCTCAAATACAAGATATGTCGGCAGAAATACAGCAAATCTCATGCGGAGCCGAGGAAGTTGCCGCCACCTTTGAAGAAATGAGTTCTTTGGCAGAAAGTTCAGCAGCAAGTTCAAAAAATGTGGCAAAATCGGTAGAAAAACAATCGAAAGCCATGCAAGAAATTTTTACAAATGTTCAAGAAATAAATAAGATAGCTCAAGAATTAGAAGCATATATCGGTAAATTTATCGTTTAAGGATTCAAATAACAGATACACTTGCACGAGTTTTGCGTGCTTGCTTTCGGCAAAGCAAATATATCAGTTTAAACAGAAAAACAACCGTCTTTTATCAGGGAATCGTGAAGCGGAATTCCGCCGTCCCGGCAGGCAGCTTTCTGGCAATTAACGTGCATACGTATGTGGTTCACAACGACAAAGCCGGAGTAAAAAATTCTCCGGCTTTTCGCTTGAGTTTATCAGCGATTTTGACGCTGTACGGCAAGCGCGGTCAACTTTTCTTTTAGTTCCTGCTGCATCTTGTTGATTTCCACTTCTGCCAGACGGCGTTTTTCACGGCCCTGCCGCTGGATAGACAATGTCTCTTCGAGTGTCTCTATCAAGTTTGCCTGCGTTTTCTTCAGCGTGTCGACATCTACGATGCCCCGCTCGTTCTCTTTGGCAATGCCGATCGAGTTCATTTTCAATAACTCCGAATTCTTCAACAGCAGCTCATTCGTCGTATCCGCCACCTGCTTCTGTACATCAAGCGCCTGCTTCTGACGGTGCAATCCAATAGCGATGACCAGTTGGTTTTTCCAGAGCGGCACGGTAGTAAGAATCGAGGATTGAATCTTCTCGACAAGCACCTGGTTATTGTTCTGTACCAGACGGATTTGTGGTGCGGATTGAATGGTGACGGTACGGGTCAGCACAAGATCGTGGATCTTTTTCTCCAGCCGGTTAATGAGCTGTCCCATGTCATTCAATTCCTGCACATCAGCCGGGTCCTGCGATGCTTCCGCTTTTCGTTTAAGCTCAGGCATGACTTCCTGTTCGAGTTCTTCCAGCTTCAGCCGACCGGCTGCAATGTACAAGTCAAGCTGCCGTACAAACTCCCTGTTTTTCTCATACAACGTGTCCAACAAAGAGATGTCTTTCAACAGTTGGGCATTTGCCCGGTCCAACTGTCTTGTAATCGTCTCGATTTGCGTCCCTATCTTCTCATACTGAGCCATGAATTTCTTGCCGGAATTCATAAATGAGCCAAGCACCGGCACTTTGGATAGGAAGCTGCCTTTTTTACCCGATAAAGTTTCCGTATCGACTTCTTTCACCTTTAACATAAGATCCGTCAGAGCCTGTCCGACTTCGCCGCTGTCTTTAGCCCGTACATAGTCGAGCACCGTATCGGAGAAACGCGAAATCTCCCCTTGCAAACCCACACCGTATTGCAGCACAGTACCGCTGTCTTTGACTTCAATCTGCCGTGCAAGCTCACGTACCCGTTTACGGTCTTCTTCCGATAGTCTTGATATATCCACGCGTTCCGCTTCCGTCACAGGTGTTTCGGTCAGCGAAAGCGGGTCTGTGTTTCCATGATTGTTTAGAAAGGCATCCATATCCATCGCCTCCTGCTTCTGGTATATACCATACTAGCTTTGTTATTTTAAACGGAACAGCTTCAAAAAAGTTTCTCTTCTTCTTACAGTATATACAAAAAAGAGCCGGAATGTGGCTCTTTTCCTAGTATTGTTAATACGGTTTGTAAATCGCATTGATCATTACGGCTGCGGCGCCCCTGATTAACAGTGCACGCGGTTTAAATGTATTATCCGGCTCCCCTGTAATAATTCCTCCCTTTACGGCCGCTCCAACCATCTCCTTGTTCTGAATGGATGATGTGTCCGTAAACGTTAAGGCGCTCGCGTCCGGTGTAAGTTTTAGAGCCCTCGCAATCATAACGGCTGCCTCTTCCCTCGTAATAAATTTGCCGGGCAGGAAGCGGTCTCCGCTATAGTCGCTTGAGGTAATAATACCATTCTGGACAGCGGCTGCAATGTAAGGAGCAGACCAGCGCTCTGTCTGCACGTCACTAAATCCCGTTGTACCGCTGCCTATTTCATACTTCTGGGCATTCACCAGCATAACGATAAATTCTTCCCTTGTCATCAGCTTTTCTGGTTTGAACAGTCCGCCTGCAAATCCGCGGACCACTCCGTAAGAAGCCAACCTCTCCACGGCACTCTTGGCCCAGTGATTATTTACGTCCGTGAAAGTGACCGGATTCCGTGTTGCGACGGGTGGCTGCCATGTTGAAGAAGGCGGCTGCCATGTCGTTTGCGATGGTAGGGTACTCTCGGATGGAAGCGAGAATGTTTCGATATATTTGCCGTCGATATATAGATAGTATTCTGTGCCGCGCTCTAGATTATAAAAAGTCGTTTTTTTCTCGCTCGTCCGTTTCGAGTCGACCTGGGAACCGTTCTTTTTCAGCACGGCTTCTACCGTCCCGTTTGTGCCGCTCCAGGAGACATCGACGGAACGGTTGGACGTATTTTTTGTAATGACAACATTATAAGCAGCTCGATTTTTTTCTGTGGTAAAAGAAGCCATGTAGCGTCCGTCTATATAAATAGAATACTCAGTGTCAGGCGACAGACCGCTGAAGGATGTATTTTCGTTTGCCCATTTACTGCTGACGTTGCTGCCGCTGCTGCGCTTGCGCAACTCGACGTAGACATTGCGCGATGTGCCGCGCCAGGAGATGTCGACATGCGTATCGCTTTTGCCGTCGATTCTAAAGTCACGGACGTAGCTATCAGAGTAACGATCATCGTAATAGTCATCGTAATAGTACCATCTTCCGTCATAGTAGTAACGATCGCCGTAATTATCATTTGTTGTAAATTTTACTATAGATTGATTATCAATAAACACTTCATACTCTGTGTTTGGAGATAAATTAGAAACATATAAGGAGCGACTGCTGACAACACCTGAATATGGTGATGTTCCACCATTGGTTGGTTTTACTTCTACATAGACAGGGCCAGTGGTTCCTAGCCAGGAAAACTCTGCACCGGTATATGTAATCCTATTAAACATGAAGTCACGAACTGTGCCCCCATTGGACAGTACAGTCACATCAACCCTAATTGTATCCCCTGTAGTAGACGTCGCCAATGGATACGCTGTTCCTGTTAAAGTAGTAGAGCCGGGTTTTTTACCGTAAATTTTATAGTCGCTTCCGCTGGCAACATTCCTGGGGTCTGTATTCCAAATAATACGGTTATAAGCGGGCTGTGAAGAAGGGAGTGTAATTGTGGTTTCTTCGCCCGTACGCAAAGAAGTAATAGCATTAGCGGTAACATTCGCCGCTTCCGCAACCTCTATCCCCATCACCTGCGGTAACCCTGGCACTGCACCCGAAGATGCGAGGGACACGGCAAGCAGCCCCGTAAGCAAAACTTTCTTTTTCATTTTCTCTCTCCTTTGCTAACTTTCTTACCTTGTATGTATAGGTGTTTATACTCAATATTTTCCTTCTTAATTATATATCGGAACAAAAGAATCAGGTATATGCAGGTATAAAGATAAATAAAACGAAATTTTTCTTTATTTTTCCTTATTGCACAACCATCTCCCTTCTTCGGCGTCCATTTATATAGGACAAATTTCTAAGGAAACGAGACAGACATCCTGCTGCGACATCCACCTGTTTTGTTTACCGCATCAAGGGAGAGAATACGATGAAAAAATTCTTATCGCTCCTGCTGACACTCGTGCTGGCGGGTAGTATGCTTACGCTGCCGGCACAGGCAAAAGCGAGCAATTTCAAATTGGGGAACGAAGTGCTGCTTGAGAAGTACGCCCACCTGATTGACGGAAAACGCATCGGTCTGGTCACTAACCAGACGGGAGTCAACAGCCAGGGGAAAAGCACCATTTCCGTACTTGCGGAATATCCGAACATTAAGCTGACTGCGCTATACAGCCCGGAGCACGGCATCGACGGCAAAGCCAAAGCCGGTGCCTATGTGGAATCGACCTTCCATCCGACACTGGGTATTCCCATCTACAGTTTATACGGAAAAACGAGAATGCCATCGGCAAAGATGCTGGCGAATATCGATGTTCTCGTGTTCGATATGCAGGACATCGGAGCCCGCTCCTATACATACATGTCCACCTTAAACTACTGCATGGTCGCCGCAAAACAGAACAACAAGCCTATTGTTGTGCTGGACAGGCCGAATCCGCTGGGCGGGCTGATCGTGGATGGCCCGGTGCTTGAGGATAAATACAAATCGTTCGTCGGGGTGGACAACCTGCCGATGACGCACGGCATGACCGCAGGAGAGCTGGCGCGATTCTTCAACCGTAAGATCGGCGCGAACCTGCAGGTAGTCCCTATGGAAGGATATACACGGAGCATGATTTATCAGGATACCGGTCTTAGCTGGGTGCAAAGTTCTCCGCTTATGCCTGATTTACAGTCGGTATTCGGCTACAACGCGACAGGACTCGGAGAAGGAACGGGAATTTTCCAGGCAGACGCGTTCAAATGGATCGGGGGCAAAGGTATCGATCCAAAAAAGTATGCGGCGCTGTTAAACAATGCGAAGCTTCCGGGTGTCACTTTCATTCCGGAAAAACGCGGCTCTGCCGGCGGGGTTCGTCTTAAAATCACCAACTATCGAACATTTAATCCGGCCAAAACCGGTATTTATGCCCTCGCATACGCCCGCTCGCTGAACAAGTTCAAAGTACCGAAAAGCGGAAAGACAATTGTCATGTTCGATAAAATCATGGGTACAAACAAAATTGGCCTTTATCTTTCCCAGGGACTCAGCCCTAAACAGATTGAAGCCAAATACGCTCCGGCGCTCAACAAGTTTAAACAGGAGCGCAAGAAATATCTCATATATCCCTAATACAAACAAAACCGCCATGGCTTTTTAGCCGCAACCCCGATATGAAAATGAGGAGAAGGGCAACTGACTTTTGCGGTAGGAGGGAAAAGAGAACAAAGAAATGATTTTAATGTCGAAAAAGGCGCACGCCTTTTTCTTCCCTGGATCTTCTTTCCTCTTCTCTCTCCTTCTTTCCTCACAATTTTCACAGAAAAAGAGGAGCTGCTGCGCTCCTCTTTTTCTATACCTATATACTGTTATACCGCAAAGTACTCATCCAGGCGTTCTTCTGTCATACGGTTACCGACGATGAATGTGCCGAATTCTCCGAAACGCGCGCTTACTTCGTCAAAGCGCATCTCGTATACGAGCTTCTTAAACACGATCGGATCATCTGCAAACAGGGTTACCCCCCACTCCCAATCATCGAGGCCAACAGAGCCGGTAATAATCTGCGTTACGCGTCCCGCATAGCTTCGGCCAATCATGCCGTGGCTGTACATCATGCCGCGACGCTCTTCCATCGACAGCATATACCAGTTATCGTTGCCTTCCCGCTTTTTGTTCATCGGATAGAAGCAAACATGTTTCGTTTTCGGCAGCGCCGGTTTGAGACGCGCCTGAATGGCCGGGTCTTCTTCCGGATTCTCAGCCTGGGATGCATAGTTGCTTAGCTCAACAACAGACACGTAGGAATAGTTCTGCATTGTATACATCGCAAACAGCGTCTTATTGAACTCCGCTTCTACCGCTTCCAATTCTTCCAGTGTCGGACGCAGGTGCATGAATCCGATATCGGCTTTATGTCCGACAACGGTAAAAACAGCGCTGCTTCCCTGTTTGCCGGCTTCAATATCCGACCACTTGTTCATAAACGCTTTTAATTCTTCAAGCGCTTGCCGGCGTTCGGTTTCCGGCGCGCTTGTCCACGCCGTCCAGTCGATGGAACGGAAATCATGCAGGGCAAACCATCCTTCGAGCGTATTTACTGCTTCACTCATGATTCGTCAACTCCTTATCGGTGCTCCCAATATGTACTTGCTTCTCTTACCATTCACCATTATAACAGAAACTTCGGTAAAAAAATCACATTCACATATATTTAAAAAACGGCGAAAAACCTGAGTGAACGGACTACTCCGCTACTCTTTTATACTTGTCAACATACCAATGCAGCAGATGAAGACCGAGAATACACGCGATTAGCCACACGCCGCCAATCGTAAATCCGGCAATAACATCGCTTGCATAGTGTACCCCCAGATAAATTCGGCTGCATCCAATGACTACGGCGAGAATCCCGAGAAACACAGGTGCCACCCAGCGCCCAATTCCATACTCTTTGAGATAGTACCAGGCTAAATATCCAAGCATGCCGTAAAAAATAAACGAGACCATGGCATGACCGCTCGGGAAGCTATATCCGCCGACATCCACAAGGTGTTCCAAAGGCGGCCGATCCCTTCGAAACAGCATTTTTAGGAAGTAATTAAACAAACCGCCTCCGCCAAGCGCAAGCGTCAGCATACATGCCTCAATTCTCTGCTTTTGCCAAATCAGCACACCCAGGATAAAGGCAAAAATGGGAACAACCCAGGTGACTGAACCCATATGGGTCAGAAAAATAACATCTGCCGTAAATGTATCGCTGTGAAGACGATGAAATATATCGTATACCGCTTTATCAAACCAATCTATCTCTTGTTCCAGCACTTCATCGATAATCATGGCAGATGCGAACAACAACAGAAACGCCATGAAGAACCCCGTCATTAAAATCATACCGATACTGCCGGACGGACGGAGCCTGTTAAGAAGCTGATAAAACATTTCTCTCACCTCTCCTCATCCCTTTTCGTTAACTATACGAGATAAAACGATGGACAAGAACCTCTATCTCATCCTCTCTTCGCTTGCGGTTGTAGCTGCTTTCTCAGCCTGCGCAAGCCCGCTCACGAATGAGCCAAACAATTGGGTCGCATGGTTCACTCCCGTGGTAGGCTGCTCTTCCGCCAGAACGGCGATTGCATAACGCGGGTTCTCGCGCGGTACGTAGCCAACAAACCATTGATTGTTCATTGCCATCCCCCGTACAGTCGTCTGTGCCGTTCCGCTTTTCCCGGCCGATTTCCACGGCAATTTTTTCAGCATAGCCGCCGTTCCGTCGTCGACAACCTTCTCCATGAATTGCCGCAATATCCGCGCCGTCTCCGCTGAAATGTCTGTGCTGTCTAACGGCCGGTCTTCAAATCTGTAAAATGTAGTTCCGTTCTGATAGTTAATGGACTGGACAGTACGCACTTTCTGTTTTTTACCTCCGTCTGCAATAATCGCCGCCATATTGGCGGCCTGAAGCGGGGTCAATTGCACGTCCCGCTGACCGATGCCGGTCTGAATGAGAATCCCTTCGTCATGCCTGGGCACGCCTTGAGCGAATACGCGCCCCCTATCCTCACCGTCGAGCTGCTGAAACTTCCCCAGCTTGTAGAACGGCATCTTCTCCCAGCCAATCTGCTGATTTAACCCCAATTTAACCGCATAGTACTGCAGCTTTTCCGGTCCTACCTTTTTGGCGATTTCCGCAAACGCGATATTGCATGACTCGGCAAACGCCTGTTCAAACGTAAGGTTGCCATGTCCTTCTTCCTTCCAGCAGGAGAAGCCATACTTGCCAAGCTTACCATGACAGGTAAAATGATCGTCCGGCTTAACCAACCCCTCTTCGAGCGCCGCGGCCGCCACGACGATTTTGAATATGGAACCCGGGACGGCCTGCTTAATAGCCCGGTTCTTCCAGGCATCCGTCGTCGGATCGGGCCGCGCCGGATCGAAGTCCGGACGCGAAACCATCGCCAGGACGTCGCGCGTCTCTACATCAAGCACAACCGCGGCACCTTTTTTTATAGGAGACGCGTCGAAAGCATCTTCAAGTTGTTTTTGAACCCTTGCATCAAGAGTCGTCACCAATGTGAGCGGATAAAAAGAATTTTCCGCTTCTTTCAACCGTACGTCAAGTCCATTTAGCGGATTCCCGCGTCCATCTACGAAGTATGAAACCGATTTTTCGCCGACACCTGCAAGAAACGGCTGAAATGAACGCTCAAGTCCTGCGACACCGACCTTGCTGGACGGGTGCAGCAGGCCGGACTCCAAATCATCCTGATATTTCTCTTGAATGAGTTTGGCATTCTGACCGATATATCCGATTAGATGATGGGCCAGCATATCTTTTGGATACCGCGTTGTCACCGGCAGCGGCATCACGCCGGAAATGTTGAGTTCCTGGATCTGCCGTGCCTGGTCCTGGCGCAGCGAAATGATGCTTCCGTCCCTGTTCTGCCAGAATCCGGCATGTTTTACGCTTGAAAGCAACAGGCGCGTTTCTTCTTTTGTAATACCCAATACTTGTCCCAATTTATCGATTTTCTCATTATCATCAAGCGAGTAGCGAACAAGCGGGAAAATCGCCAGACCCGTCTGCTCTTCTCCGGTCAGCGGTACGCCCCGGCGATCGTAAATCATGCCGCGTCCGGTATCGAGTACAATCTTCTCACGGCGCTGCGCCACGGACCGCTCCACCAGGTTCACCTTGTGAGGCGAGAATGAATGCGTATCTACCACCTGAATCCAGGCAAGCCGTGTGATGATTCCTGTATATAAAAAGGTAAACAATAGCAAAACAATAAACATCCGCCGTTTTTTCCGATTCAGCGACATGCTGCAAAGCCCCTTTCCCAAAGCAGTAAACTAGACTATCTATCCAGTTTTGCCGCGTCAATCAGGGCTTAAACATATAAAGAACGACATAAAAACAGGCCGCGAATTAGTTGGAAGAACAACCAATTCGCGGCCTGCTTACCGATATGAAATCACTTTTGCTTTTTGGCTTTTACTATTTTAGACTTTAAATTTTCCAAATTCTCACCTTTCACTTCAATATTTCCCCAACCTACACGCTTAGTTACATATTTCATAGCATGTAACTTCCCGTTAATATTTTTCAATCTTCCCTGAGGACCTCCCAAGATCGCATAAGTTCCATTATCGTTTTTACGTGCGAAAATTACATACTCTTCGCCAGGTACGAGAAGCGGATCATCTTCCAGCTCCATCTTAATCTTCTCTCCGTTTACTTCTGTTAAACCACCGGTTTGAGTAATAGAGATTTTCTGACCTTTTTCACTATTAATAATTGGTTTTACAACTGTTGCCTCAAAATCAGACATTGGAATATGATCAACTGACTTCTCGCTTATTTTCTCGCCAACAGTCACTAAAGCAACTAAGTCACTATCCTGAGCAAGCTCCTCTATACTACCGTAACTATAATTCCAGCTCGCATGGCTATAAACAGTTTTAATTTCCGGGCTTTGTATAGAAGAATACGCTACTCCAGCTCCTGAAACAACTCCAACAGCTAGAATTGCTGCACCCAATTTCTTTCTTGATTTTTTAATCACTTCATTCCCACCTCTATTAAAGTTTTAGGCTATTATGGATAAATAGCTTTTATTCCGTTACTGTCATCTGTTTGTGGAGTGGTCAAACCATACGTACCATAGCGGCTGTTTGTACCAAATGTAGCTGGATTCATAGTTACCTTTATTACCATTTACTTTGCGGGTGGTGTCAGCTTCGCCGGTACTACCCCAGTTAAGCGAACCAACTGAATTGAATAATGAACCTCCGGGTGAATGTCATCATATCATATATTATTAACTACTTTACAAAGGATGGTTGTTTATGCCTTCAATCGTTGGAGTTATAAATATAGTGAGCGTTGATCACAGTTCAATAATCAACTTTGCCGATGCTGTTACTCTTGCTCCCAAAAGCACTTCACAAACGTTTGCTGGAGCAGGTTCCTTCAATACCGCTGATAATATGAAATTCTCTAGTGGGCCTAGCGAAACGAATACTAACGAAATCCATTTTTCAGATGGAAATATTGCAGGTATAGTGTAACAAAGAAATAACAGTTACAAAATTAAGAAAAGCTATTCGAACTGGTAGTAAAAGTTATTTTAGTACATTGTTAGAAGGAGAGAATATGTTTTAATGAAGATGATTGTAACTAATAAAGAAATCTCAGTTGGGAATATTTATATTCAAGGTGTTTCGGAATCGTCTATCTTCTTGGTGGGTGATACTAAGGTAATCACTTGTTCTTCTGTTTCTGATACTCCTCCCGAATCTGAACCAACGGCTCCTCCATCCAGAAAAACAAGAGGCCGTAAGTTATGAACGCAAGAATATCTGTTGTTAAAAATATTAAGGTTCTTAGTGTTTCAGAAAGTTCTATTGTTCATGTAGGAGATGCTATCAATGTAAAACCTCGTTCAAAATCAATCGAGGTAGAGCGTGGGCTTCCTTCCTTTATTGAAAATGAAGTGAATTTTTCTGACTATCCACCATTTAACAAACCTATTCCTCAACCTATTGTTCAAGAGGACGTTCAAATGGTTGTGAAAAACGAGTCTCCATGGATTAAAGTAAATCAAGTTAACATTCTTGGTATTGCTGACTCCTCTGTTTTTCAAGTTGGTTCTAACAAGTTAATTGATACAGAATCCCGAAAAAAACAAATTCACCAATTGCTACACAATCAAGACCCTAAAGCTAATCCTTAGTACTTGATTCATTAAAACACATGGAATATGGACGTTACAGAGCGCATGTGAACAGTTCGTATACGGAAAAGAAATATAAAACAACAGGTTGAACTAACTGAATTGAATTATGAACTTGTAGGCGAATGTCATCATACTTATATATTATTAAATACTTTATAAAGGATGGATATATATGCCTTCAATCGTTGGATCTATAAATACAGTAAGCATGGATCACGGTGCAGTGGTCAACCTTAATGAGTCTGTTATTCTTTCCCCTAAAAGTACTTCAAAAACTTTTGCCGGTGCTGGTTCCTTTAATACGGGTGATTTTCCACATACCAATAATGGTTTTAGTACAACAAATACTTATGATCCTGATATTGCAGATGCAAATGCCATGGGTTCCTTGTGAATCAGGTAAGTGGAGGGGATGATTATAGCTAATCTAACTGTT
>Ga0310822_100866_pt1 | contig 13235 bp, 9 predicted proteins | sample P4_ome_2_FD_201313 | JGI IMG/M metagenome (GOLD analysis project Ga0310822, IMG submission 201313) | Sorghum-adapted microbial communities from Joint BioEnergy Institute, Emeryville, California, United States - P4_Day56_Rep2 | ecosystem: Engineered > Bioreactor > SSF (Solid state fermentation) >... | reverse complement strand
GGACGGCAATGTAAAGAAAACGCTGGATCTGCCGCAAGTCACCAAGCCGTGGGAAGGAGTGGATAAATATGTTACAAAGTGAAGCAAAACTGGCGGTTCCCGCAAAACGAAAGACCAGTGAGCCGGTCGGTATCCGTCTCAAACGTTTCTTCAAAACCGTATGGGATTACCGTCTGTCGTATTTGTTCATTGCTCCTTTCCTGTTCTGCTTTCTTGCTTTCATTTTCGTTCCGGTCGTCCTGGCTGCGCTGTTGAGCTTTACGTATTACAATGCCCTGGAGCCGCCGCGCTTCATCGGCTGGCAAAATTTCCAGTACCTGTTCTCCCAGGATTTGATTTTCCTGAAATATGCACTGCCGAATACGATTAAATTCGCGCTGATTGTCGGGCCGGGAGGCTACGTTGCCGCGTTCCTGCTGGCCTGGCTGATCGCCCAGCTGCCGAACTATGCGCGGATCTGGTACGCGCTGGCGTTCTACACGCCGTCCCTTACCGCCGGCATTGCTATGTCTATCGTCTGGCTGCCGCTTCTTACCGGCGACCGGATCGGATACCTGAACAGCTTCCTGATGAATTTCGGCTTTATCGACCAGCCGATTCTGTGGGTGACGGACAAAAACTACCTGATGGGCTCCATGATCGTGGTTACCCTGTGGTCGAGCATGGGCGTCGGCTTCCTCGCCATGATGGCCGGTATTTTGAACGTGAATCAGGAATTGTACGAAGCCGCCCGGATCGACGGCGTGAAAAGCCGCCTGCAGGAAATCTGGTATATCACCATCCCGTCCATGAAACCGCAAATGCTGTTCAGCGCGGTGATGGCGATTGTCGGAACATTCAAAGCCGGCACCATCGGCCAGGAGCTTTCCGGGCAGTTCCCGACGCCGCAATACGCCGGGCACCTGCTGATGAGCCATATCCAGGACTACGGGGAAGTCCGTTTCGAGATGGGCTACGCGGCATCGCTATCGGTTTTCCTTCTGGTTCTGATGTTCTTGTCCAATAAGCTCGGAACCAAATTATTCGGTACGAAGGAGGATGAATAAATGGCCGCCACCTCCAAGATGGGACGCCTCCTTGCCCCGATCCGCTTCAAACGCAGATCGAAACTGAACCGGGTCGACAACTTTCAGAAGTTCCTCCTGGTGCTTCTGACGATATTGGGACTCTTCATGCTTCTGCCGCTGATCTACATCTTTAACCATGCACTGAAGCCCTATAACGAATTGTTCGTGTATCCTCCGAACATCTTTGTAAGGCAGCCCACGCTGCAAAACTTTGTGGAACTGTTCCTGGTTACGAGTTCCTCGGTTGTACCGGTGACCCGTTACTTCTTTAACAGCGTGGTGACGACCGTTCTGGCGGTCATTCTTGTGACGGTAATCAGCGCAATGTGTGCGTATCCGATCTCCAAACACAAATTTCCGGGGCACAAAATCCTGATGTCGACGATTCTCCTGACCCTGATGTTTGTTCCGGAAGCGGTACACATCCCGCGTTACATCGTCGCCGCCCATCTGGGCATTATGAATACGTATTGGGGGCATTTGCTTCCCCAGTTGGCGGCGCCCGTCAGCGTCTTCCTGATGAAGCAGTTTATGGACCAAATCCCGAACGAGCTTCTGGAAGCCGCAAAAATGGATGGTGCGAGGGAATTTACAATTTTCCTCAAAATCGCGATTCCAATGGTTATGCCCGCAGTCGCGACCGTGGCCATTCTGACCTTCCAGGGGGCATGGGGGAATCTGGAAACCTCCCAGCTGTACATGCAGGATGAAGCGATGAAAACCTTCCCGTTCTTCTTATCGACGCTTACCAACGGATTGGCGAACAACGTAGCTAGACAGGGAGCGGCTGCGGCCGCGGCGGTAATTCTGTTCCTGCCGAACTTCATTATCTTCCTGTTCTTCCAGCGCAAGGTCATTGCTACGATGGCGCATTCCGGTATTAAATAACAGATTCGATGGAAACGGAGGGTCTATCCATGAAAAGACTGAAAAGCAGGAGAACGCTGTTTTTCCTGGCGCTCCTGATCGTTATGGCAGCGATCGTGCCGGTAACCGCCGCGGCCGAGGTCGTCTATACCACAAATACCCAGGACGCGGATGGTTATCTGGTTTGGACGCAGCCGGCCTATTATCCGGTTGGCATCATCGGTCAGGATCTGACGGTACCGGACAAGGACAACCCGAATGTTATGAAGCCTTCTCCCATGCAAAATCCGAAGGATGTCTTCATCGACAGCCGCGATCACGTCTACGTGGCGGATACGGGAAACAGCCGGATTGTGGAGTTTGACAAGGACGGAAAGTTCCTGCGTTACATTACGGTGCCGGAAAGCCCCTTGAACAAACCGGAGGGAATTTTCGTCACCAAGAGCTTTGACATCTATATCGCCGATACCGGCAACAAGCGGGTGGTCCACCTTGATCCAAACGGAAAGCTGATCAAGGAGTTCAAGCGCCCGGAATCCCGGTTCATTCCGGCATCGTTCAAATACGACCCGATCAAGGTAGTCGTCGACAAGCGCGGATTCCTGTATATCGCCACCTTGGGCGGCTACCAGGGGCTGCTGCAGCTGGATCCGGACGGCAATTTCCAAAGCTTTTTCGGGGCTAACGCTACCCAGTTCGGCTTCCTGGATTCGCTCAAGCGCATGTTCTACACCAAGGAAATGTACGCGAACGAAATCAGCAAGCTGCCCGGTTCGATCAGCAGCGTCGCTGTCGACAAGGACGGATTTATCTATACGACAACCGCCGGACAGACAGTAACGACGAACCAGATCAAAAAGCTGAATACAGGCGGCACCAACATGCTGCATCGGGATAACGAAGCGAACAAGGACAACTTCGGTCCCATGAGAAGAATGGATGCGAGGTACGTATCCGGTCAAGGAACCTTGATCCCGCAGCTGATTGACCTGTGCATCGATTCAAACGGCAATATTACGGCTATCGATTCTTCCTACAAGTACATCAGCCAGTTTGATTCGGCGGGCAATCTGCTTTACTTCTGGTCCGGTCCTTCCTCGGCCAGCACGACCCAGCTCGGGATGATGAAGAACCCGGTGGCCATCGATGCGAACTCGCTCAACGACCTGTACATCCTGGACGGCCAGGATAACGTCATCCAGGTTTTCCGCCTGTCCGAGTTTGGACAGAAGGTCAATGCCGCCAACAAGCTTACCCTTGAGGGTCGTTATGAAGAAAGCGAGAAGCCCTGGCAGGAAGTGCTTCGTCTGAATTCCAACTATACCCCGGCCATGCTGGGACTGGCCAAAGCCGCTTATAAGAAGGAAGATTACGAGACGGCACTGCATTATTTCCGTCTTGGCGGAAGTCACCAAGGGTTCTCCGATGCCTTCTGGCAAATCAGGCTGCAATGGTTCCAGAAGCATTTCTCCACCCTGGCAACGGTCTTCGTTGTTCTGGTGTTGCTGTATCTGTTCTGGGATAAGCTGACGAAGAACATGAAGTGGCGCGTCAGGTGGCGCAACCGTCAGCGCTCGAACAAAGCCTTCATCGTTCAATTCAAGCACGTGTTCTATATTCTGAAGCACCCGATTGACGGGTTCTCCGCCATTCGCTTCGAGAATAAGGGCGGGTACATTACCGCTCTGGCGATTCTGGCGCTGGCATATGTGGCCCAGGTGATCAGTACGCTGTACACCAGCTTCTCCTTCAATAAGACGGTTCTTTCGCGGGTCAGCCTGATCATGATCCTGCTCCAATTCGTGCTGATCTGGTTCGCCTGGGTGATTTCCAATTACCTGGTCAGTTCGATTTACCGCGGGGAAGGCCGGTTCCGGGATGTATTCATCGGCAGCGCTTATGCCTTGCTTCCGATGATTCTGGTTGGAATTCCGCTGGCGCTGATTTCCAACTTCATGACGACTTCGGAGCAGGCGATCTTCGATTTTCTGACCAAAGCAATGCAGGTCTGGGTGGGTCTTTTGTTCTTCTGGAAAATCCAGTCGCTGCAGAATTATTCCGTCGGAGAGACCGTCGTGAACATTCTGATGAGTTTATTCACGTTTGTCATGCTGGCCGTACTTAGCACCGAATTGAAAGACTTCATTATTGAAGTGTACCAGGAGGTGAGGTTGCGGTGACGTTAAAATCGATCAAGATCAATAAGACAGTTGCGATCGTAACGCTCATCATTGTCGTCCTTGCCGTGATCATCGCACTCAATCTCGACTTGTCCAAGCTGGCCGAGAAAACGAAACCGGTGGCGGAAACGAAGACCAGCGCGCCCAAAGTGAACCCTGGTCTGGACGAACTGCCGAAGGACGCCGATTTCAAGAAGGTAGCCGATTCCGCTTCCCTGACTCTTTATCTGGATTCCAAGACCGGACATTTCAAGGTGGAAGACAAGCGGAACGGAAACGTATGGCGCTCCTATCCGGATCCGGACCAGTGGCTGGATGAACAGCAGTCCGGAGTCTGGCGGACGCATCTGCGCTCTCCGGTGATGTTCCAGTATATCGATCTGTCGGGCAACAAATCGCAGCCGAAGGAATCCAACCTGCTGGAAGAGAACGGAAAGATCACTGACATCAAGACGATTCCCGGAGGCTTTCAGCTGACGTTCGATATGCCTTCCAAAGGGTTTACCATTCCGGTTGAAGTCAAAGTCGATAATGATTCCGTCGTTACGAAAATTATCGATTCCGGTGTGAAGGAGAAGAACCTGAGTTTGATCTGGGTTCGCGTCTATCCCTTCTTCGCCGCCGAGCATTCGGAGGGCCAGGACGGCTATATGTTCATTCCGGACGGTTCGGGAGCCCTGATCAATTACAACGGCAATAATCTGAACATGAACCGGATTTATCGGGAACCGACCTACGGACAGGATCTTTCCTTCAAAATCAACAGTGCCGATTCGTTCTCCCGTAACAAAGTGGTCATGCCCGTATTCGGGGCCAAATCCGGAGACAAAGCTTATATTTCCGTGATGGAGGACGGGGCGGAGTTCGGCGAAATCGTCGCGTCACCGGCGGGGGTATACAGCGGATATAACTGGATCACCGCCCAGGCGGATTACCGGTCGTCGTATTTCCAGGTAACCAACGAGAAGAAGAAGTCCGGCTTCACGACCTACAATAAAGACAAACGGTTCGGAAGCGACAGGGCAGTACGGTATATTCTGCTTGACAAGAACAAGGCCGATTATGTCGGAATGGCCGAACGCTATCGGCAGTACCTGATGCAAAAATACAATCTCAAGAAGCTCCAGCCGAAAGACGGCAAAATTCCGATGACGGTTGCGCTGGTCGGGGCCGATTCGGAGAGGGGAACGTTCAACGACCGGTATCTGAAGGAAACCACCACCTCGGATGCCATGCAGATTGTGCAGCGCCTTTACGGTCTCGGTATTCAGAACATGATTGTCCAGTATCTGGGCTGGCAGAATGACGGGTACTCTTCGTACGGCGGATTGTTTCCGGTTGACCGCCGGCTCGGCGGAAACGACGGCATGAAGCAGTTCATCAATTTCGCCCATACGCTAGGTGTTCCGGTATACCTGCATGCGGACTATTCGATGAACAATACCGGAGATGACGGATTTAACGACCGTCATTTCGGAATGCGCAACATGGGGGGCACGATTATCCAGGATATGGTCAGCCTGAAATGGGTAGAGCACATCATCGACCGCGACATCAAGACGTACAAAGAGCTCGGGGTTGACGGAATTATGCTGGAAGGCATTGGTACTTTCCTGAACAGCGATTTCAATACGAAATACGGATCGCCGCGCGATGAAAGCCGTCAGGTGCAGGAAGACATCTTCAAGAAATTCAAGGAACAGTTTGGGCATGTGCAGGGAGTGGATTCGAATTTCTACGTCGTACCTTATGTGGATCAGATCAACGACCTGATTGACGATTACTCCTACGACTTGTTCTCGTCCGAAGCCGTTCCGTTTGCCCAAATCGTATTACACGGGCTCGTGCCGTACACGTCGCAGTACGCGAACGACCGCCAGCAGTATACGAACGATTTCCTGCACGACCTGGAATACGGAGCCAACCCTTCCTTCATCTTTACGAAGGGGGATCCGACCGATTTCAAATACGCGCAAACCCTTCACCTCTTCAGCCCCGATTTTGACGATTGGGAGACGCAGGCGGTGGAGGAATACCAGAAGTTCAACGATGCGCTTGGCGACGTCCAGGATCAATTTATCGTGAACCACCGGTCGCTGACCGACAAGGTCAAGGAAACCACTTACGCCAACGGCAAAAAAATTATTGTCAACTACGGGCTGACTCCGTATACGGACGGAACCATCACCGTGAAACCTCAGGATTATCTTGTGATCAAAGGAGGGAAGTAAGCGATGAACGCCAATGTGAACGCGAAACGCAAGATCAAATCATCCACGATCCGGAAGCTGGAAGGCTCGCTGTTCATCGCCCCTTGGGTGATCGGATTCCTGGCATTCATGGTATTCCCGCTGTGTTATTCATTCTACATGAGTTTTAATACGGTCAAGATTCTGGCTACCGGAATCGACGTAAAATGGCAGGGACTGAAGCATTACAAATATATTCTGTTCGAAAACGGTTCTCTGTTGTACAACGACCTGTTTCCGTTTTTGCGCCAGGCGCTGCTGATGCTCCCGATCATCGTCGTGTTTTCACTGCTGATCGCCATCATTCTGAACCAGAAGTTTTGGGGCCGGACGCTGTTCCGTTCCATCTTCTTCCTGCCGGTCATCTTCACGACCGGCCAGGTGGTTCAGGAATTTATGTCCCAGGGGGAAGGCCAGCTTGGATTCCTTGAGCGTTACAACGTATCGAGCCTGATCTCTACCCACCTGACGTCGACTTGGTCAACACCGATTGTCCGGATTATGGACTCCTTCGTCCTGATTCTCTGGTACTCCGGAGTGCAGATCCTGATTTTCCTGGCCGGCCGCCAGACCATTTCCGCTTCGGTCTACGAGGCGGCGAGGATCGACGGAGCCAGCCCCTGGGACACGTTCTGGAAAATCACCCTGCCCGCCATGCTGCCTTTTGTCCTGCTGAACCTGATTTATACAACGGTCGACCTGTTCACATTCCCGACCAACCCGATTCTGACGAAGGTCACGACAGCCAACTACGGTCAGTCCAGCGCTCTGGCATGGATCTACTTCGCCATTATCTTCGTATTCCTGGCGATAGTATTCCTGGTCTTCTCCAGAGTCACCAGATCGCATGCCGCGGCTTCAAGATAATCCAAGGGGGGAGAAACGATGGCCAAACCTTTAGCGGAAATCAGGAGAATGAACTTCGACCGGGTGCATCTCCGGGCGTGGCTGACCAGAATCCGTTACTTCATTTTCGGCAAAGAAGCGGATAAGGGCATTATTTTCCGGCTATTTATCTACCTGATTCTGATCGACGTCGCTTATATTTACCTCAATCCCATTTTGTATATGATCAGCAACATGATAAAGAGCGCCGACGACCTGCTGGACCCGTCGGTCAACTGGGTTCCCCGTTCCATTTATACCGGGGTGCTCCAGGATGCCTGGCAGAAGCTGAAATACCCGACTTCGTTTTCTATCAGCTTGCTTCTGTCCCTGGCAGTCGCCTTGTTCCAGACAGTTTCCTGCGCGGTGGCGGGCTACGCCTTCGCGCGTCTGGAATTTCCGTTCAAGAAATTTTGGATGTTCTGCCTGCTGTTGACGTTTGTCGTACCGACGCAGGTCGTCATTCTGCCCGATCTGATCTTCGCCAGCGCGCTGGGCGTGATGAAAACCTACATTCCGATCGTCGTTCCCGCCCTGTTCGGGCACGGCCTCAAGGGTGCGTTATTCGTGATCATTTACCGCCAGTTTTTCTCGACTCAGCCGAAGGAGCTGGAGGAAGCGGCCAAAATGGACGGGGCCAATGTCTTCAAGGTCTTTTTCCGGGTCATGCTGCCGCTGGCAAAACCGGCCATTCTTGTCGTCTTCCTGTTCGCCTTTGTCTGGACATGGAACGACTATTACCTGCCGAGCATGTTCCTGAACGGTTCCAAGAGTGTGCCGCTGTCGATGGGCATATCGCAAATTCAGGCTCAACTGAATCAGCAGGCGGCGGATTACGGTCCGTCCATTTTCGACGAACCGATCAAGATGGCGACTTCCTTCCTGATTATCCTTCCACCGCTTCTCTTGTACACGTTCGCGCAGCGCTGGTTTATCGAAGGTGTGGAAAGAACGGGTCTTGTCGAATAGAAAGAAGACGGCCAGATATCGCAGGGAACTCCGGTCCTCAGGGACCGGAGTTTCTTGTCGTAAAAAGGAATTTGCCTCCGGATTGTTGAAAATTTATAATTCAGGAAAGAAGCAGGGGGAAAAACTATGCGCATTCTTATTGTAGAGGACGAGCCGAAGATCAGAGACGTATTGATGGCATATTTTCAAAAAGAAGGCTGGGAGGTCGATTATACCTCGGACGGGTACGAAGCGATCCGGAAGTTCGACTATTCCCAGCACGACCTGATTATCCTTGATCTGATGATCGAAGGTCTGCCCGGGGAAGAAGTCTGCCGGCTGATCCGCGAGAAGTCGAATGTTCCGATTATTATGCTGACCTCCAAATCCCGGGAAGCCGATACGATCAACGGCCTTAATCTGGGAGCCGACGATTATATCGTCAAGCCGTTCCGGGTGAAAGAAGTGATAGCGCGCATCCGCGCGCTATTCCGAAGGATTGCCCCGCTGAAGGAGGAGCAGGACGAGCCGACAGTTCTGACCTTCCACAAGGGCCGGCTGGTGGTTAACCTCGAAGACCGCGAAGTGCTGGTCGATGGACAACCCGCCAACCTGACGGCGACGGAATTCAAGCTCTTGTCCGTCTTTCTCTCCAAACCGGGTAAGGTGTACAGCCGCAGCGATTTGTCCTATAAAGTGCAGGGATACCGGTTTCAGGGAGATGTCCGCACCATTGATGCGCATGTGAAAAACCTGCGCAAAAAGATCGAGAAAGACCACCGCAGTCCGGAATATATTCAAACATTGGTAGGAACCGGCTACAAGTTCGCGGTGCTGCCGGATGATCCGAAAGCATGAGAATTGTCCATTTCTTCCGAAAAATGAACGTCATCCTGTTCATGAGCTTTCTGGTCTATTCCCTGATTTTTATTTCCTTGATCGCCGCTCTGGAAAATTTCAACTGGAAGCAGCTTTTCGATAATTTTCAAATCAGCGATTTGGAGAAGAAGGCTTACCTGATTATGGATGACATGCGCAACCAGGGGATCTTTGAAGGCCCGTTGTCTGAAGAACAGCAAAGTTGGCTCAGCCGGCGCGCCGCGCTGCACGGAATGCTGCTGGAATTTGAAAGCAAGGACCGCAAAACAGTCTGGTTCAACTCCTTCACCCGGGCGACCCCGGTTCCGGAATCGTCGATCCGGGAGCTGCCGTATACAGCAGGCGGGGCGACACGCGGGTATTTGCGGATGGCGTATATTTTGGAGAACAATGAACTGGATCCCACCTTTGTCGAATTTCAGGAGGCGCTCAACCTTCGCTCCAAGCTTCTGTTTTCCCTGATCGTCGTCGTATCGATCGCATTCAGCTTCCTGATCGCCCGTATGCTGTCCCGCCATCTGAAGAACGTGGATGAGCTGGCCAAGCAGATCAGTACAGGGCAGCGTGACATTACGATTCCCGTCAAGGGTCCGGACGAAGTCCGAAGACTTGCCGCCACCCTGAACGAGATGAGCCGGGAACTCAAGAAACAGGAGGACTGGCGGCATCACCTGATGGAAGACCTCACGCATGAATTGCGCACTCCGCTGACCTCGATGCTGTCCCAGATCGAGGCTATTGTGGACGGGGTGTACGAGGCGGATAATGAGCGCATGCAGGACATTTACGAAGAACTGATCCGCCTTTCCCGGCTTGTAAACGATCTCGAGCGGCTTTCCGAAGCGGAAAGCGCCCGGTTTACGCTGAACATCCGCCGAACCAACATGGTTCAGCTGGCCAGGCGCGTGTACAACAACTACATTCCGGTGGCGCGCAGCAAAAATATCAAGCTCATGTTTGAATCGACCAACGTTCCCTGCTACGCCCAGGTGGATCGGGACAAGATTGTGCAGGTGCTGTCCAATATCGTGATGAATGCCATCAAGTACACATCCGAGGGAGGCAGAGTAACCATCCGGGTGGACTGGAACGTGGACGAGACGATCATTTCCTGCGAAGACAACGGAACAGGGATCAGCGAGAACGATCTGCCATACATTTTCAACCGCCTGTACCGCGCAGATAAATCGCGCTCCAGGTTCAGCGGAGGGGTGGGGCTCGGACTCAGCATAGCCAAGGCGCTGGTCGAGGCCCACGACGGCACAATCCGCGCCGAGAGCAAGCTGGGCAGAGGCTCCAGGTTTACAGTGACGCTGCCCAACGAATACAATGCCTATCAGCGGGAAGCGATGGACTGAGCAGGCTTCCCTGTTTTGCGTTGCAGGGAAGTTCTTATGGCAGAGCGATGGAATCATGGGAAATCGGAAAACAGCGTCCGAACGGGGATGGAGGGGAGCGGTTCAACGGCATTACGGCAGTGTGAGCCGCAGGGTGACGCGGGTGACGGGCCGGATCCGGCGGCCGGGGCAGCATGGGCCGGTTGGTTCAGCGTTTTTCGCAAATGCCGATCAGACCTTGTTGTTGCAGTGCGGATCCACCCTGCGGGTCTGGTTAAAAGCGGCAATGCCTGCATCCGTTTTTGAACCTGTTCCGCAACCGGATTCATTGGCTCCTGGAATCCGGAAGGAAATGGGATTTGCGCGGCGAATGGGAGATTTCATGAATACCGGGAGGGAATTCCCGGCAATGTCTTGTTCTGGAGCAACCGGGCCGCGCATTTATTGGGTAAGGGGTGATGCCTTCATGAGTCTGGGGTCGGATTTGCGACGGTTTATTTCCGTCAAAGGGGCAGGCAGGCTGTTCGGCGCCCTGGTTTTGTACGGGGCCGGCACAGGCATTCTGGCACCGATGAACGCCGTGTACATGCGCGAGGAGATCGGTCTCGGCAAAGGGCAGATCGCCCTCGTCTTTTCCGCCTCCCTGCTGCTGAACATGACGGTGACACTGACGACAGGCGTGCTCAGCGACCGCATGAAGGGCAAAAAACCGCTGCCTCTGGCCGCTGCTGTGCTCTGCATGGCCGGCTTGCTGATCTACATGCGCGCCTCTACTTTCGGAGCGGCGCTCTTCGGCATGGCTGTGGCCACCGCGCCTTCGGGGCTGATCATGGGCCAGATTTTCGCCATGGCGCGCAGCCATTTTCTCAGCCGCGCGCCGTCGGTGGCGGAAATGGCGATGATCTGGCTGCGTGCCGGCTTCAGCGCCGGTTTTTTCGCAGGTCTCCTGATCGGCGCCAACCTGTATTTGATCACTGGCTTTCAGGGCGTCCTCTGGGGAAATATCGCCGGTTATCTGGCGCTGTTTGTGCTGCTGCTGCGTTACCGGGAGCACAGGGATCCGGTCCCCGGGGCCGCTGCCCGGGGAGGAGAGGCGTTCTCGCTGACAATGCTTGCCGCTTTGCTTCTGACGGCATGCGCGGATTCCATGAGGGGACTGTATCTGCCGCTGGTCGTCGATGAATTATTCGGCCGGCCTGAGCTGATGTCCTATCTTTGGAGCATACAGGCAGTGTTCGAGCTCGGCTTTATGACGCTTGCCGGTTATTGGGCCGCAAGATTCGGCAGCATCCCTGTCATGGCCGCCGGCATCGTCTGCGCTCTGGCGGTCTACGGCGTCTATGCCTCGGCTCCTCCGCTTCCCGTGTTTTTCCTTGTACAGCCGGTTTATTCCTTCGCCGTGTCGGTGCTGTACGGCGTCTCGATGGGGTATGTACAGAAGATGTTTTTGGGCCGCGTAGGCTTCGGATCCAGCCTGTTCGTGATCATTACGCAGGGAGCGTCCCTCAGCGGATATTTGCTGCCGCTCCTGATCATTGGACTGACGCCGCGGATTTTTTCCCTCCCCGCCGTTTTTGCCGGAGCGGCGCTGCTCCTGACGGGCCTGGTGATTTACCGGCGCCGGAGAGGCAGGATCTCGCTGCGGCAGGCTGGCCGTGATGAACGGCCTCTTTCCTAGTCAACGGGCGGCGCCTGTTTCCGGGAAAGGAAATGGGCCGGTGCGGCTCCGGAAGAAAGGGATTGTCAACTTTTCCGCACGGGTGTATGGTTAAATTAACCCAAGACCAAAGGATTACTCCATGCGACGATTGATTCCGATTCCGATTCCGATTCTGGTTCCGGTTCTGCTGCTGGCCCTGCTGGCCGCCGGCAGCACCCTTGTTCCGCAGCGCCCTTCCGGGGCCCCGGTGCCGCAGGCCAAGCTGGGCGTTCTGGATCTTCGCGGGTGGAATGCTTCCCAGGATCTATTGCCGCTAGACGGCGAATGGGAGTGGTATCCCTCCCGGCTGCTTGCTCCCCGGGACTTTTCCGGTGACCGTCCTGTCCCGCTGCCAGTGCATGTTCCAAGCGTTTGGAGCGGTTACATGGTAAACGGTGTGCCGGCGTCGAACCAGGGCTATGCGACTTATCGCCTGCAGATCGTTCTGCCGGAAAGTCTGCGGCACCAGGTGCTCGCGCTCTATGTTCGCAGCGTGGCAACGGCCTACAAGCTCTGGATCGACGGGAAAGTGCTGGCACAGAACGGTACGGTGGGAACAAGCCGCCAGGACATGGTCCCGAAAAATTATCCCAGGGTGATCTATTTTCAACCCGACTCGGAGCGGGTGCAGATTGTCATTCAGGTTTCCAACTTTGTGCAGCGAAAGGGCGGGCTGTGGGAATCGATCGGGTTCGGCACGGCCGGGCAGGCGGCCCGCGAACGGAACATCAAGCTGGCGGAGGAAGCGTTTACCGCCGGCTGCCTCCTGATCATGACGGTCTATCATCTGGCTCTTTATCTGGCACGCAAACGGGACCGCGCGGCCCTCTATTTCGCCGCAGTCTCGTTTCTGGTCGGGCTGCGCACGCTGGTGCTGGGCGAAACGCTGGCGGTGTACTTTTTTCCTTCCATCCCCTGGGAGCTGTGCGTGAAAGCGGAATATTTCTCGAACACGCTGGGACCTTTCTTCCTGCTGTTGTTCATTCACTCCCTATACCCGGGCGAGAGCCGGAAGGAGGTTCCCCGTACGGCCGGCATCATCATTGCCGCCTATGCCCTGCTGGTGCTGTTTTCGCCGGCCCGGATCTATACGCAACTGTTCTTTTATTACCAGTATGGCGTTT
>Ga0310822_100859_pt1 | contig 13274 bp, 8 predicted proteins | sample P4_ome_2_FD_201313 | JGI IMG/M metagenome (GOLD analysis project Ga0310822, IMG submission 201313) | Sorghum-adapted microbial communities from Joint BioEnergy Institute, Emeryville, California, United States - P4_Day56_Rep2 | ecosystem: Engineered > Bioreactor > SSF (Solid state fermentation) >... | reverse complement strand
ATCTTGCCGCGGGCGCCGGTAGGAATCATCGCTTGCGCAAGCCGGATTCCCTCCGCCAGATTGGTGGCGTGGCGGTTTACTTCCACAAAGACAGGCTGGACCTGGCTGCTCGTCGTCAGCGGCTGATCTACCGCCGCGTTGGCCCCTGTCGCGACGATGCCGTACTGATCCTCTGCCCGCTTGCCTTCCACCGCTTCCCTGAGAAAACGGCTGGGCTGCTGATCGTCCTTGATCGAAGCCGAGCTGTCCCAGACGAAAACAACGGTCTCGGCCCGTACTGGGTAGAGAAGCTGGATGCCGGCCAAAGCCAGAATCAGCAGACAAAAGACCGCTGTCCGGATCGCGGCGATAACGCTTTTGCGGCTGACTGGCATCTGCTGTTGCCCGCGCCACCAGTGAAGCACCGCGTATACCGCCGGGAGAAGGAGCAGCAGAAACCACGGTTGCTGTACGTCAATACCCACGGCGATACACCCTCCATTCCACAAACACAATCAAAAGCGCCAGCGCAGCGATCCAATACGTAAGCTCCCTTGCCCCCGTCGCCTGTGCGTTGCCGTCCAGGCTCTGTCCAGCGGCATCGCCCTCTATGCTGTCCTCATCGTTGTCCGTCCCTGCGGCTTTGCCAGAAGAGACACGCAGCATACGCGGAGCGATATCGGACTCCGCCTCGCTCATGTGGACGGCAAAATAGCGTTCGACAGGGGCCGACCCGCCGTCTGTTTCCTCTGTCAGCCGGTACAGCCCGGTCTGCTCGGGAACCTGGAACAGCCAGGTCGTTCCCTGTACATCCAGCGGCTGCGATGTGCCGTCAGGCAGCGTCAGCACCCGCTTGGCCGCGCCTGGCGTCAAGGAGACCGCAAGCGCTTCGCCCGGCAACGCGGGACCAATCGGGACGCTTTGCACCGAAGAGAGCCAGGTGACGGCATTTTGCATGAAGATCGGGAAGGCGGGCCGCAGCGGCAAATCGGAGTCGTGCAGGTCAAAGCCGATGATGACAACTTTTTTGCCCTCCAGCGTACCTGCTGCAATCAACTCGTTCTCTCCCGCCCGCACGAGTGTGCGCAAGCCGGGAATCGAACCCCAGACAGCGCTTTTGGATACATGCACTTCCCGCCAGTCCACGTACTTCATCAGCGGGTCATCCGCCTGCACGGATTCGAGATCACCAGTCACCTCCGCCACTCCCTGGTACGGAAGCCAGTCCGTTTTTTTATCGGGCGCGATCAGCAAGATGTTTCCCTCCGGCAGCTTGTCCGGAACCACACCGTCAAAAATCCACAGATCGGCTGCGCCGCTTTTCCCGCCCGGCAGTGCCGTCTCAGTCTCAAGCTCTACGGTTCCTACCGTTTGCAGGGCTTGATGGAGGAAACGGTTTCCCCCTGGACTCACCAGTACGGCCCGGCCTTTGCCCGAACCATACGGAACGCTCCAAGCCTCGTTGTCTTCGGCCAGACCGTCCGCCTCCGCTGCAATTACGGCCCGGTACGCGGGCATCGCGGGCAATCGTTCAAAGGCAACCGTCTGGGAAGCTCCCGCCTCGACGGAGAACGTGCCTACGTCGAGCAAATTTTGGTCAAGCCCGAAGATCGAGATATTGCCTTTTTTCGGTTGCGACCCGTGATTGTCGATGCGCAGCAAGCCTTCCGTGCCTTCGCTTCCGGTCTGTGTGACGAAAGCACCGACAGCCACGTTTTCCGTGGAGCGGCCGGCAGCATGGAAACGGAACGGCCCCGGAATGGAAACCGCTGCAGCGGTGCTCTGCCCCGGCTCGTGCAGATCTTCTCCCCCGCCGTCGCCAAACCACATCACGCCGCTTCCCTCTTCCGTTGAGGCGATGGCTCCCGCCAGGGAAAGGGCTGCGCGCTGATCAGTCTCTCCGGGCCTTGGAGCGAGCGAGTAGAGCGCCTGCAAAACCTTCTCTTTCTCCGTGCTTTTGGACAGCCACACCTTTGGCTCGCGGCCTGCCTCGATCAACGTCACGGCCTGCCCGCTGCCCAGATTTTCCACCGCCTTTTCCGCTTCTGCCACGGCCCTTTGAAAGCGGGTTTGCCCGCCTTCCCTGGCCAGCATGCTGCCCGAAGTATCTACAACCAAAATCGTGTGTTCGGCTATCGCTCCGGCCATCGGCACAGCCGGGCGGACCAAGGCAAGCACCAGCAGGATGGCCGCCAGCAGTTGAAGCAGCAAGAGCAGGTTTCGCTGCAGCTTCTCCCATGGCCGAACGGCCTCCCAGCTCTGCAGCGTCCGCTGCCATAGCAGCGTGCTGGGCACCTCTACATCTTCCACCTTTCGCTTCAGGAGATAGAGAGCCGCGATCGCCGGCACGATCAGCAAAAAACCGAGATTGCCTAAAGCCAACCACTGCATCAAAGCTCCTCCTCCCTAGCGAATCATTCCTGCTTGCCGAAATACTTGAAAGACAACTTCCTCCAGGGGCGTCTCCGTTTTTACATCGACGGCGGAAATCCCCCTGCGGTAAGCAAATTGCGCGAGTGCGGCCTGGTAATCCCGGACCGTTTTCCGATACTCATCCATCAAGGCATGGGTCACGGAAATTTCCTTGCCCGTCCCCGTCTCGCTGTCGATCAGGCGCAGCTCCCCCTGGTACGCGGGTTCGCGCTCTTCCCGGGACAATAGCTGCACAAGCGTGACATCCTGCCGGGTCGCCTGCAGATAGGCGATTGCGTCCTCGTAGCCGGATTCAAACAAGAAGTCGGACAGAACGAGGGAAACGCCCGGCTTTCCGTGGACGGCACCGGGCGAGCGCAGCGCTTGCTCCAGATCGCCCGTCCCACGGACCGAAAGCGAGGCGAGAAAGTCAAAAAGCTGTGCCGCCTTGTTTTTTCCCTGCAAATTTCGCAAGGAGGCGATGATCTCCCGGTCGAAGGCGTACACCGAAACGTAATCGAGATGGCACAGGGAGATGTACCCGAGTGCCGCTGCTAGCTGCACGGCACGCTCCAGCTTGGGCGGCTCCCCGTAGCCCATCGATTTGCTGCAGTCAATGTAAAGCGTGACGTGCAGCTCCTGCTCGTCCAGGAACTTTTTGACGAACAGCTTGCCCGATCTCGCATAGACATTCCAGTCTAGCTGGCGCAGGTCGTCTCCAGGCGCGTAGGCCCGGTAATCGGCGAATTCAAGCGAGCTCCCGGTCTGCCTGGAACGGCGTTTCCCGACCTGGGTGCCGCTTGCCAACCGTCTGCTGAGCACCTGCATGCGCTCCAATCGGCTCAGCCAGGCCAGGTCCAGAAGGTGTTTGTTCATGCCCGTTCCTTCTCCAATCCGGCCAGAATCTCCTGGACGATGCTATCCGGGCGAATTCCGTTTGCCTCCCCTTCAAAATTGAGGAAGACACGGTGGCGCAAAGCAGGCAAGGCGACTGCGTCAATATCCTCAAAGGAAAGGTTGAATCTGCCTGAAAGCAGCGCTCTCACTTTCGCCAGGGCGACCATCGCCTGCACGCCGCGAGGCCCCGCACCGGAACGGACATAACGGTTGACGGAGTGGATCGCCTGCTCGCCCGGATGGGTCGCCAGCAAAAGCTTCACCGCATAGCTGAGTACCGCATCTGCGACGAGAATGTCGCGGGCCGCTTGCTGAATATCGGCAATCTCCCGCGCCGATGCCACTTTCTCGACAGAAGCTCCCTGGCCCGCCGTCGTCCTGAGCACGATCTCCTTCAGCTCGTCCGCCGTGGGAAACGGAACTTCTATTTTCAAAAGGAAGCGGTCCATCTGGGCTTCCGGCAGCGGATACGTCCCTTCCTGCTCCAGCGGGTTTTGCGTAGCCAGAACAAAAAACGGATCGGGCAGCGCCCGAGTCACGCCCCCCGCGGAAACGGTTCGCTCCTGCATTGCCTCGAGCAGGGCGCTTTGCGTCTTGGGCGTCGCCCGGTTGATTTCATCCGCCAGAACGACGTGGGCAAAAATCGGTCCTTTTTGGAACTGGAACGACTGCTGTCCCGTTTCATCTACGCTCAAAATGTTCGTGCCGGTAATGTCCGTCGGCATCAGGTCGGGCGTAAACTGAATCCGTTGAAAGGACAGCTCAAACGCTTGCGAAAGCGTCTTGACCAGCAGGGTCTTCCCCAGTCCCGGCACGCCCTCCAAGAGTGCATGCCCTCCTGCAAATACCGCCCACAGCAGCTGGTCAACGACTTCGCGCTGGCCAACCAGAACCTTTCCGATTTCCTCGCGAACTCTCTCCACTCGCTGGAGGCATTCTTCCCATGCTTGTTGCTCTGCCATATGCTCACTTCCCCCTACGGTTCAATATTGCTGAAATACTCTTTCACCACGTCCTGATAATCGCTGGGAATGGAGCTTTTCTCCAGGCTCTCCCGGGCAAACTCGGCGTACTGTCCGTACACTTCCTCGTACGGGAGCGCTCCCCCGGACGATACCTGCGTTGCCCCGGTCTGGCGGGACTGGGAAGCGCCCTCCCCGAGCGGTCCGCCAACCGTGTCAACCGGCCCCTCGCCCCCGATGCGGGCAGACGGGACAGTCACCAGCTCGTGGCTTCCCTGGCCGAGACCTGCACCGGCTCCTTTGCCGGAACCGCTGCCTGAGCCGCTGCCGTTTCCTGAACCATTTCCGTTGCCAGATCCGTTTCCATTGCCATTGCCATTGCCGTTTCCGCTTCCATTCCCGTTTCCGGCACCATTGCCGTTGCCTGAGCCATTGCCATTTTGCGAGCCTTGCCCGTTTGCATTTCCCGAGCCGTCGCTTCCAGCTCCTCCGGCTGCCGTTCCGCCCGCTGCCGCTTGCGAGCCTGCCCCCGTACCTGTCTGGGCGTTTCCCGCCGATGCAGAGACCGGGACAGCTCCGCCCGGACTGCCCGCTGCTCCTCCTGCCACCCCTGCACCAGCCTGAGCCGAGCCATTGGCCGTGCTGCCAGCGCCAGCCAGCATCATCTGAGACTGCTGCATCGCGGCCATCGACTGTGCGGCCAGGAGTGCCGCCGTGCGCGCCTCTGCCATCTGCTGCATAGCCTGCGCCAGTCCGGTCTCGAGTGGAGCAAACGCCTGCTGGACATTTCCTTGGGCCAGCTGCTTGGCTGCTTCCTGAAGCTGTTCGGCTGCCTTGGCCGCTTCCTCGTCGCCTGCTGCCTGGCCTTCTTTTGCCAGTTGCTCGGCCGCCTTGCCCAACGCTTCAGCGAGAGCCTTCTGCTCTTCGGTCTTCAACGCCTCAACCGCTTTGGCCGATTCCTTCAGGGCATCAACCATCGCTTGGCGGTCCCCGCTGTTCATCGCGGCTCCGACCTTTTGCAGCCCCGGCTGTCCGCCAATGGTCTCCTGGAGCTTTTGCAGCCCGGCCATCTTCCGTTCCTGGGACTGCTTCCACTTGTCCAACTGCTTTTCCGCCGCCTTCATCGCGTTCAGCCGCTCCGCAGGGCTTTTGGCCTCTGCTACCGCTTTTTTCGCCTGTTCAATCATTTCTTCGAGCTGCTTCTTTTGGGCATCGCTCAAGCCTTCCTGGGCTTTTGCTTCCTCCTGGAGCTTTTTCAGCGATTCCTCGGCGGCTGCCTGGGCCTGCTTTTGCTGCGCCATCTGAGCCAGCCGCTCGTCCTGGGCGTTGGGCCAGAGCAGAAGCAGCAAGCAAACGGCCAACGCTCCTCCGGCCGCATACGCCTGCTTGCGGATGATCGGCCAGACCTCGATGCTCTCCAGAATATGCGGCAAAGACTGCCGCAGCCGGTTGACAGCATCCTCACGCTGCGCCGCGGCAAATGGAGAGCTGTTCTCCCGATACTCCAGCGCCGTAGCAACCCGCTCTGCCAACCCGCGACTGTCGGCCAGCCGGGCACAATCCCGCTCCGTCGGCCGCGCCCTCCAGAGGCGCACCATACCAGCCGCAACCCCTGCCAAGACAGCGGCGAGCACCAGCCACTTGTAGAAGGGAATGGGAAAAAGACGAGCCAGGAGGAGAAGCACAAAGCTTCCTCCCAGCCCCCATAGAGCCCCCGCCACGAGCCAGCGGGCGCTCTCCCGGTATAAGACGCGCTTTTTGATCGGCGCGAGCAGCGTCAGCAGATTATCCTTGTTTTCAGGACCAAACACGCTCATCACTCCTCAGTGGCGGCTTTCCTGCGCCAGCGCGGCTTCACCGGCTTGATCAGATAGATCGACAGCGCCAGACAAATGATCGTGACAACGGCAAAGAACAAGCAGTAAATCGCGTATGGATCAAGCGCCAGCGCTGCGTACTTGCTGCCGGCCATCCGGCGAAGACCGCGAAAGGGCCCTTCTTCAAAAATGCTCATCATGGCAAACAGCGGGTTTAGACTGTGAAAAAAATCGGGCCAGACCGGAAAAGGCCCGGTAATGTTGTTTGCATTGCGCTGGAAACGGATAAACTCCCGGATCACTTCCGCCAGCACGCTGGTCCCTACCCCGTATCCAAACACGAGCGCGTAGCTGAGCACGGTCGCAATACCGGTCCGCTTGATCAGCGTGGACAACAGCACACCTATGCTGCCAAGGCCGAGCATGGTCACTACATAAAAGGCGAATACCTGCAGCAGCTGGGCCGGAGAAACTCCCCCGTACAAAAAGATGATGGCGTACAACGGAATCGTGGCAAACACGAGAAAGCTCATAAAGCTGAGCGAAGCGAGCCACTTGCCGAGCACGAGCTTGGTCGCGCTGACATTGGTCGTCAGCAGGATGCTGAGCGTCTGCCGCTCCCTTTCTCCGGAGATGACGCCCGCTGTCAGTCCCGGGACGACAAAGCAAATCATCGCCAACTGCATGAGCGAAAGCATCATGAACAGCTCCCGGGTCTCGTTGGGATTGTAGTAGCTGCCCGCTCCGGTCATCAAAAAGACGAAGGTCAGCGCCACGGTTCCCAGCACCAGCAAATACAGCGTAATGATCCACGGGGAGCGCTTGGTCCGCATGCGCAATTTCAGTTCGTTCATCAGCACGGGATTGCGAAATCGCCGCAAGACGTTCATGAGCCCACCCCCTTGGTGATTTCCAAAAAGATTTCTTCCAGATTCCCTTCCGCCTCATTGAAAGCGGCTACCGGAAGGCCTGCCAGAGCGAGGCTGCGCAGCAGCTCGACCTGCTGCTGGTCATCGCCGGAAAACCCGACAACGGCCCAGTTTCCTTCTCTCGTCACGTTCGAGACGAGAGGCTGCTGCTTCAGGTGGGTCAGTGCGTCTTCCATCCGGTCGACGAGACGGATGCGCAAGACCCGCTTTTCCTGCATCCTGGCGTAGATTTCTTCCACTTTGCCATAAGCGATCAGGTTTCCTTCCTCGATCACGCCGATCACATCGCACATCTCTGCAAGCTCGGGCAAAATGTGCGAGCTGATAATAATCGTTTTGCCCATATCGCGCAGCTCCTTCAAAATCTCGCGCAGCTCGATCCGCGCCCGCGGGTCGAGACCGGAGGCCGGCTCGTCGAGAATCAGCACTTCGGGGTTGTGCACCAGACAACGGGCCAAACCGAGCCGCTGCTTCATCCCCCGCGACAGCGAGTCGACGTAGGCATCCCGCTTGTGGCTGAGATTGACCAGCTCCAGCAGCTGAGGGATGATCTGCCGACGTTCCTGGACAGGGATGTCGTAATTGGCGCCGTAAAAGTCGAGATATTCCTCTGCGGTCAAATTGTCGTACACGCCGAAAAAGTCAGGCATGTACCCGATCAGCTTGCGGACCTGGCGCGGATGGCTGGTCACTTCATAACCGCCCACGTACGCTTTGCCGCTGGTCGGCTCCAACAACGTAGCGAGAATGGACATGGATGTCGATTTGCCCGCTCCGTTCGGCCCGACAAAGCCGAAAACCGTTCCCTTGTCGATTTCCAGCGACAGTCCTTTCAAAGCTTCCATCTTTCCGTATCGTTTTCGCAGTTTATCGATTTTGATCACGGATTGATCACCTTTCCTTCCACGCTGATCACCGGCGTGCCGAGATGGCGGTGATCTTCAAAGCTGTGCGAGAACTTGATGCGCAGCGTTCCCTCCACAGAGAGATAGTCAGCCGTCTTGTCCTTGGTCATCACGTTCTTCACAAACGCCTTGTCAAAAGGTTCAAACGTTTGTGTTTTCCAGTTGTAGACCTGTTTGTCGAATGGAGTGTTGTCGTCCGACCAGGTGTACAGGTTGACTTTTTCGACCTGCAGGCTCTTGTTGTGGGCTTTCGTTTCAAATTCGAGCGTAATATCTCCTGCTCGCATCATGTAGCCGTCGCCGACATCATCCACCTCTGTGGAGCTGCCTGTTTTCACTGCATCAAACGCGCTGGTCGGGTAATAGACGTAGCCGTCCGGCGAAGGCTTGATAGAAAGCGGTGCCGTGACCAGGGAAATGCTGTACGGCTTGAACGGGCTTCCTTTCATGTCCATTTCCACGACCGGAGCATCCATCCAGCCGACCAGCATAACCGGCGCATTCTTTTGAAATCTCGGTCGGTCCTCCAGAATATCCACCATCATCTCTTCCCTGCTCGGCTCAGGATTGTAATTGCCCTGGTATGGCGAGGGCAGGAACAAGCGGCTGCTGTTCCGGCCGCGTCCCGTCACGGTCTGCGTAGACGGGTCGAATTTCAACTCGACCTGTATCGATTGGCCAGGGGCCAGCTCCGGAAAGCTCTGTGTCTGGTTATCCGCCGCCACTACGACATTTCTCAGCGAGTATGGCGATTTATTCGTCACCGTCCCTTTCAGGGCACCATTCGTAAAGACCAGATCAGACTCGAATGTCCCGACATCGGAGAGGTGCTGGTCCGTACCGACCTTGCGCATCGACCAGAATTCCACGTCCTTGAACTGCACCTGGGCCTGGTCCGGCTGGGTCGACACCCATGCTTTCGGCTCCTCCTGGCCGTATTGGTATGGCAGGATCGGCCACGTTCTGCCGTTTCCTTTCACCACGATCTCATAATCGCTGCTGCTCGGGACGAACATCGCTGTGACCGCCTTGGCGCTCGCTTTTCCATCTCTGAGCATTTCGACAAACCCGACCTGATGCAACAGCGGCGTCGTACCCCGCTGCAGCGCTCCAAACGTGAAAATCCCGATACCTGTCACTACGGCAAGAGCGGGTACTACCCCCCACATCAGGCCTTGCTTCCGCTTGCGGCGGAGCAGGAAAAACAGGATCGGCCCTGCCACAAACGCATAGACGCCGAAAAAGAGGGCGAGCCATTTCATGTCGGGCATTTTCAGCGCGGGAATCCGGTCAGCCGCATTGTCCAGCGCCCAAACGGAATCCATCGGGTCGCGATGTGTCTGATTCAAATTGGAGCCGAACCCCTTTTTCAAAGCGTCAGCCCAGAACCGGCTGTTTCCGCTCCAACTGGCCACGGGCTCTTCGGTAAGGTCATAGGCGATATACATGACCTTCCCGTTGCCGACAGCACGGGTGGCGAGAAGCGGCACTCCCGCCTCGGTGTAAAGAGCTGTTCCGCTTTTTAGCGCACCTGTACTTACGGTAAACGGACGGTCCAGGGCAGGGGCATTGGTCTTCTCCACCGTCAATGCTTGCAAGGAGGTCAGGCTTGTAACGCCAGTCACCTCGACAGGTGAAAGCTCCTTCAGCTCGCCCGCCGTTTTTCCGTAATGAGCCCCGCCTGCCAGCATCAGCATGCCGCCTGCGGTCGTCCATTCGCGGATCGCCTGCACCTGCTGGCTGTTCAGGCTGTCGAGAGCGAAATTGTTCAGAAGCAAAACGTCTATCATCTGCAAATCAGTGCTTGCCACGGGCATTTGCTCCGCTTTCAACGGAAGCACCCGAACCTGGTTGTTAAACGCCGCTTTGGGCATGGCTCCAAGAAAATTGGCCGTATCCGGATTGGCAGCAAGTACGCCCACGAACAGCGCGTCTCCGCTGTAGCGTCTTCCTCCGATGGAGGTTTTGGCCACAATATTGTCGCCCTGCATAAAGGCTACGTATGTATTGGGGCCGATTTGGTTGCCTGGTACGGACAAGGTCACCTGTTTTGTCGCACCCTTGGCAACGGAGACTGGCTGGTAGTACGCCACAGAAAAGGAATCTCCTCCTCTGTCACTGACATTGACCACCAGGTTTCCTTCCACGTCCGAACCGCTATTGCTAACCGTCACCTGGATCGGAATCATTCCGGTTTCTTTGTAATCGCCGCCAATCCCGGCTGTCACGCCGAGCTGTACCGGCACTTCCGCCTGCACGGCTGGCGTCCATCCGCCCGGCGCCCCCGCCAACACCAGCAGGCACGTCAAAAAGGCCAAGAGCCATTGCTTGGGCTTCTTTCGATTCATTTCTCCTACCTCCACCGACGACATGTCTGATTAGATAACGTGCTACAGTTATGACGTATGACATGGAAGAAAAGCTACAGGTTGTTTCAGAAATGCAAAAAATTAGCGTTTTTACTGAAAAAGATGTGGACGATCACGCAACTTGTCTAAGGTATATTTGGATCTACAGATAGAATACAGTTAGTGACGAGAAACCAAAAAGGAGACTTCAACATGGGACATTCGCTAGGGAAAATCAGTGCCATCCATCGCTATCCGGTCAAGTCGTTTCGCGGGGAAAGCCTGCAGGAAGCTGCCGTATCCCGGTTCGGCCTGTACGGCGACCGCAGCCGCGCATTTTTGGACGAGAAAAGCCCGGTCAGACACCTGACGGCAAAGCATGTCCCCAAGCTGCTTGAGTATCAGGCTGCCTGCGTCAGTGAAGGGGATGAGACGTCTTTTCCCGATGTTCGGATAACAACACCGGACGGGCGGGTAGTTCCTTGGACAGATGAGGAACTGCATAAGGAAATCGAGCAGCTCAGCGGACGGCCTTTGGTTCCCGTCACCTTTACGCCGCAGGATGAGCTGATGGGCGTCGATCAGGCGCAGCTACTGATCGTGACAGACGCTTCCGTACGGGCATTGGAGCAGATGTGGGGAAAACCGGTGGACCCCCTTCGTTTCAGGCCTAATATCGTCTTGGAGCAAGCAGATGGAGTGCCATTTGCCGAGGAGGACTGGATCGGGCGGCGGATTCAGATTGGCGAGGTAGTCGTGGAAGTGTACAAAAAGTGCAAGCGCTGCTCGATGGTCAATATTGATCCGGGGGATTACTCGATTGACCCTGGCTTGTTGAAGACGCTTGCGACGAGTCGGGAGGCTTGCTTTGGAGTGTATGCGGCTGTGGTTGAAACCGGGGTTGTTCGGGTTGGGGATGTGGCGGGTTTGTTGGGGTGATGTTTCGGAGAGCGTCTGCTGAGCGTATGGGGCGGAATTACTAAAATTGGCATGGCATGGCGTGGCTTTCTAGCCGCTGTTGGCTGCAGGGCCACGCCTTCGCTTTATGGACAGTGGACTAAAACGCTTTTCAGCATCACAGCTACTTTCAGGAGAACAGGGCGCCACCCAACAGTTTCGACGGAATCGCGTGCTAAACGCTTTTCAGCATCACAGCTACTTTCAGGTAAGCATGGAGATCAATACAGAGGCCTACAAAACGCAGTGCTAAACGCTTTTCAGCATCACAGCTACTTTCAGCGCCCGTACCTGATAAGCCTATAAATGTCGATCAACAACGTGCTAAACGCTTTTCAGCATCACAGCTACTTTCAGTAATGGCGCGGGTTTGCGGGTGATTTTCGAAATTGTGAAGTGCTAAACGCTTTTCAGCATCACAGCTACTTTCAGGCAAATTATCCGACACATCGAGTCAAAAGGTGGGTTGTGCTAAACGCTTTTCAGCATCACAGCTACTTTCAGGGCGGCGGTGGTGGAGGTATTGGGTAAAGGTCCATTTGTGCTAAACGCTTTTCAGCATCACAGCTACTTTCAGTCGGGCGCGGATAGACTCATCGTCCTCGGCATCGGACCGTGCTAAACGCTTTTCAGCATCACAGCTACTTTCAGCGCCAGAACTCTTTGTTTACTCGCGACGGGAACGAGTGCTAAACGCTTTTCAGCATCACAGCTACTTTCAGGAAAGACTGTTGAACATCGCCAAGGAGAGGGAGTGGCGTGCTAAACGCTTTTCAGCATCACAGCTACTTTCAGGCTTTGTGAATATTCCCATATAATTAAAGGATTCCGTGCTAAACGCTTTTCAGCATCACAGCTACTTTCAGAAGAACGGATTACCGAACCCAGTAAGCAGGGAGAAAGTGCTAAACGCTTTTCAGCATCACAGCTACTTTCAGAAAATTTGCTTCGTCGGGGGGATAGCTGGGTCAAAGTGCTAAACGCTTTTCAGCATCACAGCTACTTTCAGAAACAGACCTGGATTGGTTTGTAAAGGCAAAGCTGAAGTGCTAAACGCTTTTCAGCATCACAGCTACTTTCAGCTCATTGTCGTTGACGAGGCAGGAATCGTGTTTGATGTGCTAAACGCTTTTCAGCATCACAGCTACTTTCAGCAAGCTATAGCGACCAGTAATCCGCACACTACTGAGTGCTAAACGCTTTTCAGCATCACAGCTACTTTCAGGGAGACGGTGATTTTGGAGTACGGATTCATCGACAATGGTGCTAAACGCTTTTCAGCATCACAGCTACTTTCAGTGATAAATTGATCATCCCAGCAGCGCGTCGATGGTGTGCTAAACGCTTTTCAGCATCACAGCTACTTTCAGAATATTCTTCTAGCAGCTCCGGTTAGCTTCTCATCATGTGCTAAACGCTTTTCAGCATCACAGCTACTTTCAGTTACCTTGTCGGGTTCGGACACCTCGAAACAGGTGAGGAGTGCTAAACGCTTTTCAGCATCACAGCTACTTTCAGGTTACGTTGTAAAGGAGAAATATACCAAACTTTTCTACCGTGCTAAACGCTTTTCAGCATCACAGCTACTTTCAGTTGTGCCCCACCATCAGTTTCTGAACGCTCCCCTCCAGTGCTAAACGCTTTTCAGCATCACAGCTACTTTCAGCTTCCTGCAATTGGTCATGGCTGAAGGATTCGGCGGAACGTGCTAAACGCTTTTCAGCATCACAGCTACTTTCAGGGATACCATTTCAACTTCCGGGTCGATATGCACTATAGGGTGCTAAACGCTTTTCAGCATCACAGCTACTTTCAGTGTCCGACAAAATCATCCGTCAACAATTGCGTAGTGTGCTAAACGCTTTTCAGCATCACAGCTACTTTCAGAGCCTCCACAAAAAACCCTTGATACATATGGGAAAGACGCCCTTCATTTCAAGCACCTCTGACGAAGCGGTTCACTTTTTACAAAAGGCCCTTTCTTTTATAGGAATGCAATACCCATACTTATTGATTTACCAGTATTCCTCCTAATTTTCAAGCACCTACCTAAACAGGATAATCGTCC
>Ga0310822_100856_pt1 | contig 13288 bp, 10 predicted proteins | sample P4_ome_2_FD_201313 | JGI IMG/M metagenome (GOLD analysis project Ga0310822, IMG submission 201313) | Sorghum-adapted microbial communities from Joint BioEnergy Institute, Emeryville, California, United States - P4_Day56_Rep2 | ecosystem: Engineered > Bioreactor > SSF (Solid state fermentation) >... | reverse complement strand
CGTTTGATCTATGGAAGAAAGAGATTCAGCAACATACGCAACAACTAGAAAAAGCGTTACATGAGCTTCAACTTCGTGAGCAGACGATGGGCAGGATGCAGGAGAAAAATCATGAACTGGGGGAAGCCGAACGCGAGCGGGACGCAGCGCAAGAGGAAGAACGTAAATGGCGTGAAACGTTGTCTGAAGAGAAACAAAAGCTAATTCATCAAATTCACCTTTGGACAGATGAACATCATGTGTATCATGTGCCGTCAACTGCTTTGCAAGAAATGGCGCGCTTGGTTGATGATTTATATTCTCATGTCGAGTATGAGGACGTGAAGGAAGTATTTTCTCCATATGTACAACAATATGAGGATAGACTACGGACGAAACGCTCCACCCTTGAAGCACAGCAAAAGGAGACCGAGAAAGAGCTAGCCCGACTGAGAGAGGAATGGGAAATGAGAAAAGCCCAGCGTGATCCAGAACCCGTTCGGCATGAAGCAACGGTGGAGGCTCGAAAGCTACTGGAAGAGCAATCGGTTGTCTTTGCCCCTCTCTATGAATTAGTGGAATTTCAATCGCACGTGTCAGAGGATGTTCAAAAACGCTTAGAGAGCGCTTTAATGGAAACGGGTTTATTGGATGCGCTCGTAACAACGGAAGAAATTTCTCTGCAGCATGACCGCGTGTTAATAGGGGATCCGAAGCTTTTATCGCATACGTTGGCAGATTACTTGCAGCCAGATCAAGCACAAACGAAAATTCCGATCAAACGCGTCCAGGATATTCTTGAGAGTATTGAAATGGATGGAGATTCTCCGGTTCACTTTGGGGAAGATGGAACGTATCAGTTTGCAAGTTTACGAGGACACGCCCTGCCCCTTAACGAGGTACGTTTTATTGGAAGAGAAGCAAGAAAACGTTATCGTGAAGCATTGATTGCGCAACTGGAACAGCAGATGGATGCTTGCAAAGAAAAGATTCGCAGTTTACAAGAAGAGCAGAAGTCACTTGATGAGGCGCTGCAACTCTCCAAACAAGCATGGGGACGTTTTCCTTCTAGTGCGGACGTGAAGACTAGCTATAACGAAATGAAAGAGGCGCAAGGAAGGGTAAAATTGCGCTTGGAGCAAATCGGGCGAATTTCCACGCAGCTAGCAGAACTCGATCACGAACTTCAAAGAATTAAAGCACGACTATTTCATGCAACAGATGGATTGCTCCTTAAATTGACGGTGGAATCCTACCAAAATGCTCTTTCCCTCAGTCGACAGTATGAGAAGTCCCTTGACCAAATTCACCGTGAACACGAGAGATTCATTCGCCTTACTCATGATCATGAAAGGGAGCAGAAGTTCGTCCGTGAGGTGCAAGAAGAGTTGGATGAGTACCGTGGAGAGCTGAATATGTTAGAAGATAAGCTATCGCGAGAGGAACAAGGAATTTTTCATATTCAAGAACAATTACAGCTCGCTGGTGCGGAAGAGATTCGCCGTGAAATACAACAAGTTACGGCAGAATTAAACCAAGTGAAGTTAACGTTGGAAGACGTGAGAGAGCGGCTACCACGTCAACAAGAGAAACGAACTAGTACGGAAGAGAAAGTGAAAGAGCGACGGGAATCTTACTCTTTCTGGAGCCAAATGGAGACGGTATGGGAAGAAACTGTGCGGAAGGAATGGAAACGAGCGTCGAATGGAATGCAGGAAGATGTACCGTTTGACATAACGAGAGTGGAAGAGTTCACAAAAGGAAAGTCGTTGAAAGAAAAGGCGCCACTGGAAGGGCAGCTAACGGCTTTATACCACAGCTTACAACCAGATTTAATTGAACATAAAATGAGGTTGTTTACCGATGTTCCTACTGTTCCAAGTTGGATGAATGAGATTGAATGGGAAGAGTGGAAACCAGTGATTGAGCAGTGGAAATCGAAAGGGACACGCAACTTTATCGAATTTGACCAGCGGGGAGTCAAGATTTCCCCATCTGCTCTACATGAAGCGGTCTCGCGCGAGTGGGCCATTCAAGAGAACCGACTGGATGAAATGGATAAGAAATTATATGAGGAGATCCTCTTAAACTCCGTCGGTCATAAGCTGAGAGGGCGGATTCGTCGTGCAGAGCAATGGACAGAGAAAATGAGAGGCTTGATGGAGAGTCGAGATACGTCATCGGGGCTGAAATTCTCGATTAAATGGCGTCCAAGAACTGCGGATACTGAACAAGAATTGGACACAAAAGATTTGGTCTCTCTATTAAAGCAAGATGCGAGTTTATTGAATGACCACGACCTTGAGCGGATTACGAATCACTTCCGCTCGAAAATTCTAGCTGCGAAAACGTGGCTGGAAGAAAAAGGAGAAGGTCAAACGCTGCTACAAGTCTTAAAGATGGTGCTCGACTATCGTAAGTGGTTCTCGTTCGTTCTTTATTTTGAACGACCAAATGAACCAAGACGAGAACTTACTAACCATAATTTCTTCAAATTCAGCGGGGGAGAGAAGGCGATGGCGATGTATATCCCGCTCTTTACCGCTTGCTATTCACGTTATCAGGAAGCAGCTCCTCACGCTCCATTTATTATTTCATTAGACGAGGCCTTTGCTGGAGTCGATGAAAACAATATTAAAGAAATGTTTGAGATTGTAGAACAGCTTAATTTTAATTATATCATGAACTCCCAAGTGTTATGGGGAGACTATGAAACGGTCAAATTTCTATCTATCTGTGAACTTGTTAGACCCAAAAATGCCAACTTTGTCACCGTCATCCGATACAAATGGGATGGACAAGCATTGAATGTCCAAATACCAGAGGAGGTAGGGACAAGATGAGTGAGAGATTGATGGAAGCAGTACAGTACTTTCAATCAAAAAAGGGCTATGATGCCCTTTTTCGCCTTTTTCGCAAAAAGTATGAATCATTAGGAAGAATAGGTGGCTCGGTTAAGTTATCGGGCTTTTCACCAGAGGAAATGGAGGAAGTCGCTCTTTTTATGGGAGCATCCCCACATCATCTACTTCGGAAAGGGACACTTTTGCTACTGGACTTTGAACACCGCTTAAAGCAGACACGATTTTCTGGAATTTCCTTACATGAACTGCTTGAAGCCTTCTTTGGGGAAAAGATTCAATCTAAAAATGCCGTGAAAGAAGAAATTGTGACCGCACAACAGAAAACTTTAGACCTCATGAAGAAGCGGTACCCTCAAATCCACCAATGGTTCACTTATCTAGAAGGGCGAACGCCTGATACACTTTGGATTTGGCGTTTGCTCCTTGAAACGGACTTTGAAGAAGAAGTTCGGATTCTCCAATCTGCGTATTCATCTCTGCCAAGCAAGGTGGAACGGTATCCTTTGTTTAGTCAACGAGTTACTGGAAATCCGCATTCTTTTGATCTATCAACGGCAAGAGGAAAGCTCTGGATTCATTTTTTATATGTGCTATCAGGAGGGGAAGGACCTCCTCCTTCTCAGACGGAACCGATTAATGATCTTCTGCTTTCATTTAACTTGTTGAGAGATGATATCGCTAACTTTGTGACAGCGGCGAATCTAATAGCTCATACGGCAGGAGTTCCACACCCTGTTTGGAAAACAGCTACAGAAAGTGGGACCATTCTAAACGTGCCATTACGAGAACTGCTCAAGGTTGAAGAGGTAAAGACGGCAACAAATTCACAGAAGGTCTATGTCGTTGAAAATTCTGGGGTATTTTCGGCTCTAATGGATATAGTTCCTCATGCGCCGCTATTATGCACACATGGTCAATTTAAACTAGCAGGGTTAAGACTAATGGACTTGCTCGTAAAATCAGGGCACACCCTTCACTATAGTGGTGACTTTGACCCTGAAGGATTGTCAATGGCCGTACGCTTTAAAGAAAGATACGGAGAGCAGGGGCATTTATGGAGAATGACGGTGAAGGATTATCAATTATCCATGCCAGTTGTAGAGTTGGGAGAGAGGCGTGGAAAACTTGCTTCACTTAAAAATTCGGTACTCTGTGATCTTGCTGCAGCTATAGAGATTGAAGGGAAAATGGGCTACCAAGAGGGAATTTTGCTACAACTCATTCAAGACTTGCAAGGGGTATAGTGGAATGTGCTTTTACATTTTAGAGAATAATTTTTATTTTGAGAGTGTTCTTATTTGAATTAATTTCATTTATTAAGAATTTCAAAATGAGATTGGATTGTAATATCATCATAATATTAAATGGAGAGGGCTTACCCTCTCCAAATTGTCCAGAGCAGTTAAGAACTATTCCGTATAACCTAGGTCATGTAGCGTTAAATCTTCATATTCTTTTCCAAGCTTATAAGATGAAACATGTTTATCGCCACTGGCAGGTTCAATAATTCTTTTTTTACTCAATGCTCCGCCCATTTTGAAATGGTCCTAGGATGAGCTTGGAATATAGCTACTATCTCTTTAAGCTTAACAGGACGTTTTTTTTCAATAATAAAGCGGAGTAGCGTTTTTTCATTTGGTTCAAGGTTGCCAACTCTAGTATCTTGTTCGTTATTAGCAAATCTTTTTGCCAGGTTTGTTACTTTCTCATAGGTGAGTGTCATTATTCGGACAAAGTATTCAACTTAAGAATATAGGTTTTTTGGATTATTACGTCCGTTATAATATAGCGGTGGTAATCCCATCTGTAGATGTTGGTAGTAACCTTGCAGATCTTCAACATAGTATTCTTTTATGGAATATGGATACTTAGCTTTTTAATTGCATTTTGCTTAACTTTTCAGTTGCGGAAAACATCCTAAAAACGCAAAGCAGTTTATTGACGACTTCAAAAAACACGCTCGCATCGATCCAGGCGACGGAGTTAACGGGAAAGGGAGGCTATAAACTAAAAGTAACTATATAACGAGCTGAATAGTTACTTTTACTCTTTAGATAGCATTCCTTCGACATTCTGCGCTTTCATGTTATAGATTGGTAAAATAACGAGAAGGCCAATGACAAAAAGAACCGCTGCCGATTCAAACATCGTAATAATTGAAAACATTTCCTTCATTACCCCAGCGATGCTCATTGTCAAAACCATTGACCCAGTGAAAAGCGGACTTAACGTTCCGTTCACTCTTCCAATAAATTCAGCCTTTGTATTTTGTAAAATCAATGTGTTAATCCCTATTTGAATACAAGGGAAGAATAATCCGTTAGTAAATTCAGCTACAAGTGTTACGAAGAGATTAGTTGAAATACCTATTACGCTTAGTCCGATCGCGCTGGCTAACATTCCAATAACCAATAATCTTTGCGGTGGAATCGACTTAGAAAACATAACCGAAACCGCTCCACCTACAATCATTCCGATACCGTTCGCCATTAACAACCATTGTAAGCTTTCTTTCGCTAATTCCAGCCGCTCTATGACGAGAAAAATGGAGAGAGGCTGAATCAACCCTATAGCTAACCCTGCCGCCATAAAACATAGACCGAGAAGCTTTAATTCTTTTTTTGCCATAACATAACGAATCCCACTTTTCATCTCTTCTAGTAAAGACGCCGTTTTCTTTTCATCATCCATCGTATGATCAGCAGGAATAAATGATAACATCGCTGCTGAAAGAAGGAAGGCAACTCCGGTAATTCCAAGGGACACATCAATTCCAAACTGCTGGAAAATAAATGTGCCAAGTACTGGACCTAACACCATAAAGATCGCAAATATTGTTTGATAAATGGACATGGCTGATTGAATCAGTTCTGGATTCAAATGCATTTTAAATAACTTCATTCCGGATGGCTGTGAGAATTGCGATAAAATCGATGAAATCAGCGTGGCAAAAAAGATGATTTTCCATGAGCCAAACACAAGAGTTAATAATACCGCAAAGATAGAGAGGGCACTTAAAATATCACACCAAACCATCGTTTTCTTCGGCTGCCAGCGATCAGCAAATGTCCCACCGATAAACGAAAAAACAAAGATTGGAGCAAATTCAGCTACCGAGATCATGGAAACAGCAAAAGCATTCCCGTTCGTTTTTTCCATAACGAACAAAAGAACAGCAAAATTCCGAACCCAAATTCCTACTTGAAGGAACAAGGCTGAAAGGAAAATGGCCTGAACAAATCGATTTTTCAATAATTGTGACATAACATTCCTCTTTTCTATTTCAAGGTAGTAAATATTAAATAAACATCCGTTATAAGGTAAATGACCCTAATACTTACAAAAAGCTACATATTCTCTAACAGACAACAAAAGACCTCCCATCCGTCATTTTTGGATAGGAGGTCGTCAAGAACCATGGAAAAAGACATAGTAAACCTGGTACTATAGCTACGATCATCTTTTTCTAAAAAAGTATAGACTAATCCTATTCAAAAATGACTTCGCAATTATAACGAATGTGCTTTTGAAATAGGATTAGAAGATCATCGCCCCATGGTCACCCTTTCGTGTAATAATGTAATTATATTACACTGTTTTTTCCTTTTTTACAAGCATTTAGATGGATGGGCGAATCGTATATCTCCGATTGCTTTTTGTATTGGTCCTCAATTTTTAATCATTCCTACCGTTACGGAGAACGGTATCATAAATAGATAAATGTTTTACGGGTTGAAAAGTCTTATCATTATAATTATAAGGCTTTTTTCTTTATGTAAAAGCGAAGTTTTTGCGTAAAGAGGAGCGCTATACAATGGTATATCCTTAAGAAAGAAAGAGCATAAACTTAAGAAAGTCTTAAGGATTCCCTTGATTTAATGTTAAGAATTACATTTTACAATGTAGAAAGTCCCGGGAGTTGACCATGATATACTTTTGAAAGGAGCGTGAAAAAGGATGAACAATTACACGGTATTAGTTGTCGATGATGAAAAAGAAATCCGGGATGGTATCGAAATCTATTTAAAAAATGAAGGTATGACGGTTATAAAAGCAAAAGACGGCATCGAAGCGATTGAAAAATTGAACGAGCATGTTATTCACCTCATTATTTTAGATATTATGATGCCGCGGCTTGACGGTATCGCAACCACCTTTAAAATACGTGAGGAAAAAAACATTCCAATTATCATTCTGAGTGCAAAAAGCGAGGATATGGACAAAATTCTAGGTCTTCAGGTTGGCGCGGATGACTATGTTACGAAGCCGTTTAATCCGTTAGAGCTTATTGCCCGAGTGAAGTCACAGCTAAGAAGATACGTTACGCTGGGCACGTACGAAGGAATAGAAAAAGTCATTAATCTTAATGGTCTTACATTAGACCAATCGGCAAAAGAGGTAACGGTCGACGGTGAAGTTGTGAAATTAACGCCGACTGAATATAAAATCGTCGAATTGCTTATGACGAATGCCGGACGCGTGTTTTCCATTAACGAAATTTATGAACGGGTATGGAAGGAACCGTGCTTTAACGCTGAAAATACTGTAGCTGTTCACATTCGTAAGATTCGCGAAAAAATTGAAATTAATCCGAAACAACCAAGATATTTAAAGGTGGTATGGGGAATTGGGTACAAAATCGAAAAATAAGATGATATTCGTCATTTGGATTTTGTTATTTACTTTCGGATTAAGCGGTATCATCTCAGGACTATGTAACGGAAAAGACTATATAAAAAAAGATTACTTTCAAACTAAACAGTTTGAAGATCAGCTAAATCAGTTTATTGCTTATCTAAAGATGTTCGAATTAAGTAATATAAATAAAGAAGAAATCAAAAAGAAAATTACCGTCACGGCCGAGGAAATTGAAGAACACCGTTACCGCTATGGAGATTTATCTACACAGGTCTCGAATATAAAAAGCCAATATGAGCATAAAATTCAGGATGCACTGTTAGCAGGAAATAAAGAAGTAGCTGATGCCTATGTTGCTGAAAGAGACAGGAAGATAGAGGATATTACAAACAATTTTAAAAGCGACGAACACGTCCGGGCAAAAGTCGTGAAAGAAAAAGAACAAAAGGTCGACAATTATTTTCGTGAGATAGAAAAGTACCGTTTAGAATCCGAAAGATACAACAAAGATCTTTTTACGTATTATTTAAAGAACACGGCAACGGGAGAAATTTATACGAATGTAAATATCACCAGCGGCGATTCAATCGATACGTTTATAAATAGTAAAACTATGATATTTATTCAAAGCTATCCTTCGCCAAAGTATGGCTATCTTTCAACTGAGGGAGCATACAATTCAATTGTTGAATATGATGATGTGATAACCCCGTTAATAGAAAAGGAAACGGGCAAGTTTGAAGGGCAGATTGCGCTGCCTAAAGCAGCGTCTTCGGCAAGCCCTATTCTGGCAGACTATTATGATTTTGGGCAAAAACAAAAAATCTTCTTGATCTACACCATTAGCGGTATTATTGCTTTTCTGCTGAGTTTTTATTTAAACAAAAAAATACCGGTTATTCAATTTATTCCTACAGGGAAATGGCAGCCTTACTACAACCGTATTCCGATAGACATAGCAGTAATGGGTTTGGCGTTTACGGGACTTCTGACACTTTTTCTTTCCATAGTAGATAATGGTCTGTACCTGCATCAGGATGTATATAGTTATGTTAGAAATACACTCTTCAGTTTAATTGCTACAGCCTTTTTTGTTGCGTTAACATGTATTCAAGGGAGATTTTTGTTAGAGAGAGTAAAAGGACCGGCGAACCTGAAAGTAGATTGGCAGAAGTCCTTACTGTACAGAGCATACCGGGGGATAAAGGAAGCGTTTCTCATCCGGAGTATGGGGGTACAAATATTTGTTCTTTTATCCGTCGTATTTGCTTTTGGCTTTGGTGCGGCAATTGCTCTCATAGAGCCTGAGTTTATCCTTTTTTATGTTCCTTTATTTATTGTGGTATGCGTTCCAGCCTCCATCGTAATCATAAAGCGTACCGGCTATTTTAATCGTATTGTTACCAGCACTGACGAATTCGTGCATGGAAATTTGGAGCCGGATATACCTGTGATAGGGAAATCAGCATTAGCCGTTCTCGCAGCTAATATTAATACATTAAAGCATGGTATCAAAGCATCGCAAAAGGAACAGGCGAAAAGTGAACGATTAAAAACGGAGCTTATTACAAATGTGAGTCATGACTTGCGAACACCGTTAACTTCTATCATTACGTACACAGAGCTTTTGAAGAAATCAGATTTAGCAAACGAAGAGCGTGACGCATACGTTGAGATTATTGACCGTAAGTCTAAACGATTAAAAGTGCTCATTGATGACTTATTTGAAGCATCCAAAATGGCAAGCGGGAACGTTGAGCTTGTAAAAGAAAAAGTAGATCTTGTCCAGCTTTTGCAGCAGGCACTTGCTGAATACAATGAAACAATCGGAGAGTCAACATTGCAATTTCGGGTCACAAACCCTGATACGCCTGTTTATGCTGTTGTCGATGGACAAAAACTGTGGCGGGTGTTTGACAATCTAATCGGAAACATTCTCAAATATTCATTAGAAAACACCAGAGTATATATTTCAGTGAAAAAAGGAAATGACAAAGCGGTAATTACTTTTAAAAATGTTACCAAATACGAGCTTAGCGAAGATATAGATGAGCTGTTTGAACGATTTAAACGTGGGGATACATCCCGTCATACAGAAGGATCAGGACTTGGACTTGCCATTGCTAAATCGATTATAGACCTGCACGAAGGAAATTTAGATATTGAGGTAGATGGTGACTTATTTAAAGTAACCGTTTCCTTGAGTACCAGATGATTTTAACAAAACCGAAAGGGCGCCTGCTTATAGATTTCTATAAGCGAGCGCCCTTAAAGTTAGTGAAAGTTTAGTATATCTTCAACTGAATTTTCCTGCTTTTTATTAAATAACTCCCTGTGCTACCATTGCATCGGCAACTTTAAGGAAGCCTGCGATATTAGCACCGACAACCAGATTTCCCGGATGACCGTATTCTTCCGCAGCTTGCATGCTGTTCTGATAGATGTTTTTCATGATTTGATGTAATTTCGCATCCACTTCTTCAAATGTCCACGACAGTCTTGCGCTGTTCTGCGCCATCTCCAATGCAGAAACCGCTACGCCACCTGCATTGGCGGCTTTTGCCGGACCGAAGAGAACATCGTTATTCAGGAACACATCAATTGCTTCCAATGTAGACGGCATGTTTGCCCCTTCGCCGATGGCTTTGACTCCGTTGGCGACCAGAATTTTTGCCGATGTTTCATCGATTTCGTTTTGCGTCGCGCACGGCAGGGCGATATCGCAGGGGATGGACCAGATCCCTGAGCATCCTTCAAAGTATTGCGCCTGCGGATGTTCCTTCACATATTCACTGATTCTTTTTCTCTCGACTTCTTTCAGTCGTTTTACTGTATCAAGGTTGATGCCATTTTGGTCATAAACATAGCCGTTGGAATCGCTGCAAGCCACGACTTTTGCGCCTAACTGGGTAGCTTTTTCGATAGCATAGATGGAAACATTACCGGAGCCGGATACAACAACCGTACTTCCTTCAAAGCTAAGCCCTTTGTCTTTTAACATTTCCTGTACAAAGTAAACAGTACCATAGCCTGTAGCTTCAGTACGTGTTAAGCTCCCGCCATAGCCAAGGCCTTTCCCTGTTAATACACCGGCTTCATAGCCGCCGCGAATTCTTTTGTATTGTCCGAACAGGAAGCCGATTTCCCGTGCGCCAACCCCGATATCTCCGGCCGGTACGTCGATGTCTGGCCCGATATATTTGTAGAGCTCTGTCATGAAGCTTTGCGTGAAACGCATGATTTCCGCATCAGATTTTCCTTTTGGATCGAAATCGGAGCCGCCTTTGCCTCCTCCGATTGGCTGGCCAGTTAAGGAGTTCTTGAAGATTTGTTCAAAGCCTAAAAATTTAATGATGCTGGCATTTACAGAAGGGTGAAAGCGTAAGCCGCCCTTATAAGGACCGATCGCGCTGTTGAACTGTACACGGAATCCGCGGTTTACCTGTACTTTTCCTTGATCGTCTACCCATGGTACTCTGAAGGTAATCACTCTTTCCGGTTCCACAATTCTTTCAAGTATGCCATGATCTATGTATTTTGGATGTTTTGCAAATACAGGTACGAGAGAATCAAAAATTTCTTTAACCGCCTGATGAAATTCACTTTCATTAGGATTACGCTTCTTCACAGCTTCATACACTTCATTCACATAATCTTTCGCAACTTGTGTTCCCGTTTGTTTAACTTCCTGTAAAGTAGCCATGTTCTCTTCAGTTCTCCCCTTGTTTAAGAATGTATGATACAAAGTTAAAATTTTAGAGATAATCTGACATATATAGACTTACTATGCTTTAATAAATGTTAGATTTTCTTACTATGGTGTATTTTATAATTGAAAAATAGTCTAAACAATATGAAAGTTAGATAATAATCATGCCGATATGAGATGATTGGGAAGGAGGATGAAAACATTGGAATTAAGACAGATACAATATTTTATTGAGGTTGCCAGGCGAGAACATGTGACGGAGGCCGCTCTGGCTTTACATGTGGCACAATCCGCTGTAAGCCGGCAGATTTTTAATCTGGAATCGGAGTTGGGTGTTGATCTGTTTATCCGGGAAGGACGGAACGTCAGATTGACGCCGATTGGAAGAATATTTCTGAAGCATATGGAACAAGCAATGAAGGTAATCGATAATGCAAGGCGGGAAGTTGAAGAGTATTTAGACCCGGAGCAAGGTACAATTCGCATTGGATTTCCGAGTAGTCTGGCTGCTTATACGCTGCCTACTGCCATTTCTGCCTTTCGCGAGCGCTATCCTCAAGTTAAATTTCAGCTCAATCAGGGTTCCTACCGTTATTTAATTGATGGGGTGGTGAAAGGGGAAATCGATATGGCGCTGCTTGGTCCGGTGCCTAAGCAGGAAAAAAAGGTGAAAGGGAATATTTTATTTACAGAAAATATTGTTGCATTGCTGCCATCTAGCCACCCTCTTGCGGATAAACCCTCGCTGAAACTAAGCCAATTACGGGATGATTCATTTATCTTGTTTCCCAGGGGGTTTGTTTTACGTGAAATTATAATGAATGCTTGCCAACAGCTTGGCTTTCGGCCCAATGTGTCATTCGAAGGAGAGGATATTGACGCCATTAAAGGATTGGTCTCGGCAGGTCTGGGTGTGGCGCTTATTCCCGAAGTTACATTGATTGACAGCCTGCCACGTTCAACAGTAAAGCTACCTGTCATTGAGCCCCAGGTTACCCGTACGGTCGGTGTCATTATTCCCAGTGAACGTCAACTGCTTCCTACAGAGAAGCTCTTCTACGAGTTTCTCAGGGAGTTTTTTACCATATTGGACAGATTTCAAAAGTAAAGGATGTTCTCTTCACTCTTTTTCTTCGCACCGCAAAAGTCAGACGCCCTTTCTGGTGATACGGTTCATTACGCGCGAAACAATTGAGTATAACGTTACGAACAGCTTGATTCAATGCTCTATCAAGCTGTTCAAAGATACCGTTTGTTCATTCTCCGGCTGGTCAAGCGGATAAATTCGGGCCGTTTCATTGTTTTCATCCACATGCTGTATATAGATAGGTACTCCTTGATAAGTAACATTGGCCATAACAGGTGAAGCAGCGATCTCTTTGGCACGTTGTTTGTTCATGTTAACGACCTCCTGTAATTTGTGACAGTTATAGTATGCACCTTAAGCTGTTCGATTATTCAACCTGCGCGCGTGAACGGTTTCTGATTGTGACGGCATAAAATGCGCATAAATTCTCATACTGAAAAGAGTGTCACCGACACGAAAACAAACATGTGAAGGGGGATTCGTGATGGACAACCAATCGTTACAGGATGCGCAGCGATCGTTAAACAATGCATTTCAGGCCGTCGGTCAGCTTGAAGGAACGCCGAATGAGAAACAGGTTATGAATGGGGCACGCAATGCGATGGCTCATGCCCGCCGTGCCATCGAACAAGTGCAGGACAATGGTGATCAGGGCGCCGTAAGCGCAATGGAACAGCAGATGGACCAATTGCAGGCTCGTTTCGAGTCGGCGCAAGACAGCAGCGGCAAGCATATTAATTAACAGCCATCCGAAGACTCGCGGGAAATCCCGCGGGCTTTTTCATTTGCAGGGTTTTATTGAGTTATGTTTAATCAAAAAAGCCTGTCTTTACATCAATCGTAAGGACAGGCCAGGCGAAAATTTACCCCTCTAGCAACAATGTCTCCGGATCTTCCAACAGTTCTTTTACTCTTGCCAGGAAGCTAACCGCTTCTTTTCCGTCGACAATCCGGTGGTCATAGGACAGGGCGATATACATCATCGGCCGGTTTTCCGTCCGTTCTGTATCA
>Ga0310822_100855_pt1 | contig 13297 bp, 10 predicted proteins | sample P4_ome_2_FD_201313 | JGI IMG/M metagenome (GOLD analysis project Ga0310822, IMG submission 201313) | Sorghum-adapted microbial communities from Joint BioEnergy Institute, Emeryville, California, United States - P4_Day56_Rep2 | ecosystem: Engineered > Bioreactor > SSF (Solid state fermentation) >... | reverse complement strand
CAGTTTTTAAGACAACAACGTTACCTGTAGCAAGCGCAGCTCCCAGTTTCCATGAGGCCATGAGTAAAGGAAAATTCCATGGAATAATTTGTCCACAAACGCCAATAGGTTCGCGACGTGTATAGGTAAAAATGTGTGGATGTAACGAATTATTGATTACTTCTCCACTAAATTTGTTAACCCATCCCGCATAATAACGAAAATGATCGATGACCAAGGGGACATCTGCATTTCTTGTCTCCCTAATGGGTTTACCATTATCAAGTGTTTCTAATTGTGCTATAGGTTCAAGATTTTCTTCAATTAAATCCGCTAACTTCCAGATCAAACGGCTTCTTTCACTGGCGGACATTTTGGACCAGGGTCCATGAAATGCTTTTTCTGCCGCTTCTACCGCTCGATCAATGTCTTTTTCATCTGCTTCGTATACTTCGCAAAGACCATCACCAGTAGCCGGGTTTATGCTTTTGAATGTTTTGCCGGAAATTGACTCGACAAACTGACCATCAATAAAAAGTTTTCGCGGTCCCTTTTTTAAGAAGTCTTGTACTTTTGGATGGACCTTCTCAGTGGTAGTACTCAAAACACTCCACTCCTTACACTGATTTTTTTACTGCTTCACATAGGTTTTGAATAAAGGGTTTCAAATATTCCGCTTTAATCTCGTTAGATAAAGTAAGCTATTTCACAAAATTTGTCTTAGTGTTTGAAGCGCTTGATCTGGAAAATACGACCAAAGCATGAATTTTGAAAATTTTTTCTTTACACTTGATTCTTGCTTCTGTATAATTTTATTAATTCCTATAAATTTACTTTGTTTAAGGAGGAAAGACTATGGCTCAACCTTCTACATTAGTTAAAGTGTCCGCTGCAGGTAAGTGGGAATCCGGCGTCAAAACGAATATTTCTGTACGAAATTTCCCTACTTTTTCGATAGATGAACCAGTAGCGTTAGGGGGAGAGGATACGGCACCAAATCCAGTAGAATATGTGCTTGCAGGCCTTAATGGTTGTAATGGTGTTATGATTCCATTAATAGCTCAGGAATTAGGCTTTACTTTCTCAGGAATTGATTTTGAAACCACAGGCATTATTGATACCCGGGGGCTGATGGGGGTAGAAGGCGTTTCCCCGCATTTCCAAAAAATTCGTTTTCAGGTGAATATACAAACAGAAGAAAGTGAAGAGAGAGTGGAGCAACTGAAAAATGAAGTAGAGCGTAGATGTCCAGTATTTAATCTTTTTGTTGATGCCGGGATTGAAATTGATACAAAATGGCGTAAGGTTTAAATACAACAATCTCAAGAAGCAGGTTGATTGCGGGTTCTACATTAGATAAAGTCAATCGTTGAAAAAGGGGAGGGGTATTCATAGCGTGAGTACCACCCCCTTGTTTTTCCCGCCATGCAGATTAAGAATAAAAAAACCAGACAATCAAAGGTCCAAAAATAGAACCCGAGATCGCGCTTAACGTCATCGCAACAGAACCCATCGAGACCGTATGTTCTCCATATTCCAAAGCCTTCCCTATTCCGATCGCATGCGACGCACTGCCCAGTGCGATTCCTCGACCTAAAAAATCCGTAATTCTGAACCGGTTGAAGATGTAAGGTCCAAAGACAGCACCAGTAAATCCCGCGATCATGACAAATACGGCGGCTAACGGAGGAACACCGCCCAGTTCAGAAGCTATTTGCATCGCCACAGGTATTGTGATTGATTTAGGTACAAGGGAAAAAATCAGACTTTTTGAGAAACCAAGGGATTGCGCAAATAATATTCCACTTATGATTCCGACAATCGAGCCGACAAAAACGCCCCCTAAAACCGGAACCAAATTTTTCAGTAAGATATCCCTTTGTTTATATAAAGGGTAGGCAAGAGAAACAATCGCCGGTCCTAATAGGAGACTAATCCATTGTCCGCCAATCATATAGGTTTTATAAGGAACCTGGAAACAAACAAGAATGACAATAATCGTTAACGTCGTCGTCAGAGTTGGTATTAAAAATGGTAAATGAAAACGTCGATACAATCGATTCATGCATAAATAAGCAGCGACCGTCAATACGATCATGATTATTGCGATAAATGCTCTTGACACATTTTTTTTTCCTTTCTCTGTTGTGCTCGATTCGCTAACCATTGGCTCGTACACCCGGCTGCAATCATAACGATCAGGGTGCTAACCATAACGATAAAGAGAAGCATGACGCCACTACCGGTAAAGAGATGGGGATAATTCATGACGCCGACGGTAGCCGGGATAAATACCAGCGGCAAATAAGCCAGTAAAAATTCTGCTCCCGTTTCAATCCATGTTAAAGGACAGATTTTAAGTATTAATGCAATGAATAATAGAAACAATCCAATGATACTACCCGGAATCGGCAGGTGCAGCAAGTTATGCAGCCAATCTCCAACAAAAGAAAAAACGTATAATAACGCGATTTGTGCAATAATTTTAATGATTTTCATTTAGCATGGTTAAGTCCTCACGGATACAGCTATAAGAGGAGTACCGTCCCCCCCCCTTCATTTTATGCGATGTCTAAAAAGAGCTATTGAATAGAAAGTCGTAGTTTTATTTTGGCGGAAAATTTCCAAAGATAAAAGAAAACGTAGCTAAAGTTTCAACAGCTTATAGCATGGATTCTTTTGTTATTGTATCTCTGATGTCTGTGGGATGCAATAGCTTCGCCCTCCCCCCATTCTTTCCTCTCTTTTTCCCCGCACCTCCAAAAGTCAGCCACTCTTCCCTTCATTTTTATGGCAGAGCTTGTGACTCATCAGCCATGGTGGTTTTGTTACCCTCAGTAACTCCAATAAATGTATATCTCTTTATTTAATTTCTCATAATAAATAGTACAAAAATACGGTCATAGAAAAGGGGAAAGTATGTCGTTCTTTCGTTATTTCTTGAGAGGTAAACCAGCGTTTCGCAGTCAGAAACAGGCTGATGACATCTTACACAGGAGAATCGATCCCTCTGTCTCTACAAACCTCCAACAGGTATCTAGGCTGTTTAGCGGCATTCCGGAGCTTACGACCCGTGAGATTTCATTAAAAACAGGACAGAAAGCGGCTCTTGTGTATATGGACGGTCTGGTAGACAAGACAGTCATTAACACAGATATTCTTCGTCCGCTTTTATATGGGGAATTTAACCAAAAAGATGCTTTGGAATCTGCTGTGGCGATAGGGCAGATCAAAAGAGTCCAGAAATGGTCTGATATTGAACAGGCCCTCCTGATGGGGAAAAGCATTCTCTTTATTGATGGACATGACTCTGCCCTTGAACTTGAAACACAAAGCTGGCCGGAGCGAGCGATTGAGGAGCCACAGGCAGAATTGTCAGTCAAAAGCGGCGCACATCAGGGGTTTATTGAAACAGCCGCTCAAAATATTGCCATGATCCGCCGCTATATCCCAAGCCGGGAGTTAAAAGTGAAAGAATTAATGGTCGGGGAGCGAGGACGTGTAAAAATTGCGCTACTTTACCTGGCGGATGTTGTAAATCAACAGGCTCTCCAGGAAGTCGAAAGCAGAATTACATCGCTTCGTGTTGATGCGATTCTTACTACCGGACAGTTAAAAGAACTCATCGAAGATAATTCGTTTACACCTTTTCCACAGCTTGCCATTACGGAACGTCCGGATACGGCAGCTTCCCATCTCCTTGAGGGGCGATTCGCTATCGTTGTAGACCGCACGCCGGGCGTGTTAATTGCACCGATGACCTTTTCTGCTTTTTTTCAAACGATAGATGATTATAACATAAGATGGCTCGCCGCTTCGTTTATCCGGCTCCTGCATTTCGCTGGATTTTTCATTGCGATTTTTACGCCTGCTCTCTACATCGCGATGATTTCCTTTCATTATGAAGTGATTCCGCTTCCATTACTTTTATCGATTGCAGAATCACGGGAGAGGGTCCCGTTTCCGCCTCTAGTAGAAGCGGTGTTTATGGAACTTGTACTCGAGATGCTCCGGGAAGCAGGGGTCCGGCTCCCGGCACCCATTGGTCAAACCATAGGCGTTGTTGGCGGGATTGTCATTGGCCAGGCGGCGGTCCAGGCCGGACTTGTAAGCAATATTATGGTCATTGTCGTGTCCATCACCGCGATTGCTTCTTTTATTATTCCGAATTTACAAATGTTGCATGGGGTACGGCTGATTCGTTTTCCGATGATGCTTCTCGCTTTTGCTTTTGGCATAGTGGGCATCATATCTGGAATGATGGCAATTTTCGCCCATTTACTCTCTTTAGAATCCCTTGGAGTACCGTATAGCGCCCCCATTTCACCGCTGCGTCTTTCGGATATGAAAGACACGTTTCTTCGTTTACCGATGTGGATGATGAAGAAGCGCCCTGTATCGATTCGGCCTAACCAGTTACAACGGCAAGGGGATAGGAGAAAACGTAGGGAGGATCAATGAGCAGATTCGTCAAGAAAGAAATAACATTACTCCAGTATATTCTAGCTATTAATGGAACCCAGGTAGGAACCAGCACCTTGACTCTTCCGGCGGAATTGTCCAAGACGGCAGGTACGGACGGCTGGATCTCGATTATTATTGGATCGGTCCTCACTACGATCGTTAGCTTATGTATTGTTCACCTTATGGCCAAGCATCCAGGGGATACCATGCTTGAGCTGCTGACACGGTATCTGGGGAAATGGCTGGGAAAAGCAGTGATGGTGATCTGGATGTTATATGCTTTATTCGCTGTCACGGTCATTCTTTTTGTTACCGTATCCATTCTTCGAACATGGGTTTTACCGAACACGTCTAATTATCTCATCGTCACCCTACTTATGATTAACACCTATATCATTATACGTGGGGGTGTACAGATCATCGGGCGTTATGCCGAGTTTGTTTTTTTCTTCACGCTTGGGCTACCGATATTGTTAATGTTCCCACTCAAAGATAGTCACTGGATTTACCTGCTGCCCATATTGAAGGAAGGGTGGATACCGATCCTTTATGCAGTGAAAACTACGACCATTGCCTTTCTTGGATTTGAGATGGCGTTTCTCTTCTATCCGTATCTACAAAATAAAAAAGCCGCAGCCAAAGGGATTGTGATTGCCAATGCCCTTACCCTTATTGTTTATCTCCATATTACGTTAGTCTGTTTTTTGTATTTTAGCCCAGATGAAATTACGCAGTTTTTATGGCCCACGCTTACCCTTGTCAAACCGATCGAGTTTCCGTTTCTCGAACGAATGGAAATTATCTTTGTATCCTTTTACATTTTTCTTTTTTCAACCTCGGGGATTCCCTACATTTTTTTTGTTATCGATACTCTTTCTCAGCTGTTTAATAAAAAGGACTGGCAGCTACCGTACCTTTTGCTTCCGCTCTTTGTCGTTGTCTTTTTCTTCCTCAAGCCGTCCTATGAGGAGCTTGAACTCTGGAAAGAGTGGTGGGGGTGGATAAGTTATTTCATCGCCTATGCATTTCCGGTTATGTTCCTTTTTTATGTAACAGGTTATACGCATTGGAAAAGGAGGAAAATCGATGATAAAGTGGGCTAAATTCATCCTGGCATGCTTCTGGCTGCTGCTCATGCCGGCATGCGGGGATCGGCTTAATGTGGAGAATACAACCCTATCTTTAGTCTATGGTTTGGATGTGGACGGAGATGATAAGATCATCGTCTATCAGGTAAGTCCTGTTTTTAATAAAGATGCGAAAAAGAAATACGAAGTATATGGGGCAAAAACAGATACAACCAGACAGGCAAGGGAAGTGTTTAACAGTGTAAGTAATGGTGAGATTGCGACCGGGAAACTGCAGGTACTTATGTTTAGCGAGCGGCTGTTGAAAAAAGAAAGCATCTTACCCTATCTGGATGTCGCCTATCGCGATCCAAAAAATACAGGGAATATGCGCATAGTCGCTGTGAAAGGATCAGTTTCTTCTATTGTGAACAGTGAGTTTAGTGATAAACCCGCCCTTCCTATGTACCTAACCAATGTAGTCGATGTAGAAAAGGAGTCCAATCGGACAGCGTTTGTTACGCTGCAGCACTTTCATACACTGGCATTCGATAAGGGAATTACGCCTGCCATTTCAGAAATTAAAAAAGGAAAGACGGCGATCGTTGTCACCGGTTCTGTGCTTTTGGATAAGAAAGCCAGGTATAAGATGTCGTTAAACCGCCGGGAAAGCGCGCTGCTTCTTATGCTGCAGAAAGAGGCGAGGCTCCCGGTATCCCTTACCATCCGTATGCCGCCCCCGTCATTGAAAACCCTGAATGTTCGTAAAAATAGAAAAGAGCCAGGCTTTATAACTGTAAATATAGTGGGACTAAGCCGCAGTATTTCGACCCATTATAAGAAGAATCGTTTTTCATTTGATGTAAAAATGAATCTCGAGATCGATCTGGCGGAGCGTACATTTGATGTAGATATGAAAAAAAAGAAGGAGCAACTCACTGCGATTATTACCGATCAGCTCGAAAAGGAGCTCAATGGATTGATTCAGAAAGTGCAGAAGCAGCATCTTGATCCGTTTGGATTTGGGTGGTATGCGCGTGCGTATCAATATCAGCAGTGGAAAAAGGTTGATAATCGCTGGCCGGACGAATTTTCACGGGCGACTGTTACGGTAACGCCGACCATAAAAATAAAAAGTCATGGTGTGATTGAGTAAAGACTATACGCAGCAGGCAGCAGGTACGAACCGTTTTTCACGACCATAGCTTTCCAGCCGCAACCCCAACATGAAAATCGTGGGAAGGGCGGCTGACTTTTGGGGTACGAAGGGAAAGAGAGAAGAGAACGAGGAGAGGATTTCAATGGTGAAAAAGGCGAATGCCTTTTTCTTCCCTGGATCCCATTTCCTCTTCCCCTTCCTTCTTTCCTCATGATTTTCACAGAAAAGCATTGAAAAGTCATACTATTGATAATATAATATTTTTAGTGAATACCATTCACTAAAAATACGGGATTGAAGAAAAAGGGGATATTTAAAATTTTCAAATGATAATGAAGGGAGGTGAAAAACAAGCGGAAACTAAAAAATTCTTCAAATGTCTATGATAGCTGCGCTAGAGCAACGCCTATACAAAAAAATATTGAAAAAGTCATACTATTAATAATATAATATCTTTAGTGAATCATATTCACTAAAAAATACGGGATTGAAGAAAAAGGGGACATTTAAAATTTTCAAATTATTAATGAAGGGAGGTGAAAAACAAGTGGAAACTAAAAAACAAGTGGAACCCAAAAAAAAATCTTCAAGTTCATATGGGAACGTCGCTCATGCTTTAGACATTCTGCTAGCTTTTAAAGTTAAAAGTGAATTTACTTTAGCCGAGATGTCCGAATCTTTAGGTATTAGAAAAAGCTACTTGTTAAAAATATTAGAAAACTTGAAAGAAAAACGATTTATTGTTCAGGATTCCAGTACAGGAAAATATCAATTAGGTTTAGCTTGTCTTGAATTAGGAAATGCATTCGAAAAACGTTTGGATATTCGTAAAGTTACCCATCCTTCACTTGTAGAATTAGCTAAAGTCACAGATGAACTAGTGCACTTTGGTGTGCTAGATGGCGATGTTGTAGTTCTACTGGATCGAGTTGTTGCGAATGATTCATCCTTACGATTACAATTTCACTTATCATTAACATCACCGCCATATTCAACGGCACTTGGGAAGGTATTATTGGCCTTCAGTGATGAAGCTAAAGTTGAACAATATCTTTCAACGACAAAACTAGAACCATATACTTCGCACACAACCGTAGATCCTGATATGCTCCGACTGGAGTTAGCTCAAATTCGGAAGAATGGCTACTATCTATCTTATGAAACCTTTGAAAGTGGAATTTCATGTATCTCTGCTCCTGTTTTTTCTAAAAACGGGGTAATCAGGGCGGCTATCAGTATTTGTGCACCTACAATTCGAATTATGTCCAAAGAAAAAGAGTTGCTTAAACATCTGCTTGAAACTACTTCCAGGGTATCAAGCAACTTAGGATATGACATTAAGAATGAGGTGGGAGAATCAATGAATTAACACATGCTAATTTAATAAAAAAAAAGAGGCGCCTTTTCCTTACAATGGCAAGCGACCAAACTCCCCATATGAAAGGATGCGACCTCTGAACAAGTATACCACACTTCGACTGAAGAAATTAAAAATATTTTAGCACAATATGACTTATATGCTTCTTTTTTAGCTTTTAAAGAGGGAGGAGTACTATGACTCAAGTTCAAACGGTAGATCAAACGGAAGTTTCTAAGGAAGTTTCCAAAAAACAGGCAAATAAAGCATTATTAGCAAGTATGGTCGGAAGCTCAATTGAGTGGTTTGATTTTTTTCTTTATGGGTCATTGGCTTCGCTGGTGTTTAATAAACTGTTTTTTCCGAGTCATGATCCGGTAGTTGGGTTGTTGCTTTCTTATCTATCGTTTGGGCTTTCATTTTTCATTCGCCCGCTAGGTGGAATTGTTTTTAGTCATATTGGCGATAAGATCGGGAGAAAGAAAACGCTTATATTAACTTTATCGCTAATGGGCGGGGCTACCTTTTTGATTGGTTTATTACCTGATTATAACGCTATCGGGATATGGGCACCTATTTTACTGGTCGTGCTGCGTTTATGCCAGGGCCTTGGCATCGGTGGGGAGTGGGGCGGTTCTGTGCTATTGGCGGTAGAATATGCAAAAAAAGAGAACCGCGGGTTTTTTGGAAGTATTCCGCAACTGGGCGTACCCATCGGAATGCTGCTCGGAACACTGGCTATCTCACTGACGAGTGCTTTGCCGGAAGATCAATTTCTCGCATGGGGCTGGCGTTTACCGTTTCTCCTGAGTGCTGTGCTTATTTTTCTGGGTCTTTGGATTCGTAACGGTATTGATGAAACGCCAACTTTCAAAGAAGCAAAAGAGAGTGGCAACATCGCCAGGGTGCCGCTTGTCGCAACTTTCCGTTATCACTGGAAGGCTGTGTTATTAACTGTAGGGGCTAAATTTATAGAAACGGGACCATACTATATTTTTGCAACCTTTGTAATCGCTTACTCAACCCAATACCTTGGGTATGATACGGTTACTGTACTTAATGCAGTGGCAATTGCTAATTTAGTAACAGTAATCATGATCCCTTGTATGGGGAAACTGTCTGATAAAATCGGCAGAAAGCCTTTATATATCGGCGGAACTGTTGGCATGATACTGTTTGCCTTCCCGTATTTTTATCTGTTATCCCTAAAGTCTGCCGTATGGTTAACGATAGCGACCATTATCGCGATAGGAATTATTTGGGCACCGATTGAGGCTGTGATGGGAACGATGTTCTCGGAAATCTTTAGCACAAATGTACGTATGACTGGCATTTCTGTGGGGAATCAGATAGGTGCTGCCGTGTTCGGTGGTACAGCGCCGATGATCGCACTCGCATTGCTTAACGCTTTCAATGATTCCTGGATCCCTATCGCTATTTATATTATTCTTGCAGGTGTCATTTCTCTTATTTCGCTTGCTTTGATGCGGGAAACAAAGGATATAGAATTATCATAAAAATATAAACAGTCAAATATCCGCATTAAACATAATCTTGGCACATTTACATTGTGAACTATCCAAAAAGGAGTGAATATATTGTCATCAATTTTTTTACCAGTAAGAATTGAATTTGGAATTGATAGTAGCACGCGGGTTGGTAGTGAATTTAGTTCACTAAAGTGCAAGAAGGTAATGGTTGTTTCTGACAAAGGAGTTATCGATTCCGGATTGCTAGAGGGAATCACAAAAAGTATTGCTGAAAACAATATAGAAATTGCGTTATATGACGGAGTTCTACCAGATCCTAATATAGAATGTGTAGAAAATGCAAAGAATTTTTATATTTCGGAGAAGTGTGATGGTATTTTAGCAGTGGGAGGCGGAAGTTCCATTGATACCGCCAAGGCAGCCGGGATGTTAGTTACAAATCAAGAACCAATTACGAACATGGCTGGAGTAGGTAATGTTAAAAATCAACTTCCACCGTTAATTACTATACCGACAACATGTGGTACGGGATCTGAAGTAACCAATGTAACGGTAGTCACAGATGAAAATCATTTTAAAATGCCTATTGTTTCATCATACTTAATTCCTAAAGTAGCCATTTTGGATCCGAGCTTACTTCTCAGTCTTCCGCCTAAGTTGGTTGCTTCCACCGGTATGGATGCTTTAACCCACGCCATTGAAGCTTTAACCAACAATATTCAAAATTGGTATGCGGATTCGTGTGCTTTGGAAGCTATTCGTCTCATAGGAAAATCTTTACGACCTGCAACAGCGAATGGAAACATTACAGATCTTAGCCAGATGTTATATGCTAGCACACTGGCAGGCGTCGCCTTTACCATATCCCGCCTGGGCTTGGTTCATGCCATGTCACATCCTATCAGCGGTTTAGCTGGCGTTCCGCATGGTGTTGCTAATGCCGTTTTATTACCTTATGTTATGTCCTTTAATTCAATAGGTAATCCACAGGGGTATGCAATGGTTGCCGATGCATTAGGGGTCCAAAAACAGGAAAATGAGATAGCTGCCGCACGGGCTGGAGTAGAGGAAGTAATAAAATTAAATCATCAGCTTGGTATTCCAAAATCTTTCAAAGAACTGGGAGTTAATGAAGAGCTGATTCCTCAGATGATTGAGGATACATTCAAAAGCGGGAATGTCGCTATAAATCCAAGACGAGTAACGAAAAATGATGTTGAACAAATTTATAAAAAATCATTCTCCGGGGAGAGCCCGCTTGGATTTATGGAGTGAAAGGAAATCAGGAATAAATAAAGTTTTTAATAGCTATTTTTAGTGAAATACAATCCTTGGAAAGGAGTTGGTCTGATGGAAAAAACGCTAATTGAAGAAGCTTATAATCAAATTCTTGAAGGTATCAAAGCAACAGCGAATGGCGCCGGCAATCAATTTCCCCATTATGCTGATAGCAAAACAGGCGAATGGGTTTATAGCCCATATGGTGACTGGACAGGAGGCTATTGGAATGGTATGAATTGGCTGGCCGCTGCCGCAACAAAAGATGCTCTTTATCACAATTGGGCTCAAAAATGGACTGAACTATTGAAAAAACGAATTGAATCGAAAACGGTTTTCCGTGGGTATCTTTTTTATTACGGTGCGGCTCTTGGGAGCATTCTGGTCGGAGACCAAATGGCGAAGGATATAGCCATAAGTGCAGCTAGATCGATTGTTTCCCAGTATAACCCAAAGGCACGGCTTATCCCTCTCGGTGATGAGGCGGAAGAAGCAAGTAGTGTTGGCAATACGGAAACGAATATTGACGGTGTAAGTGCATCACCCTTGTTACTCTGGGCCTCTCGGGAAACAGGTGATAGTTCATTGGCGGAAATCGCTATAAATCATGCATTGCAGCACGTAGAGTTATGTGTGCGAAGTGACGGATCGGTTTGTCAATCCGCTACGTTTGATCAATCAGGCAACTTGCTTAAACGTTACACACATAAAGGGTATAGTGATGAAAGTACATGGGCACGCGCGCAGGCTTGGGCAATGATTCATTACACTGCAGCGTATCAATGGGCTTCCCATGAAAAGAAGTTGTTGGATACTGCTATTTTAGTATCGGATTGGTGGGTTCACCATCTCCCGGATGACGGTGTAGCTTTTTGGGATTTCGATGATCCTGCAATACCGGATACGAATCGTGACACATCCGCTACAGCGATTGCTGCTTCTGCGTTGTTGAAGTTAAGTCATCTTGTAGAAGATGAGGATCGCAGCAAGACTTATCGCTCTATTGCGCTTAAGTCAGTTCATCAATTAATTTCGAATTATTTAACTCCAACGTCTGAGGAAGACAGAAGACGGCCAGGCATGTTATTAGGGGGATGTTTTAACAAAAAATTGGGTGTTGCGGTAGACAGTGAACTCATTTGGGGAGATTATTATTTGTTTGAATGTTTAAGTGGTTTGCTGGGGTATACGCGCCCCAACATGTTCTAACGTGTGCCCTTTCGGAAGAAGTTAAAAGGATGAAGCGGTAGGAGTTATATATAGATGACAGGAGGAAAAATAATGCGTTATTTAAATTATATTGATGGACAATGGAAAGAACCGGTTTCAGGAGAGTATAAAGTAAATTTCAGTCCGCATAATCAAGAGAATTTGGGAGAATTCCCATTAAGTACGGCAGAAGATGCACAGGAAGCGATTGCAGCGGCAAAGAAAGCATTTTCGTCCTGGAAGAGACTTTCATTTCAGCAGCGTGCCGCATACTTGCAAAAAGCGGCTGAGATTTTAAAAGCGAATCTGCAGGAAGTGGGCCGCGACCTTACGCTGGAAGAAGGAAAGACACTAGCAGAAGGTATCGGAGAAACACAGCGTGCGATTAGCATTCTTGAATATTACGCGGCGGAAGCACGTCAGCCTTTGGGGCAAGTCATTCCGTCTGTGAATGCAGAGACATTCTTGTATACAACGCGTGTACCGGTAGGTCCAATCGGGTTGATCACTCCATGGAATTTCCCGATTGCGATTCCAATGTGGAAGATAGCTCCAGCACTCATTTATGGAAATACTGTGGTGATTAAACCGTCCGACATTACGCCAAAATGTGTATACCATATAATGAATGCTTTTGATAAAGCGGAGTTGCCGGCAGGTGTCCTCAACTGTGTATTCGGCAGAGGTTCTGTAGTCGGTGCGGAATTGGTTGAGAATCCAGGTATTAAAGCGATTTCGTTTACTGGCTCCAATCAAGTCGGACTCCAAATTCAAAACCAGGCAACGGCCAGGGGTAAAAAAGTTCAGTTGGAAATGGGCGGGAAAAATCCACTCATCGTTTTGTCTGATGCGGACGTGAATAAAGCGGTTGAAATAGCCGTTAGTGGCGCATTCAGATCTACTGGCCAGAAGTGTACTGCAACGAGCCGTGTCATTGTTGAAGAAGGTATTTACGAACTATTCCGCGACCGACTCGTCGAACGCACGAAAGAGTTGAAAGTGGGCAACCCTCTTGATCACGACACATATATGGGTCCGGCCGTATCCAAAGAACAGCGGGATGGTGTGCTGGCAATGATTGAAGCCGGAAAGGCAGAAGCGACGCTCCTGTACGGAGGTGAAATTCCGGCAGACGAGGATCTTGCAAAGGGTTTCTATGTACAACCCACTATTTTTGAGAATGTATCCCGTGATGCCCGCATTGCGCGCGAAGAAATTTTCGGACCTGTCATAGCACTCTTTAAGGCCAAGGATTACGAGGAAGCGATAGAGATTGCCAATGACACAGAATTTG
>Ga0310822_100847_pt1 | contig 13378 bp, 17 predicted proteins | sample P4_ome_2_FD_201313 | JGI IMG/M metagenome (GOLD analysis project Ga0310822, IMG submission 201313) | Sorghum-adapted microbial communities from Joint BioEnergy Institute, Emeryville, California, United States - P4_Day56_Rep2 | ecosystem: Engineered > Bioreactor > SSF (Solid state fermentation) >... | reverse complement strand
CATATCCAGCAAGTCTGGCCGGGAGTCCAGGGATGACACCGCATCGAGCCCCTCCACGAAGGAGAACTTGGTGAGTTCGAAGTCGAGTACGGGTTGAACCCCTTCAAGGGCGTACGGGTGATGAGTGATGATTGCTTGCAGACGCTTCAAGCATGCTTCCGGTTTCACTTGGTCGAGCACCAGATCGGCGAATTCCGCTCGATCAACAACAACACTGATCAAACATGGGTACTCCCGCTTACCGGTCGCGGGGTCGATGGCAGTGACATGCCCATTGAAGCCGACCCTTTGGAGAGACGGGTCCGCATCGAAGAGATCGCGGATGCAGAGTAATGTGAGCTGGGATATCACGGATCGATAGAGCTCGTCAAACTCCTTCTTAGGCCTGGGGTACTCTTTAATTTCATCGCGGGCTCTGACGTACTTGTATTCTCGCGCCGCCGGAACTACATCGGCCTGCGGGAGCTCGAACTGAACTAGCAGGAGTTCTTGAGGAGGACCACTGTAGGTAACATCTGCCGCGTACGGAAATCCCGCCGGCCGCGGCATCGCCTTCAACACCCTTCGGGCATAATTCTCGACGGCATTTCGTTCTCGCGCTTTGAAGCCTTCCTCTTCAGCCGCGATCAGGCGGTTGTAGGACTCCGTCTCGGCCCGCGCTCGGGCTACCTCCTCAGAGTGGCGACGGCGCATAGCGACGACCTTCCGCTGCCGCTCGGCCTCAGCCTTCTCCCAGGCCTGTGTCGCCTGTTGGAAGTCGCGCTCACGCCGGGCCTTCTCCTCCTCATATCTCCGGATTCCTCCGAAGATACTCTTCAGTAGACCAGGCGGTGCGGGCTCGAAGTCTTCCCAGCGAGGCTTCGGTGGGGGCTCGGCAAGGTGTCCGAGGTCCAACGGAGGCTCGATATACACCCGCTTCATGTCTTCAAAACTCAACTTGGCCGAGCGCCTCAGCCCGTCAGACAAGATCGAGTTGAGGGCCTTGACCCTATGCTCAACTCCTCGGGTCCGCTGCTCGGCCTCCGCGGTCCGCCTCGCGATATGACGCTGCTTTGCCTCCTGCTCCGCCTTCCTCTTCTCTGCCGCAGCGCGTTTCTTAGCCTGTTCGCGAGCTCGCTGTTCCTGCAGGAGCTCGCGTTGCCGCCTGGCTACCGGGTCATACGATCGCCCTGCCATTAGTCACCACCCCGGGACGAACAGTGACCGCTCCTGCGGTCAGGGTAGATCACGAACGCCCCCTACGCGAGAGGCTAGGGAAAGCGACATAGCCGTCGAGGTCTCCGCCGGCCGGCCCATCAGAAGGCGCAGCCACGATGCACTCGGCCACGTCAGTACCCCGATCAGCTGCGCGGAAGCCCGATTGTCGGTGTCGTCTGGCAGGCTCGCTGTATGGACGACGGTGAGCTGATCGACGTAGGAGACGTGACGTTGTTTTCCGCCAGCTCGGAAAGCGTCGGCGCAACCAACCATCGTTGCTCGTCGTCCATGGGGGACCGGATGTCGGCCACAGCTACCTGTTGCCCGGTTTCGAGCCTTTGGCCCTCGACCATCACGTGGTGCTCTTCGACTTCCGCGGCTGTGGACGGAGCACCCGCGGCCTTCCCGAGGAGGCGCTGCAGCCGGAGTATGTCGTAGAGGATGCCCGCCGGCTGGTCGACATCCTCGAGCTGGGCCAGGTGGACCTGCTCGGCTTCTCGGCCGGTGGGCGCGCTGCCGTCCAGTTCGTCGACAAGCACCCTGATCTGGTACGCAAGCTCGTCATGGCGTCCACCTCGGTGTACAGCCGGGCGGACAGCGAGGCGAACTTGGAGCACTGGGACGAGTACCAACGCCGGCGCCGGATCGAGGAGGCCCACAAGGGAGCGCTTCGGAAGTCGACGCTCTCGGTCTGGGACCTGGATCTCGCGCCTGCGTATCTTCGCCTGCTGGAAGGCCTCGACGAGGGCGACTGGAGCTATGAGGCGTACCTCGCCGGCCGGATGCATCCATGGTTCACCGGCGATCCGGAGGCGATCCTGCGAGGCTGGGGGAAGCCGATCCTCATCTTGCACGGTGACAAGGACATGGACTTCCCGGTCCAGCTAGCCGAACGCCTGCACACCGCCCTTCCGAACAGCACGCTCGTGACCATCGAGAACACCGGTCACATGTGTCACTTCGAGAAGCCCGCTCTATGGTCCCAGCACATTCGAGAGTTCCTGGCCAGTGAGGAGCTCTGAGATGGCACAACGGAGGTGGCCGGTAACGTCCGACGACTCCGACTTCGATCCGTATCTGGGTCGGCCGACCTGCCACCAGCGTGGCACTGTCCAGGCGATTCATCGAGATGGCTCTGGCATGCGGTGAGCCCACGTTCGAGCTCCAGAGCGGGCCCGTGGTGTTGCGTGGCACGCGCCGGATCTTCGGCGCCATCACAGCCACCGATCGCGGGTTGACCGGTTACCTCGTTCTCCCACGCCGACTTGATGATCGGCGCATTCGGAAGGTGGACCCACTCACGAAGCGCCTCTTCATGAATCGGTTCCTTCTCACGTCCACGTCCGACCTCGACGAGTCGTTCGCGGAGTGGCTGTATGAGGCCTCGCAGGTCGGCAACGGCGAACGCCGAACCACGGGCTGACGCGATGTCGATGCTCCGGGCAACGTTTTGAGCGTCACGGCCGTACGCAGTGAAGTGGATGCCCAACCCAATCCCGAATTTCTGGTGCAATCCCGCTGCTCGCCGTAGGGTCGGCGGCATGATGGATCCAGATAACTGGAGCAGGCACTCGCCCTACTCTGATCCCGGCAGACACGCCGCACTGCTGGAGGCCGTGCCCACCGACATACCGAGCCTGTCGGAAGTGGCCCGGAACATCATCGTCCACTACCGCGGCTCTGGCCTGGAGCTTCCTTCGTACAGCCGGAACGACATCGACAGTCGATGGCTGTCGACCATTCTGGACATCGATCAGAAGCGCCACCCCAAACCACTCGCCGAGCATCGCGAAGCTACCGAGCGAGTTCAGGGATGCTGCCGCGACCACACGTTGTTCTGCGTCGGGGTCTTACGTCAGCACGGCATTCCGGCACGGTCCCTCGTCGGCTTCGCAGGCTACTTGCGGCCGGGCTACAACCACGATCACGTGATCGTGCAGACCTACGACAGAAAGACCCAACGCTGGGTGCGATTCGACCCCGAGATCGCCGAGCCGACCGAGGCACTGCCAACGCCGCACGACATTCCGGCTGGACCCGACGCTCCGTTCCGCACGGCCGCAGAGGTGTGGAAGGGCTGCCGCGCCGGAGCGCTTGACCCGGACCTGTTCGGTGCTGGACCCGGGCAAGAGTTCGGCGGACTGTGGTTCATCCACAACTACGTCCTGATACAACTCGCCCACCGGTACGGCGACGAGCTGCTGCTCTGGGACGCCTGGGGTGCGATGTGCTTGCCAGACGGACCTGACGACGCATCCATGGCCCTCGTCGACGACATTGCCGAGCACCTCATCGCGGTCGAGTCGGCCGCGTCGCCTGCGGAAGCGGCCCGGTTGGATGGTCTGTTGCGCAAGCGGTACGAGGATGACGAGCGACTGCACCCCGGCACGACCGTGACGCAGTATTCCCCGTACGGTGATCCACCACGGACCGTGCCGATCGCACAGAGCCCAGCTCAGTAATACGGAAGCCGTCGCCTCCAGCCTTTTCGACGCTCAGTCTGCGAGCGAGATGCCTTCCGAGGCGTTTCGTACCCACCAGGCGCATACCTAGCACAGGAAGAGGCGAATCGCCGACGTTGCGTGGTCATCTCCGGTTTGTCGCTAGGACCGGGCTGGCGTGTGCAGCATGCGAAATCGTGACGGCGGGATCCCGAACTGCGTGGTGAACGCCTGTCGCAGCGCCTCAGCCGAGGTGAACCCACACCGGCGAGCAATTGCCGTCAGTGGTTCGCGCGTGCCGACCAGCAGCCGAGAAGCGGCTTCGAGCCGGGCCTCGCGTACGAATCGTCCAGGCGTACGGCCCATGTGCTCGGTGAAGAGCCGGCTCAGGTGGCGTTCACTGACACCGACCAACGCAGCCAGGCTCGTGGTGCTGAGGTCGGCATCGAGGTGGCCAACCACATAGTCGACCACTCGGCGGACCAGCGCCTGTTCCGGACGTGGGATCTGGTTGAACATGCTCATCTGGGCTTGGTTGCCGGGGCGTTGCAGGTAGGTGACCATGCCCATCGCCACCCAACGGGCAATCTCGGCTCCGTGATCCTCCTCGATGAACGCCAAGGTGAGATCCAGTGACGCCGTGACACCGCCAGACGTGGCCACATTCCCTTCCCTGATGTAGATCGGCGCCGCGTCCACGCACACGTTCGGAAAGCGTTCGGCCAGCCGCTGGGCATAGAACCAGTGCGTCGTGGCTCGGCGTCCATCCAGCAGGCCAGCGGCCGCCAACACCGTGGCGCCGGTGCACACCGACGCGACACGTCGCGACGATGCGGCGACCCGCCGCACCTGACTGACGAGCCGGGAGTTGGCTGCCGCAGCTTCGTGTCCCAACCCACCGGAGATGATGAGCGTGTCGATCGCACCGGAGATGTCGTCGAGCTTTCCCTGTCCGCGCAGCTCCAGGCCTGAGTCGCTGCGGACCGGCCGGCCTCCCGGCGTGGTGAAGACGACCTGGTACGACGGTTCTGCGCCGAGCCGGTTGGCGTACTCGAACCCACTCGTCACACAGGCGACGTCGATGAGCTCGATCCCGTCGTACCCGACGACCACGATGAGCGGCGTGTCCATCCGGCCAGCGTAAGGCAGGTCAGGGCGTGTCTGGCGGACAGGAATCCCAGGAAAACGGACACCGGGTGGGACAGCGACTTCGCCTGGCGCCGCTGCGCGGAGATTCTCGTACCTGCCGACAGACGCCGGCTCCTGTTAGGCAGGACCTCGGATGGCACTGGGCAATCCAGGCTCACCGCCCGACAGACGTCGGCTCACAACTTCTGTACGCCGATCGGAGATCGATGACCATGACAACCTCGTCCGATCCGACGACCCACGTTTCGGCGCCGGTGGCGACAACCGGGCGCCACGTCATTACCAGGCGTACCGCAGTGCGCAGGTTCGCGCTGCACTACCTCGGCATGGTGGTGGCGATGACGCTCGGCATGGTCGTGCTAGGCCCCCTGGAGTCATTGCTGGCACGCGGGCTGGGACGTCCGGAGGTGCTGAACGGCACGATGATCAGCATGCTGGTGATGGCGCTGAACATGACGGTTGCGATGGTGGCCTGGATGCGCTTCCGTCGCCACGAGTGGCGGCCGATCGTCGAGATGTGCGCCGGGATGGATGTGCCGTTCCTTTTGGTGCTGGTGCCCTTCTGGCTCGGCCTGATCGGCGAGATGGCGCTGATGGTGGTGGGCCACACGGTGATGTTCCTGGGCATGTTCGCCGTGATGCTCGCCCGCCGGCAGGAGTACGTCCGCCACCGCCACTGATCGGCGACTCCGTGACCCGAATGAAGGTAGCCATGCAGATCGCCATCGTCCTCTATCCAGGCGTCACTGCACTGGACGCGATCGGACCGTACGAAGTCCTGCGGCTCTTGCCAGACGCCGACGTCCGTTTCGTTGGCGCCGAACCCGGGCCGGTCGTTGCCGATGGCAACGTACTTCTCCTCGGCGTCACCCACACCTATGCGGAGACTCCCGCGCCAGACATCGTGCTGGTTCCCGGCTCGACGCCACGAACCGCCACGATGATGGCCGACCGCCAGCTGATCAGCTGGCTGCAGACCGTGCACCAGACCACGCGATGGACGACCTCGGTGTGCAGCGGTGCGATGATCCTTGCCAGTGCAGGCATTCTCGGCGGGCTCCGGGCGACCACGCATTGGTACGTGCAATCCGGACTGGCGGCTCTGGGAGCCAAACCTCGGCGTGAGGAAAGGGTTGTACGGCAAGGAAAGGTCGCGACTGCGGCTGGTGTTTCGGCCGGTATCGACCTCGCCTTGTGGCTTGCGGGTGAGATCGCCGGTCGTGAGCATGCGGAGACGATCCAGCTGCTGATCGAGTACGACCCGCAACCTCCGTTCGATTCTGGTCATGCAAGCAAAGCCAGCCCACCCGTCATCGACGCAGCGAAGACATTGCTCCGCAAGAACGCGCTCAATTTCAGCGAGATACGGGCGTACCCCACGATCGCCTGGCGGAGAACGATCGACGCATTCCGCAAACGACAAGGCCTGCACGACCAGGGCTGAGAGCACGTCCTGACCGGAAGTTCACGACAACTTCACTGACGTTGTCGAGGTTTATGTAAAGCCGCGGTCCAGCGGCGTACGACATGGCCACGAGGAGCTCAGAGGAAGACGGAGATCGCCGTAAGGGAGCCAGGGCAACGAGTGGACGGAGTTCGCCGTACTCCCCACCGACCCCGGCGAGTGGCAGGCATGGCTGTCGGACTCCGCGCAGCGGGTCGTGAATGCGTTCTCCACGCTCGACGCACCCGTGTTCAACGCCGCAGGGGACGAGCGGGCCGGCGTGGAGTTCTGGATGTCCAGTGTCCTCAACGAGACGGTCGTCCACGGTTTCGACGCCGCCAACGCGGCTGGGCGACCGGTCGACATCGACGCCGACATCGCAGCACCGCTCATCAGCAACCACTTCGCGATGCTCACCGCCCACCCGTGACAGATGCAGCGGCCGGAGTCCGCCAATGCCATCCGGGGCACCGGGCAAACTTTGCAGTGGGCGGCCACCGACACCGCCGCCGATGCGCGCACTTGGCTCGTCGAACGGCGACCCGACGGGGCACGATGGCGGCGTGGAACCCAGCCAGCCGATGTGACGGTGAGCGGCCCGGCACAATCCCTGCTGCTTGCGCTGACCCGACGACTCGCGGTCGCCGGCCGCGAAGCCGCCACCATCGGCATCGAGGACGACATCGACCTGGCCCAGCACTGGCTCGACAACACCGCCCACGTCGCCGACTGATCACCGGCACGGACCCACTCCGACGAGAACCATCAGCTCAACACCGGTGGCAAACCACCCGACGGCGAATAGTCGGTGCGTCTGCAACGAAAGATCCACACGACCGGGACTAAGCGTGTTCTGACAAGAAGTCGTAAGGCCGTCCTTCGGAGTCCGTGGCCGTTGCCGTATGACCGAAGTTGACCGAGAACTGGGACGTGCTTGCCGGTAGCGCCAGATCATAGGCACGAGGCCGCACACGTGGTCGACTCGTTGGGGGAGAGAACGCATGGCCCGTGCGCGCTACAAGACCAGTGAGCTGATGAGGGTGGGGACTGCGCACCTCCCGGAGATCGCCCGCAACGTCGGCGACGCCCTCAGGTACCTCAGTGACGCCAATGCTCTGGCCGGGCAGGTGTTCGCCGGGAAGTTCGTGGCCAAACTGGCGTGGTTGACGGTCGCAGAAGATTCCGAGGGCATTGTGGAGCGTACGGCGACGGCGGTTCGCGAGTCCGCTGATGCCATGGTGGTAGCGGCCACAAGGTACGCCCAGGCCGAGGAAATCAACATGCGACTGCCCTGGGAAGCCTACGGGGGTACGGGATGGGAGGGCTCGGAATGAGCGACGGGCTCGGGAGCGGCTTGGGGGCAGGTATAGCCGCTGGTACGCCATGGGATCCAGTTGCCAAGGCCGACGAGATCTACGCCGCGTTTGAAAGAAAGTGCATGGAACAGCCTTTGACGTGGGGCAGGACGCTCACCATCATCGGCTCGGGTATGGCGGGCGCTGAGCTTGCCAATGCATACAGGCCCGAAAGGTTCCGAGCGGCGTTCGAGCCTTGGGTCGACGGAGATCCCAACGCCGCGAGCGCGATGTACGACCTGCTCGGAAAAGCTCTTGACGCATACGAACGCGACCAAGGCGACCCGATCACCGACGTTCGTCTCGCCGTGAACGGATGGACAGGCCACGCCGCGAGGGAATTCAAAGACTACTTTGGTGAGCTCGAGACCGCTCTGCTCCTGCAGAAGGACCTCATCAGGACGCTGCAGAACATCGTCAGGGCCCAACACGACCTGATGGTGAAGGCGCGTGACGATCTCCTGACCATTGCCGACGGGACGCTGCAGGCCATGGAGAGCGTCGAACCGTCCGGCGGTGTGAGTCCATGGGCCGCGGTCTTTACAGCGGTTGGAGTGGTCGCCGGCGTGATAGCCGCTATCCCGAGTGCGGGAACGTCGTTGACCGTGACGGCCGCCTCGGTTTCGGGGCTTTCGGGTGTGGCGGCGTCCGGCCTCGCAACAGTTCAGGGCACTGGGCCGACGGGTGCCACGGTCGCCGGCACCGATCCGTTCGAAATTGCCGACTCGATGTTCAAGGCGCTGGAAGACCTCGACGAGGCGGTCTCATTGGAAACCCGGAAGCTCACTGCATCGCTCAACGGGATGCTCCAGTGGCTCGACGACCCCAGCAACCTCAGGGAGATCCTGCCGAGACGGCCCGAGCTACCCGTGGGGCCCAGCACGTTCCATCTGCCTGGGGACGGCCACGGCAGGCGATGAGAGCCGATGACGTCGTGGCTGGCCGATGCCGATGGGCCGCCACGAGGAACACTGTCTGGCCTTTGACCTCTTGCGACTGGCTATGAGATAGGTCAACGCGCTCTCAGTGGCGGTGCCACCAGAAGGCCGCCGCAAAAGGCTCGGTCGACGCGCAACCTGGCCGATGCGCCTCGCATCCCTTGGGGCAGGAAGAAACCCTGAGGAGACCGCCTTGAATGACGCAGACGCCGAGTTCAGCGCGTACGTCGCGGCACGGCAGAAGGCGCTCGTGAGGACCGCCTACCTCCTTACTGGCGACCAGCATAGCGCCGAAGACCTGGTGCAGACCGCACTCGCTCGTACGTACGCCTCATGGCACAAGATCAAAGACAAGGGCGCGGTCGACGCCTACGTGCGCCGCGCGATAGTCAACGAACACAAGGGGTGGTGGCGACGCGCATGGCGTCGGCTCGAGCGCTCGAGCGCCGAGGTGCCAGAACCCACCGGCCAGAGTGTCCCTGATCACGCCGCAACGAGCGCTGACCGGGAGCACCTGTGGGAGCTCGTCCTCACACTGCCGCCACGACAACGTGCCGCGGTCGTCCTCCGCTACTTCGAGGACCTGAGCGAGGCCGAGACCGCGAAAGCGCTCGGCTGCTCCGTCGGCACCGTCAAGAGCCAGACCAGTCGAGCGCTCGCCAGCCTGCGCCGCCAGCTCGACGATGCCGCGGCGACCTCCTCGGCCGTCGCCACGGAAGGAGCATCATGACCAGCCAACTCGAAGAACAACTCGCCGAGGCACTTCACCGGCAAGCAGGCCGGGTGACGCAGACTGGCGACCTCGCACCGGGCGCCTTCCGGCTGGGACGCCGGATGCGTTGGCGCCGGCGTGCTGGGACCGCACTCGCTGGGGTCGCAGCGCTGGCCTTGCTCGTGCCGCTGGGCCTCACGGCCGTCGACAACTACGGGAAGCAGTCCAAGATCGAACCCGCGGTGACTCCCACCAGCTCGCCGAGGGAGGAGCCGACACGGGAGCCCTCACCCGACACTCAGCGCAAGCCAGCCAAGCCGGCGCGGGTGACCCTCGACTTCGACCAGCTCGAAGTCGGCGAGGCACCGAAGGTGCCGTGGCTGGATCGCGAGGGCGTGATCCACGACGGTGAGCGAACCGTTCAGGTCGGTGGAGGCCTCAAGCCCACCGGGTTCCGACCCATCGCCAATGGATACGTGGTAGAGGCTAAGGGCCAGATTGCCCTGATCAGCAATGACGGGTCTGTCGTCGTCAGCAGACCAGGCAACGGCGCAGTGGTCTCCCGCGACCGCCAACGTATCGCTTGGGTCGCGGGACTCAACGCGACGAAGCGCCCCGTCGTCGTCTACTCGGCGACAGGCGAGCTGCTTGCGGAGGCGAACCTTGGCGCAGATCACGTCGTCGGGTTCATAGGCGGCTCGGTGCTCTTCGACCGCCCACCGGCCGACCCGCCCGGTACCGGTGATCCGTACCTCTGGAATCCGGAGACTGGCGATGTCTCGAGGTGGGGAGAGTCCGTAGGTAGCGGTCCAGTGTCTCGGAGCGGACGAGTGGCGGCCGTGATCCTCGATGAAGTCCGCCCAACGCCAGAAGCCCAGGACCTGGTTCCTTGCATGGCGATCGTCGAGACAACCGAGATGCGCGAGCAATGGCGTGGCCGTTGCGGAGTTCTCGTCGAGGGCTTCTCGCCTGACGAGCGTTACGCAAGAACTCGGGTGATTCCCGCCATGGGGACCATGGAGTACACGTTCCTCGACATCAACGCCGACCGGCCAGTGCTCACAGTCTCGGCAGACCGCATGGAAACTGTCGTCTGGGAGTCCGCGGACACGTTCCTCGTCCAGGCATGGGACGGCAGGCGGGCATCGGTGGTTCGCTGCAACCTGAGCGGAGAGTGTGAGCTTGCGCTCGAACCGATCGAGGTCGGGAACGGTACCGCTCCTTATCGCCTCTGAGCGAAGCGACCCGTGAAACTCTGCCGGGGGTCGTCAGCAGACGACCCCCGGCGTCCATTCGCGTCAGATTTCAGCAGCCGTCACGACGAGGTACGCGGCACTGGCCTACGTGCCTCCTAGCGAGTCCCTGGGGCCTAGGCGATCGGGTCGCCCGGCTGTGCACCATCGTCAGGTTTGAGCAGCCGCACCGTGCCGGTGTTGTCGATGGCGCCGAGCACGAGGCACTCGCTCACGAATCCCGCGATCCGCTTGGGGCCGAGGTTGACCGCGCAGACGACGAGTCGACCCATGAGCTCCTCGACCGAGTAGTGGGTGATCTGGGCGCTCGACTGGCGCTCGCCGAGCGGACCGAAGTCGATACGAAGCTTCCAGGCCGGCTTGCGTGCCTCGGGAAACTCTTGGACGGCTACGATCCGGCCAACGCGCATGTCCAGCGCGGCGAAGGACTCGGGTGCGTCAGGCTTCGCGGCAATCACATTCGGCAAGCCTAGAGCGACCTGCTAAGTGGCGAACGGGTGAGGTTGGCGTCCTCGTAGCCGTGAAAACTAGGCGATGACGGCGGCACCACGTCGTGGGTGGGAGATGGGCTGATCAGCGATGCCGTACCGCTTCTCGACCGAGCGCGTCGACTACTCGGACTTCGCCAGCGGGCGGGTCTTCCACAGCCTGCCCGGGCGCACCGCGTTCCCCGTCAGGCTGGCCGACGAGCTGTTCCAGCGTTGCCAGGCCCGCCGACCGGCCGCCGTACGAGATCATCCGGTCGTCCTCTACGACCCGTGCTGCGGCGGCGCCTCGCTGCTGTGCTCGCTGGCACTCCTGCACTGGACGTCGATTGCGCAGATCGTGGCCTCGGATGCCGACCAGGAGGCTGTGGCCCTGGCGACGCGCAACCTTGCCCTGCTCACGCCCCATGGCCTGGCCGAACGGCGCCTCGAGCTGACAGCACTTCACGCGAAGTACGGCAGAGCCTCGCACGCCGAGGCCCTCGCGAGTCTCGACCGGCTCGCGGCACGCGTACGTGATCTCAGCCACGACCACCCGCTCCCGACCCAGCTGTTCCAGGCCAACGCGCTGAACGAGACCGACCTCACCGCCCACCTCGAGCCGGAGAGCATCGACGTCGCCATCGCGGACGTGCCGTACGGCCAGCACTCCAGGTGGCTGGTCGACCGGGGCCAAGGAGCGACGCCGGACCCTTCAGGACCTCCGCCGGTCTGGCAGCTCCTCGACACGATCCGGCCGTTCCTGGCCGTCGACGCGGTGGTCGCCATCGTGAGCGACAAGTCCCAGCGAGCCCGCCATGAACGATACGTACCGGCCGGGACATTCCAGATCGGGAAGCGCCGCGTGAGCCTGCTGACGCTCGCGTGACCATCACAGCACAAGGCCCAGGCGAGCTGATCATGGCTCTCACCTGGGCTCATCCTGGAGCGGGTGACGGGAATCGAACCCGCACTATCAGCTTGGGAAGCTGACGTTCTGCCATTGAACTACACCCGCCGGCGAAGAGCCGACCGGGCGCACATCGTCCCGGACGACCGAGCCAGAATACTACCCCCTCCTAGCCGATTCGATAGGTTGCCAGGGTGCTCCTCTCCGACCGCGACATCCGAGTCGAGCTCGACAAGGGCCGCGTCGTGCTCGAGCCGTACGACCCTGCCATGATCCAGCCGTCCAGCGTCGACGTGCGGATGGATCGCTACTTCCGCGTCTTCGAGAACCACCGGTACCCGCACATCGATCCGGCTGAGGAGCAGCCTGACCTGACGCGGCTCGTGGAGTGCGAGCCGGATGAGGCGTTCATCCTCCACCCCGGCGAGTTCGTCCTGGCGTCGACGTACGAGAGGGTCACCCTCCCCGCCGACATCGCGGCGCGCCTGGAGGGCAAGTCCAGTCTCGGCCGGCTCGGTCTTCTCACCCATTCCACAGCGGGTTGGATCGATCCGGGATTTTCCGGACATGTCACCCTGGAGCTGTCCAACGTGGCCACGTTGCCGATCAAGCTCTGGCCGGGCATGAAGATCGGCCAGCTGTGCTTCTTCCGACTCTCGTCGCCAGCCGAGCACCCGTACGGCTCTCCCGAGTACGGCTCGCGGTACCAGGGCCAACGAGGGCCCACACCCTCCAAGTCGTACCGCAACTTCTACCGCGCCGACGTCTGACCGACCCGCCCACCATGCGGCCGTGACCGCCCCACGGCCACGCCCAGCCCAGACCACGACTGGAGCCCAGCCATGATCCGCAGGGATCCGAATGCGGAGCCGCGACGCCCGCCGCGCGGGGCGTTGCGAACGACGGGTCCGACCGTCGAGCGCTGTCACGAAACTGCCGAGCAGCTGATGCTGCCGTGCCGCGGGCTGTCCCGCGTAGCGAGTTCTGGACGACGAGCCGAGCAGTGGTGCCCGTCTCGTCGCGTCGGCGTGCCCTTGGAGAAGGTCGAAAATGAAGGGTGGCCCGAATGAAGGGTGACATGGAAGACACGCAAGACCGTACGGCGACCTCCGAGTGCCTGATCGGCGAGGCGGCACCGCCGGCTCTGCATGTCATGTCGTTCAACGTCCGGGTGGGCAGCGATGGCCTTCCCGACCCGTGGCCTGATCGCCGAGCAGCCGCCGCCACCGTGATCAACGACGAACGGCCCACCGTCATCGGCACGCAGGAAGGGCTCTACCCCCAGCTCCGCGACCTGGCCTCCGACATCCCGTCGTCATACGACTGGATCGGAATCGGTCGAGAGGGAGGGAGCCGAGGCGAGATCGCGGCCATCTTCTATGACACACGTCGCCTCGAGCCCCGCGAGTTCGACCACTTCTGGTTGTCCGACACCCCATCGGTTGTCGGCTCGGCGACGTGGGGTAACCAGGTCGTCCGCATGGCAACCTGGGTACGCTTCCACGATCGCCGAAC
>Ga0310822_100843_pt1 | contig 13453 bp, 13 predicted proteins | sample P4_ome_2_FD_201313 | JGI IMG/M metagenome (GOLD analysis project Ga0310822, IMG submission 201313) | Sorghum-adapted microbial communities from Joint BioEnergy Institute, Emeryville, California, United States - P4_Day56_Rep2 | ecosystem: Engineered > Bioreactor > SSF (Solid state fermentation) >... | reverse complement strand
GCGACAATCAGTGTCATAATGACGATGTTGACTACAGGATCATCTACAAAGAGAGTTAAGCTTCTAAAATGTCCAAAAAGATCAAACCCTGCGTTATTAAAGTTAGACACTGAATGAAAAAGGCCAAAATAAAAGCTTTTTTGCCATCCCATGTCCGGAAGCCAATATAAACCTAAGATAAGGGTACCTATCCCTTCAAAAATGACAGTAAAAAGAATCACATGGCGGATAAGACGAATAATTCCCCCAACAGTGAGATGGTTAAGCGATTCCTGAATAAGCAGCCGCTGTCGAAGCGTAATTTTTTTTCCCAGTATCAACACGAAAAGGGAAGCGACTGTCATAAAACCCAGCCCGCCTATTTGAATAAGGCTTAAAATAACGAGTTGTCCAAAATGTGTAAAGGTGGTGCCTGTATCAACAACAACGAGACCTGTCACACAAGTGGCAGAGGTGGCTGTGAACAGAGCGTCTACAAAAGATAGTCCTTCTCCATTTGTGGTGGAGATAGGCAGTGTTAATAATAATGCGCCGAATAAGATAAGCGCTCCGAATCCCATCACAAAAAGTTGAGGCGGACTTATCCAAGAAGCGATTTTTTTAAATTCATTTTTAAGTCGCATTGTTTTTTCTCCACGTTCAGTTTTTTACTTTTTCTTTATAATATTTCCTTTTTTTATCCATTTATAATGTAAAATGTGATAAGATGTGATTGAGGTTCTGTCTTCACGGAATCTCAATTTTTTTATTTGTGAGGAGGACAAAACGTGAAAATGAAAAACAAATTTTGCAATCAGTTAAATCCAGGTAAGGGGGTTATCTACGATGAACCATAGTCTTACCTACTATCCTTTACGAAAAAGTTTAATTAAGCAATTAATCTTTATCGAAGAGAACATGGTTGAGCTTTTAGATTTATATGTATCTTCTACTTTTGTCCACGACAGAGATTTTAATTTTTTCAAACGATATATAGCAGAAGTAGAAGAGTTTCTATCTGGTTCTGAGAATAGCACCTATCCTTCGCTCTCCAAGGTTTTCATCGGCAGTCAAGTTGCTTTGTTATACAAAGAAGATAACTATGTCGAACACTTTACGATCTGCTTCCCGGAAAAAAGTGATCCTGCTCGCGGGTATATTTCTTTTTTATCCCCGGTTGGAAGACAGTTGCTTTTGCATTCCCTAAATGAAGAAATTGTCTTATTAACACCCGGTGGTGAAACACGAGTAGTGATTAAGAAAATCGAGTTTAAAGATTATCGATAAGGAATCGCTTTTTTAGCAGGAAGGCTAAACCGTTCCGTGTATCTTCAGTCTGAGGCCGTTGAAAACTCTCAACGGCCCAATCGATGTCTTTAACAAAACGTTTGTCTCTATCGTACATTCAATAAAATAGCCAAAAAAGAGACGCGGCCAGTGTCCTTACTTCCATTCTGAGCAAGGGTTCTGGTACGCGTCTCATATGTATAACAAGCGATTGGAACAGATAGATTATTTGTTCTCTATTTTATCTAAGAGTGAAAAAAATTCTCCAATCCATTATCACTTCGCCGGGTAGGAATCAATGTTTCCCATTCGCAATTCGCTATATCCATGCATTTTACTCGATGAACATTCATTTCGTATTCCTTATTATAATACGTTTCGAGAATTCGATAAGGGACTCGCTTGGGTAGACAACTCGGGCATAAACCATTAATAACAGTAGTTTTTTCACCTTCTGAATAATGTTTTCCTTGTTTCTTTGCCAATTCTTCCAGTAATAAAACATCAACCATGGTAGGGTCCTCCTATCGCTTTATCCAGGGTTACATGATTTTTTCGAAATAACCTCAGATGGAAAAGGCAAAACAATTTAAGCGATCGTATTTCGTAAAACGCCCAGCTTTTCAATTTCAACTTCCACAACATCACCCTCCTGTAAGAATCTGGGCGGTTCAAACCCGATTCCTACGCCTTTAGGTGTTCCCGTAGCAATAATGTCTCCAGGCTGTAATGTGATTCCAGCCGAAACCGTTTTGATAATAGTAGGAATGTCAAAAATAAGAAATTTCGTATTTGAATTTTGCCGTATTTCTCCGTTCACTCTGCACTGAATGTTTAAATGAACAGGTGTAGGAATCTCGTCAGCTGTTACAAGGTATGGTCCCATGGGTCCAAAAGTGTCCAGTCCCTTTCCAAGAAACCACTGGTTGTGTCTTTTTTGGAGGTCACGTGCCGTCACATCGTTGATAATTGTATACCCTAAGATATAATCATACGCTTCTTCTTCTGGAATGTTCGTTCCTTCCTTGCCAATCACAATTGCCAGCTCTGCTTCGTAGTCGATTTGATTTGTCACATGGCGATGACTTTTAATTTTTTGATCGGTTCCAATAACGGTTGTCGTGGCTTTACTAAAAACAATAGGATACTGAGGCACGTTTTTTGCCTTTTCCATCGCTGCTGTATATTCAAGCGCATGTTCATGATAATTAAGGCCTAAACAAATAATATCTCTTTTAGGATTTGGAATGGGAGCTTCAAGCGTCACTTCAGATAAAGGTACTATATAATTTGCAGGGATTTGCGACGCTTTATCGCTCATTTCTCTCAGTCGTGCCATCGCTGCTGGATTTTCAATCACTTCGCGCAATGTTTGAGGTAATAATGTATTGGAAAAAAGCTGCTTTTCTGCCTCCACTGCATCAACTAGAGAATTTTCGTCTTTTGTTCTAAATCCAAATTTTAGCTGTCCATCATGCAAAAAAGATGCTAAATACATACAATGTACCCTCCTCAATGTAACTTACATAATTGGAAAGACCAATTATAAATATTGGTATATCCATTAATTGATAATATCGTAGCCCACTTCGATATCTACAGTCAAGAGATATTTTGTATAAGGGGAACGATTTGACGTAATGGTCGACCAAAATGTATGATTTAGTAAAATACACTCTGAATTCAAGCTTTCCGAAGGTTTTATTGATAGGACAATCGAAAGGAGAAGATAAGGTGAAAGCGTTAGATATTACGTTTACACCCGTTGGTGAGAATAAAGCTTTTTTGGATATTGCCAATCAGATCCGGGATCATATCGAAAAAGGGGTGTTAAAAGTTGATTCCAGGTTACCTCCTGAGCGCGAATTAGCGGAAAAGTTTCAAACAAGCCGGGCCACCGTAAGAGAAGCATTGCGGGCCCTGGAAATTATCGGAATTATTGAAAGCAAGGTAGGGCAAGGAACTTTTATAAAGAATGTCAATTTCTCCAGTATGGATGGGTTGTTTGCTGAGATATCAAAACAAACGAGTCCATCTGAAGTCTTTGAGGCTCGGTTCGCGTTTGAACCTTATTTGTCCCATCTAGCGGCGCTGCGGGCTACACATGAGGATTTTGTTCGTTTAAAAAGTATACTAGATGAGTTTGACAGCGCTATTAGCAATATGGACATTCAACATTTCGAGAAATTGGACGGCCAATTTCATTACGGGATTGCTCTTTCGGCCAAAAACTCGTTCTTATTACACGTTGTTAACATCATCAACAATGTAAGGTTGGAGAGATTGTGGGGAACGCTAAAAGAACGGAGTTTGAATCCGGAAAGGATAAAGCAATACCATACAGAACACCACAATATATACCAGGCGATCTATGAACGTGATGCCCGCAAGGCTGAAGATTTAACGCTGCGGCATTTAAAGAATGTGCGTGAAAATATGCTGGGACAGTGATTGATTTTTAAGAAAACAAGCTGAATTTTTCACAATGAGGCTTGTTTTTTTATGCAAAATAAAAATGATTGTTGACGAATGAATACGGGTCCAGTATGATATGGATTATAAATATGGTTTAGCCAATTTTTAAATTTGGTAACCAATATTAATTCTGAAAATTCAGGAGGTACATAAGTGCTTACTCAGGTGAATGATCTTCAGGTGAACTATGAAGTGAAGGGAACTGGTGACGTAGTCGTTTTTGTTCATGGATTAGGCGGAAGTTTAAATATCTGGAATAGCCAGGTAAACGTTTGCTCGCGGTATTATAAAACAATTACCTATGACTTAAGAGGATCAGGTCGTACAGAAATTTCTACTCCCGAATATTCAATCAATCAATTTGTAGAGGATTTAAAGGACCTTCTTGATCAAGAAAACGTAAGTTCTGCACACTTTGTTGGACATTCCATGGGAACCTTAATTATTCAGCACTTTGCGGTCCTTTATCCGGAAAAAGTGAAAACCCTTTCTTTAGTTGGCGGCCTTACTGAAATACCTCCTGCAGGGAAAGAGGGACTGCATGCTCGTTCCGAGCAAGTGAGAGAAAAAGGGATGGATGCAGTGGCAGATGCAGTGATTGAAGGTGGATTATCCGCTTATTCTAAATTTGCAAATTCTGCACTTGTAGGGCTAGTACGTGAGCTGCTGCAACGGAACGATGCAGAAGGCTATGCGGCAACGTGTAGAGCGCTTGCAGATGGTAAGGCCATTGAGCATCAAAATATCAAGCAGCCTGTTCTTTTAATTGTGGGTGACGAAGATAAGGTGACCCCTATTCGGATGGCCCAACAGCTGTATCATGGTTTTCCAAATGCAACATTAGAGATTATTCCAGATTGCGGTCATTGGGCAACGGTTGAAAAACCAGAGAATGTAAACCGTGCACTTTTAACCTTCTTGACAACCCATTAACAGTATATAGATGCCGTTTTTATTATCTTAGTTATTCTTTAGACATTCTTTACTTCATTCTAAAGATTGGTTCTGTCTTATAAAACAATGGAGGTCTTCTTTTCATTACTTGTTCGAAGGTGGAAATAGACTGCTTTCGAACAAGTAATCTAAATATTTTTAATATTGAAAGGGGATTCACGTATGAAGGCAAAATTGTTACGGAATGGTTTATTAATTGATGGAACGGGACAAGAGGAGAAATTAGGAATGGATGTACTAATTGAAGGGAATCGGATTACCGCGATTGGTCCTCATTTAGACATTCCCTCTCAGTATCAACCCCACGAGGTTGACATCATTGAGTTGAATGGTAAGACCATTATGCCCGGAATGACAGAAGCGCATACGCATTTGACATGGCAGGATTCCCTTTATATTCAAGATATTGATTTCAAGCCGATTGAAGAAACGATGGTTGGTGCAATTAAAAATGCAGAAACAATGATTAAAAGTGGTTTTACTTCTTGTGTAAGCGCTGCCGCAAGAGGACGGGTGGATATTGCTATCCGTGATGCCATCAATCGCGGACAGTTAATTGGACCTCGTATGCTTGCAAATGGAGCGGAAGTATCAGCCACGGGAAGTTTTGTGGATGTACAACCAAGTCACGTATCTGTGCATGGGTTAGCTATCCTTGCAGATGGCGAAGATGCCGTACGAAGAACGGTACGCAGCCTATTTAAGGAAGGAGCAGATCTTGTAAAATTAAATGTAAGTGGTGAAAGTCTTACTGCACATGCACGCGGGGAAATGACACTCTACACTTACAAAGAGGTGCGGGCCGCGGTCGAAGAAGCGCATGCTCGTGGAAAAAGGGTCTATACACACGCCAGATCCTCGGACTCCGTTAAAATATGTGTAGAGGCCGAGGTTGATATTATCGGCCATGCCGATTTTATCGATGATGAAGCTTTTGAGATGTTGGTTCACAACAAGGATCGTCTCTTTGTAGTTCCGGCTTTGAATTGGCTGGTTTCTACATTGGAACATGGCGCCAAATATTTCGGGCAGGAGGCCATTGACGCGACTGGATATAAAGAAGGATTAGAAATCGCGCTGCGTAACATGAACCGCTTATATAAAGCAGGTGTACGGATATTGCCGGGTGGGGATTATGGATTTAAATGGTGTCCGCATGGTGAATACGCCAGAGATCTGGAGCATTTTGTTAAGCTGGTGGGTATGACACCGATGGATGCCATTGTATCGGCAACCAAATATGGATCGCAAATTATGGAGATGGAAGACGAGTTAGGAACAATCGAAGTTGGAAAACTTGCAGATATATTGGTTGTTGACGGAAATCCATTAGATGATATTACCGTATTACAAGATCATAGTAAATTAAAAGTCATTCTAAAAGATGGAGAATATATTGTCAATCTTTTAGACGTTGCCCATCAAGTAGAAAATGCAGTAGTCTAAAGCAGGCAAGACCATCGTGAAAAGAAGCGATGGTCTTATTTGTTTTATAAATATGGCTCAAAATCAGAAAATGTAGATGGCCGTTTGTACATAATGTATGGCAAGGACGGAAGAAGGGAGGGGCATGTCACTTCGTTACGCTCCGCAGAGACGGTATATACAGGCCGCTCCAGGGGACCCGCAAGCTCGCCCTAAAAACCTCCATGGCTGACCTAGCTACAAGCCCTGCTATGAAAATGAATGAGGGATCGAGCCCGTCCGTGGTACGAAGGCAAAGAGAGAAAAGAACGAGGATACGAGTTGAATGTAGAAAAAGGCGAAGGCCTTTTTCTTCCGTAAATCTCAGTTCCTCCTATCTTCCTTCATCCCTCTCTGTTTTTCACAGAAAGAAGAAGGATTGTGGGCAACAGCCCGCTCGCGGGTCCCCTGGAGCTTAGAGGTCGCGTAAAAGCGTTCCATTGCCCCTCCCTTCTTCCGTCCAAACAATCTTTATGTATGAAGCAGTCAACCACAGAGTTTGATGTTGAGCCATAAATATAGCACATCATCTGCCTTTAAAGAGATAACAAGTCATTATCGGTAACAGGAAGGAGGAAACAAAAACATGAATAGGAAAGAAGAGAATCATTGGGAAAATGTGTATGACAAAAACTCTGAAATTTTCGGTAAAAATAAAAGAATAACAGAAGATACTCAAGAAAAACCTACTCCATTTTACAACAAACAGCAAGCTCAACTACATCGCACTTTTGGCAGAAGTCCAGACAAGAAGTATGGATATTAGACTGCGGATTAAATGATATCTACTTTTAGCTGGATGGCTTGAAAGTAATGCTGAAATGATAAAAATAAATAAAACGCTTGCAAAGTAGAGAATATTGGATATATAATAAATTCAAGCAATCATATAAAGCGATTCACTTGCTGGCTTATCTATGAAGGATGGGACGTGCACCCAACTTGAATCAAGTGGATAAACAACCAGCAGAATTGAAGGTAGGAATGATATATGCTGTCTTAGCATATATGTACCCTTCTTCTCTTCTGCTGGTTTTTTTATTGCACGAAAAGAGATGAGTGTAAGTATAGAAGACGATGACTCCCGCAAATGAAATAGAAAAGATTGCTGAGTTATCTATGGGGGAGAAGTAACCCTTCTTCTCATTTAGTAGATATTAACCAGCCACTGAAACGACGGTACTGTCTTTTGGTGTGCTGGTTTTTTATTTTCATTCTGTATCTAGTTTTTTAAAAATCAAAGGAGGGTTTTATTATGAAATTTGGTTTGTTTACTGTTTTCGATAACTACAAGAAGAAGTTTGACCGTACGCCTGAACAATTGATTTACCAAGTATTAGAGCAAACGGAAGTGGCGGATCAGTTAGGGTATGAATCCGTATGGTTTGCCGAACATCATTTCAGTGAGTATGGCATTCTTACGTCACCGCAAATGCTGCTTACCGCTGCTGCCCAGCGTACAAAAAATATCCGTTTAGGGGTATCCATTGTATCCCTTCCTTTCCATAATCCCATTCGGATCGCAGAAGATTATGCCTTACTGGATGTATTGAGCAACGGTCGTTTAAACCTTGGTTTAGGAAGTGGATATCTGCCGCACGAATTTACTGGATTCAATGTGGATGGGAAAGATAAGGCATTCCGTTTCAATGATAGCCTTGCCGTCATTGAAAAAGCGTGGAGCGGTGAAACATTCTCGCATGAAGGAGAATACTACCAGTTTTCTGATGTACAACTACAGGTCATTCCGAAGCAGGCACAAGTACCGGTATGGATTGGCACCCTTAGCTCTCGGGGCGCTCAGTATGTAGGGAAAATGGGGTACAACATTATGGGTGTTCCTTATGTAGCCAGCAATTCTATTGCCGAATTGAAGCAGGTCATTGATGATTATAAAAAAGCATATCATGAAGCCGGTCATGATGAGCAGAAGATTAATATTCCACTGGCCCTTCATACGTATATAGCGGAAACAAGAGAAGAAGCGGAGCGAATCGCAAAACCACATCTGAATCTATATCTGGAAACTCGCCAATATGGTAAGGGGGCACAGTACGAGGATTTGGAAGCACGCGAACAATTACTGATCGGTACGCCAGAGGATGTAATTCATATGTTGAGGAAATATCAAGAAGTTGGTTGTGATCATATCATGATGCTTATGAACTTTGGAGGGCTGCCTCACAATAAGGTATTGAAATCCATGGAACTCGCTGCCAAAGAAGTGATGCCGGCCTTTAAGGAGCCCGTCAAGAGTCTCGTTTAAATGAAAGTATAAGCACAATCATTAGAAAAAATGTAAATGACGTGTGTGAAGGGTAGCCTCTTCCTTGTCCGCTACCCTTCGTATGTAAAAGCACAAAAGAACAGGGAGATGAAGAAAGATTATGAAACTACTTGGAATTTCTGGTACCATTCTTGGGGCCAAAACAGCCATACTGGTGGAGAAGGTGCTTCATGCAGCAAGGGAGAACCACTCCAATATAGAGGTAGAGATGCTTGATCTGCGTCATTATAACGTACAGTTTTGTGATGGAAGAGATCCTTCTTTTTATAATGAAGACACCCAGAAGGTGATTGAGATCGTATCTCAGGCAGATTTCTACCTCATCGGAAGTCCGATCTTTAATGGCTCCATGCCGGCACCCTTAAAGAATTTGTTCGATCTCATACCTCCGTCCGTCTTTCGTTATAAAGTTATGGGCTTTGTAGCAAATGGAGGAACGTACCAACATTACCTCGTTGTTGAAAATCAATTAAAGCCGATCGTCGGCTATCTTCGTGCCTATGTCGCCCCGAGCTATGTCTATGCCAATACAAATCATTTCAACCATGAGAATGAGATTGTTGATGAAGATGTACTTGAGCGTATTCAAAATCTAGCAAATGAGTTAGTACACATGCAGCAAGGCTTGAAAGAAAGGAAAACGTATATTATTTAACTTCTGGTTTTACTTCATCAGCGCAGTAATGAAAATTATGGCATTGAAGAACATAACAGGGATCACTTATATAGGATTATGATTCTGAGTTGGTATATCCCTTCATGGAACAAAATCACCTACAAAATAAACGCTTGTTTATAGTACAAACTGCCAGGGTGATATAAAATATTAAATAAAAATGATAGGGGAGGTCTCATATGAACTCAGAAAAAAAGAATCGTATACTTGTGGCGGGATTTGCTCAACTTCCTAAAGGGACGACGTTACACGAAATACAAAAAATTATCGCATGTGTTTTGATTATCGACACTGAAAACGCCATCATCGAAAGGGCCTCTTTTTCCTTTCTTATGGATGTGACAAATGAGTTTATTAGTTCGCTCGTAGAAGGCAAGTCGATCGAAAATGGGATTGACGACATTGTGAAAGATATTGAAGAATACTTTCACGTACCGCCGCAACGGGCCGTGATACAATCCCTGCGCTCAGCCTACGATCGATATATAGAAGCAAAAAACAAATGATAATCTCATGTAAAAGTGAGTCTTCAATAAAAGGACATGTATTTGATTTTTAATAGAACAAATATATTGAAAATTGAAAGCGTATACACTATAATAACAATCAAATAATTATAAAAGACTACTGGCTGTCTATGGAGAAGTTCCTGATAAGAGCTTTCTCAGCTGCAGTAGACAACAACCAGTCCATTACTTAACCATTTTTTCTTAAAGCACTCGAGGTGTATCTTGGTTGCTTTTCGAAAGGATTAAGTTGGACTGGTTTTTTTTATTTGCCAATGTATGCATCTAGGCAAAAGAGTAAAAAGGAGGGAAAGCCAGGATAGTGAAGCAGTAGGTTCCAAGGCATTGAAGTATGAGAGAATAAAAGGGAGTGTAAAGGATGAGTAAACAATATCTGCAAAGTAAAAAACAAGGTATAACCAATGTAAATGCATTTCCTTCATCTTCAAGCTTAGACATCGAGCAAAAAAACAAAAAGAGTTCTCTAACCATACTTGTTGTATTCTCATGTTGGTTCGCTATCTTAGCGGACGGTTACGATTTAGGCATTTACGGTGCGGTTCTTCCGAAGTTACTGGAGTATCAAGAGTGGGGATTAACTCCGGCGAAAGCCGGTGTGATTGCTAGTTATGCGCTGGTAGGCATGCTTATTGGAGCCATTTTGGTAGGTACCATTACAGATTTAATAGGTAGAAAATGGACATTGATCGTATGTCTAACGCTCTTCTCGATTACGATGGCGTTGGCTGCGATGGCGACTACACCAGAAATGTTTGGGTTATTCCGTTTTATTGGAGGAATTGGCTTAGGTGGGGTTATTCCAACGGCCTCTGCCCTTACCATTGAATACTCACCGGTCAAAAGGCGTTCCTTGGCTTACGCGATTATGTTTACAGGGTATTCATTTGGAATTGTACTCGGATCTCTTCTATCCATCGTGATGCTTGAGAGCTTTGGCTGGAGATTGATGTTTTGGATTGGAGCGATTCCGTTACTCGCCGTCCCTTTTTTCGTTCGTTATTTACCTGAATCGCTTAGCTTTCTCCTCATGAAAAACCGAAGGGATGAGGTTGAGAAGATTTGTAAGCGCTATGAATTAGAAGTGCTTGAACAGGATATGGAAGAAAAAAGCTCTCCACAAAGTCGATGGCAAGGAATTTCTACCCTTTTCTCTAAGCCGTATCTAAGAGCAACCATTTTGTTTTGGATCATTGACATTATGGCGATGTTTTTAATTTATGGTCTAAATACCTGGTTGCCGCAAATGATGCGCAAAGCAGGATATCCTCTTGGCTCTAGTTTGTCTTTTTTGCTAATGCTTAATTTGACTGCAGCCGGAGGGGTTTTGATTGCCGGTGCCATTGCCGACCGTTGGGGTTCTAAACGGGTAATCAGCATTTCTTACTTGTTAGCAGCTGTGGCCATCGCTGTACTTTCCATTAAATCATCCCTTTTGGTTGTGTATATACTAGTTGGAATAGCGGGTTTCGGTTCCGTAGGCATTACGCAAATTTTAAATGCCTATATTACGAAATACTATCCTTCACATGCACGTGCCACCGCTTTAGGATGGACATTGGGTTTTGGAAGAATCGGAGCCATCTCTGGACCTATCATTATCGGAATGTTTATGAGCATGCAGTATGAGCAAGTATGGAATTTTTATATTTTTGCCATTGCAGGCTTGATTGCAGCAATCGCTGTTTTACTGATTCCGATGAAGAAGGATACAATTATTTAAATAATATCTAGTCATTCTGGCTGTCTATGGGGAAGACTCCTTAAAAAGAGCTTCTCAATGTAATAGACAGACTCCCAGTCCATTTCGTATCCTTTCGGGGTTATTGAAAGTCAACCATGATTCATTTGACTTTTCTCGAAGGGAAATTGAGATGGACTTTATTTTTCATCTGAGAGAAGGCATAGAGTAAGAAATTAACTAACTATGTCATTTCATTATTGAGATATAACACGTAGGGGAGGAAATAACCATGCCATTTTATCATCGATTAGGCAGTATACCTGCAAAACGGCACACCACTTTTTATAAATCAGACGGACAATTATACTATGAACAATTAATGGGAACAAAAGGCTTTTCGGGTATTCAGTCGATTTTGTACCATCACCATCCACCAACACAAGTCACCAAGGTTGAAAAATTCGGAAAGATGGCCATTGATTATGTCGACCGTGAGATTTTAAAACACCAACACTTCTTAACATTTGATTTGCCTGCGGGGGGCGATCCGATTCTTGGGCGGCAATATGTAATGGGTAATGATGATCTAGTAATAGGTATATGTAGACCGACTGAAAAAATGGATTATTACTACCGCAATTCAGAAGGGGATGAAATCATCTTTGTCCACGAAGGGGAAGGGGAGCTTCATAGTGTGTTTGGTACCCTCACGTATCGACCCGGAGACTATTTAGTGATTCCAATTGGAACAACCTATCGAATTGAGCCAAAGAGTAAAGCCACTCGCTTTTTAGTGGTAGAATCGCAAAGTGCAATCGTACCTCCAAAAAGGTATCGTAATGAGCATGGTCAATTGCTTGAACATTCACCATTTTGCGAACGCGATATTCGCATTCCGGAAAGGCTAGAAACACATATCGAATCGGGCCGATTCGAAGTACGGGTCAAGCAGAAACAAACCCTTTACAGCTATTTCTTTGACTTTCATCCACTTGACGTAGTGGGCTGGGACGGATATCTCTATCCGTACGCATTAAGCATCCATGATTTTGAGCCAATTACGGGACGACTTCATCAACCACCGCCGGTTCATCAAACTTTTGAGGGACATAACTTTGTGATTTGTTCCTTTGTACCGCGGTTATACGATTATCATCCCAACGCCATACCGGCTCCCTATTTCCATAGCAATGTAGAAAGCGACGAGGTGCTTTATTACGTGGATCGGAATTTTATGAGCCGAAAAGGAGTAACTGAAGGATCGCTGACTTTGCATCCGATGGGAATTCCGCATGGTCCGCATCCGGGAAAAATTGAAGACAGTATTGGCAAGAAAGAAACGAAAGAATTGGCAGTCATGATTGATACCTTCAGACCTTTGAAAGTGACTCGACAAGCGCTTGCGATTGAAGTGGAAGATTACATGTCAAGCTGGTTACCTATCAAGAAGTAATGATTTTGCATGGAAGACATTCCGTTGGGGAAAGAGCACGTCGCCCAACATCCATTAGATTCATTATTTAGCGAGCAAAGGGGAGAAGAGTTATGAAAACGGAAAGCGAAATCCGGGCAAAGGTGGATGCGATGCAGAAAACAAGTTCCGGCGCCTTCTTGGCACACTTAATCGATTATGCCGGGCTGTTTCCGCCTGCAAGTCTGTCGCTAGAGACAGCGATCCGCAACTATGCTGCTTATCGAACCGGAGGAGACGCCTGGATGCTGGGGCGTTTCATTATATCCGCGTCACGGCTGAACGAGCTTGAGCCATATGTGCCGTTATTTTCAAGTAAAATGCCGCTGGCCATTTCAGTTGTAGGGAGCAAGAGTACGAATACGACAGATTGCCTGAAAGGACTGCAGAATGATTTGGCTCAAGTCACACGCTTTCGTGACCGATATGGAGACACCATAGAGATAGGCGTGTTTGAAATGCCGTTACCGCCTGTTCCGCCCATGCGAGAGCTGCTACACATCATTGCCAAGGAGACAGCTGCGCACGGCCTATACACGTTCTGTGAGGTGACGGTGTCATTAGAAGAAGACTGGGAGTACCATATGATGGATACGCTGGATGCTATAGCGGCACACAATGCCGTGGGTGATCCGGTGCTCGGCTTTAAATT